>Ga0180219_1000163_pt1 | contig 74406 bp, 61 predicted proteins | sample eDN3rd30CBELigMG_FD_151338 | JGI IMG/M metagenome (GOLD analysis project Ga0180219, IMG submission 151338) | Enriched Miracle-Growth compost microbial communities from Emeryville, California, USA - eDNA 3rd pass 30_C BE-Lig MG (version 2)... ...
CGCTCGTTCCTCGTCGGCGCTGAATCTGAGCGTGCGACGCTTCGCGTAGTGCACGGTCTTCTTCCGGCGGCGCTGCGGCGTCGCTTCGCTTGCCTTGTCCGCCGTCATCAGCCCGTTCACTCCGCTCCGTTTCTCTTGTAGTCCGACTCTGTCTCCCGCGCTCCGCGGGGGTGGTGTCAGCCTACAAGAGAAGCGGCAAGCAGTTTATCCGTCAGACGTATTGCTGTCGCAATCGCTGACGGATACAGCTTGGTCAGGCCTCCGGCCCGACACCCGGATGGGCCACTCACCCGCGGACTTGCCACGAAGACGCGGGATCCTCGGGGGCGGCCGATAGAGTGCAAGAGACCGGTCACACAGGGGTTAAGCCACGATGATTCTTGGGGATGCTCACATCGACGCCGATCGCAGCCGGCCGACTGCGTGGGAATGGGTGACGTCCAACAAGCACCCTGATCTGTTGCCTACCCCGTGGCTCACGGACACTGAGCTTGAGGACTTCACTGAGGCGCTATTGGTCGCCGAGCGGCTGCTGGGCGAGAACGTCAGGCACGTCCGGCATGTCGAGCGCTGGGGCGTCCTGGGCGACGCGCAGCAGGGGATCGACTTCTACGGCCGGTTTAGCGACGGGACGCCAGCCGCATGGCAGGTCAAACAGCTTGAAAAGCTCACGCCCGCGGACGTGCGAGAGGTAGTGGACAAGGCCGGCGCCTTCAAGCACGCGGACGAGTTCTACCTCGTCATCGGCAAGATCGCCACGCAACGTGTGCGAGCGCAGATCCTGGACTTTCCAAGCTGGACCATCCTCGACCGCAGAACGCTCACCGAGATGTTTCATCTGCTTCCCATCCATTCACAACGGGACATCGCCCAGAGATTTTGGGGCACTGAGGTCGCTCGACACTTCGCACCGAGCCCTGGCGATGCGATGCTGTCGTTCGAGCGATTTAGGTCTCCTCGCCATGACCCAGCGTTGGTGCTGAACGACCTGGGGCCATTGTCGGGCCGGGAAGTCGATGTCGAGCGAATCGCTAGGCTCCTAGATGCGAATTCCGAGGACAGGCCACGCGTAATTCTCCTCAGCGGCCCAGGGGGTAGGGGGAAGACTCGACTCCTCATTGAAGCGCTGGCGGTTGCCTCGGATCGGGATCCCAGTCTTGCCATAACTTGTCTTCGCGCCGGGCGAATCTTCGACTCTGCGGCGATGCAGGAGATCCAGGATGCCCCGGGAGTGATTGTCATTGATGACGCCCATGAGGACCCGAAGGCACTACACCCGTTGCTGGCATTTGCGGCTTCGCGGCCGGACGTGCAACTGGTTCTTGCCAGTCGGCCCAGTGGTGTCCCGCTCCTTGAGTCGGGTGCACTCCGCGCGGGACTGAGCCCGGCGAGTTACGTCGAAGTCCCTGTGGGCGAGCTCACGATTGGCGCCGCCCGGCGGTTGGTTGCTGGTCTGACTGATGGCATGCAGATCAACTTCGCCCTGCGCAACTACTTGGCGAACGAAGCGCGGCACAGTCCGCACGTCACAGTGATCCTCACCAACCTCATCCGCAAAGGGGAGATCAGCGGCGCGATCTCGGTGAATGAGAATCTTCGGCGGAGTGTCCTGTCTCGTTACGAGGAACTGTTGTTGCCCTCTAGGGTGGCGGGACACGAGACGGAGACCGTGCACCGCATCCTGGCGATCTACTCGTGCCTGCAGCCAGAAGCGGGAATGGAAGGCGAGACCGAGTCGAAAATTGCTGCGTTGTCGGGGGTGTCGGCCCTTCAGCTCGCGAGGATCACTCGGGAGCTCATCGACCGCGGCATCGTGATCAATCATGGCGAACGGCTTCGGGTCGTTCCCGATGTGCTCGCCGATCACATCCTTGAGAACGTCGTATCGATCGGTTCACGCGACAGCGGTTTCGTTGCTGAGCTGTGGCATGCGTTCAGCGATACCTATCGTGACCGGCTCGTGCTCGGTCTGAGTGAGCTCGATTGGCGTATGCGACAGCGGGGCGGGCCGCGGGTCATGGCGACGATCTGGCAGTCGATCCGCGAACAGCTGGCGTCGCCGTATCCCTCTCGAATCCGCCGACAGCTGGAGAAGATTGCTCCCCTAGCGTCGACTCATCCCGCGGAGACGATTGCTGCGCTGGAGGAGCTTCGAACCCGCCTGGAGGCGGTCGCGAGTCCCGCGCCACTTGAGGATCCGGAGGACGAGGAGGCCGCGCTGCAAAGGCGGCTATGGCCCAACAGTCGCCCGGTCGACTGGTCGAGTGTTCAAGCGATGATGCCCGACCTCTATGCGCGGGCCGCGCTGAACGACTCAGCGGGCCTGGAGACCGCACTTAACGCGATACTTCTTCTCGCGGAGCCATTCTCAAACGGCAGGGGCGGGCACATCCCAGCGCTTGGCCCCCGAGTCCTCACCCAGAATCTCAGTGCACTCGCATCGCTACCGAACGACTATCCGGCACGGATGGTGAAGTGCATCGACGCATTCTTACGGGCCTGCGACGACGATCAAGCCTATGGCGCGATAGCCGCACTAAACCCCTTGCTCGGAAAGGAAGAACTGGAGACTGTTCAGTCTGACCTTCGCGAGCTTTCATTCACTAGGCACCGGGTTTCGCCTGCGGTCCTTCGCCCTGCACGGGACCTCATCCGGGGGGTGTTGGCGCGCGAGGGGCTCTCAGCCAAACCGGGCAGGGCTGCAGCGGCGGTAGAGGTCCTAGGCGAAGCCCTCCGCCCACCACACGGCTACTTCGGGAACTCGGTAGACGTCGATGAAGTGTTGGGGTGGGAAAACGACGATCTCGCAACGATCACGGCACTAACCGAAGTTGCTCGCGGAACCGAGTACGCCACGATCAGGCGAAGCGTCCGCCAGGCGGTTACCTGGAGCGCTCAGCACGCTGAATCCCTCGAGGTCCAGCGTGCGGCCTTGGCCTTGCAGGTTGAACTAGACGAAATCGAGAACATCCGCGACAGGATCGTCGACCGTTCGATTCGTAGACCGTGGGGGGTCCCCCATATATACAGTCGTGTCCCGAGTGTGGAAGAACTGCGCGTGGAACGCGCTGCGAAGCGTAAGCATCGACAATCCCAGCAGCATCGGACGGACGATACGCGAGCTGCGATGGAGAAGGCGCGAGCGCGCGCCCATGAAGCGGACTTGCGGATAGCCCAGGAATTGGTCGATCTTGGAGACGCGCGGCAGGTCGTGGGGCTACTTGAGGAGCTCGCCCAAGAGCTCCGGCAGATGGGTAAAAGTCCGAACTTCAAGAGCGTCTGGAACGCGACCATCGACGCGCGCCCGACATGGGTTCCAGAGTTGGCGTCGGCCATTGCCGCTGGCGAGACAGAGCAGGCACTGGACGCAAGTCTCCCCGATATCCTCTACCGGTGGGCGGCTTCAGATCCGAGCAGTCTCCTCGAGTGGTTCTCGTGGATACTCGAGCACGGGCGACGTGGCGCGCGGCTTGCCGTGGCCGCGGTTGTCGGCGAGGTCCCCTGGAACCCGCGTGATCGATTCGCACAGATTTGGAACAGAGGAATTGCAGATTCGGATCATGCGGTCGCCAACCGCTTTCTGGGTGCAGGCGGATGGTACCTGCGCGCCGATCCGGTGGGGGCGAGCGCTACGTTGCTTGGCAATGACATCGCCGCTGACGAAGCCGCTCGCGCACTCGAGGGCGCGTGGCAATTGGGCCCGCAGTGGATCGCCTCTTTGGACGTACCCGCCCTGAATGCGGTTCTGGCGCTCGTCCGCCGCGCCGGGCTTGAAAGCTACATCACTCAGGAAATCCTGGGTGACAGCGCACGATCGCATCCTGGCTTGGCCCTCGACACCTTGCTCGAGCTCGCATCGGATGGCGCGTCGCTGCCGGACCCGATCTCCTCGGTGTCAGATGCGTTTTCTGCGAACCAAGCCGCTTTCGCGGACTGGCTAATGACGCGCCTCGGCGCCAGTGAGGCGTTAGATGAGGTAGTACGGGTCGCTCTGAACGATCGCTTGGAGGATGAGCTTGCCTCGGCACTGGCGAGCAGGCTTGACGGGTTGCGCGGCCCCGATTTGACCGCTCTCGTTGAGGCGCTCACGGCGTTCCAGTTGTGGGTTCCACACCACCTGCCGCTGGCGGAAGCATGCATGCAACGAGCTGAGGACGAGAACGTGACCGAAGAAGTCTCCTACTACCTGCGAGATGCAATGCGGCTGCGCGTTTGGGGCTGGTCCGGGCAGGAGTCTCCAGAGTTGGTCGCCGCGCGCGATGCGTGTCTTGCGGCGGCGTCGCGTTCGACGCTGCCGTCATTGGAGGAGCAGTTGCGAGAAGCAGCGGCGTGGTTTGAGCAGACGATTGAGAGGATTCGCCGGGACGAGGACGAAGACCTCTAGAACCTCCGGCAGGTGAACCCCGTTTTACTCGGGGCTCACCTACCGGCGCATTCCTATTAGCGCGGTGCTTGGCAGAGGTGGCGATCGCTGTGACTATCGCTCATTGGGGTGCGATGCCAGTCGTGCCACCGCGTCCACGAGCCGTGCCGTGCGCTTCGCTTCATCCCTATCGGTCGAGACGTGAATGGTGCCGTTCTTGCTCGACCGTGAGCGCTGTTCGGGCTCAATGCCGAACAGCTCATAGAGCTCCTCGACAGCTGCACAGCGTGCGTACGCCGCGGTCTTCACGGCGGCTTCGATCTTCCGATCGTGCTCGGCTTGTTCCGCCTGGAGCCGTGCGATTTGTTCTGCGCGGAGTTGGGACTTCGTCAATCTCATCGATCTCTACCTTTATTCATTGGTGATGTGGTAGCTCCGGCTAGCGGGGGCTCGGGCCTGTGGGGTCATTTGGTGGCGCCAAGATGGTCATGCGGCCGCAGGTGCTTCTGACGCGGTCGCAGTTGCTTCCGTTGACTCGTCGGCGAGGACGGTCCCGAATCGCGCGTATTGCTCAAGCAGATTCGGCCGCTGCAGCCGGTGGTAGACGCCTCGCTCCCACAGAGCCTCGAGGGCTTTGATGTGCTGGATGAAGATCATCGGGTAGAGCTCAAGTACCTCTAGCGGGCTCAGCTCGCCGCTGTAGACCTTCAGTTTGATCTCCTGGCTCGTGAGTGCCGGCGATGTCGAGGCGTAGCCGAAATAGCGGTCGATCATGTCGCGGAAGTCGAAGTTGGACTGCACAACCGAGTCCGGATAGTGGAACTTGCCATCCGCTTGCGCCTCGGGGCTCTCATGAAGCAGGTACCGGCAGTAGCGTTCGAATGCGCCATGCTGACCTGCTCCATCGACGAGTGGCCTGATGGCGGTTGACGGCAGACCGAGCATCGACGCCAGCTGCTCACGACTGCGCGAATTGCGCATCTTGATGGCGCCTTGCACGTGAGGTGCGGATCCCGCGTCGCGGTCGTGGAGCAGCCACATGAAGCGATCGATCGACTTCCGCTGAAGACCGGCTCGGATCCGGTCGAGGTCGGCGAATGCACGCCCAGTGGTGGGGTGGTGAAGCGGAAGCGAGAACTTCCACATCCGCGCGCGTTGCGGCACCGTCTCAGTGGAGGCCCCTGAGTCTTGCCCGGCTGTGCCCCCTGATGCCCACCGGGTGCCCACTTCGGTCACCTCGAGATTTTCGGGCGTGCGCGCGTCATCTACCTGGTCAGAGTTGATAATCGCATCGTGGTGCCCACTCCTGCCCACTTCGAGAGCCTCCGCAGGGGTCGTCGAGAAGTTTTCGGAAACCGGTACCGAAAAAATGGGTACATCGGTTACATCGAGAGCGCGGAGCCGGGTCATGCGCACAGCTCCTCGGCGGTGCTCCGGTGCTCTTGCGCGAGGAGCCACTCGTCCACGCTCTCGGGTCGGTAGCGGACCGTGCGGCCCACGCGCAGGTAGGCCGGGCCAGTGCCACGAATGCGCCATTCGCTGAGCGTGCGCTCGGTGGTTCCTAGAGCTTCGGCGAGCGTCGCGGGGGAGATGAGAGAGGCGAGGAGGGTCGACGGGCGGGCTTCGAGCATGACGGCAGACATAGTTGTCCCTTGGGAGCAGCATTGCTTCCAAGAGACCCTTCACCTGGTCGTGTGGCCGGCCGTCTGGTGTCGGTGGCACCCTGTGGTGCCTGTCTCTATCGCGTACTTGGACTTCGCGGAAGTACTGCCCGTCACGGGCTCGACCTTTGAAGTGCTGTTTCCTTGTACTTGCCCTTTACGTCATGTGGATCTTCAGGCCATCAACTTTGTGAAAATCACGCTAGCAACCGTTTTCGCTCTTTTACGAGTTTTTCCTGCAATCGGCGCCCTGCAGGCAACTGGCGCGCGGTAGTCGCGCCGGTTTTCACGGCGTACGCTCACATTTGTACGCATTCAAATCGACCCACAGGAGTGGCATTGGGCAGCGCTTATCCATACGAAACCCAGGCGGGCAAGCGATGGGAGGCGCGCTACCGGAAGCCTGATGGGAAGACCGCCCGCAAGGCGGGCTTCCTGCGCAAGCGGGACGCGGAAGCGTACCTCGTCACCGTCGAGTCCTCGAAGCTGCAAGGGGCCTATATCGCCCCCGGTGACGCGCAGGTCACCGTCGGGCAGCTCGGCGTGGACTGGTTGACGATGCACCGAGCGGCAGTTAAGCCGTCCACCTTCCACAGTGACGAAAGCGCGTGGCGCGTTCATGTCGAGCCAGTCTGGGGTGGGCGCAAGATCGGCTCTATCCGCCATACGGAGGTTGCCGCGTGGGTTGCCGAGCTCAGCCGCACCAAGTCGCCCACCACCGTGAAGCGATGCCACGGCGTGCTCGCAGCCGTGCTCGATGGGGCTGTACGCGACCGACGGCTTCAATCAAATCCCGCCCGCGACGTGAAGACGCCCCGAAAGTCCCTCAAGGCGCGGGCGTATCTGTCGCACACCCAAGTCGAAGAGCTCGCATTGGCCTCCACCTATCCGGACGTGATTCGGTTCCTGGCATACACCGGATTGCGGTGGGGCGAGGCCATCAGCCTTGAGGTGCAACACGTTGACCTTAAGCGCCGACGCCTCAACATTCGTATGAATGCCGTCATCGTGAACGGGCATGTTCAGCTAGGTTCCCCGAAGGTTCACGAAGCACGCTCGGTGGCGTACCCGTCGTTCCTCGACGAAGCACTCAGGCGAGCGACCAAGAACAAGCGCCCGAATGACCTCGTGTGGCCAGCGGACGCTGGCGGGTACCTGCGCCCTGGTAATGCGAAGTCGGGATGGTTTGCCGGTGCTGTCAAGCGAACTCGAGCGGAAGCCACCGAACGTATCCGCGCAGCGCGCGAAGCAGGGGAGGTGCTGCCTCCAGAGATGCCGCGCGTAACCCCGCACGACCTGCGACACACCGCGGCGTCCCTAGCTATTAGTGCCGGCGCGAACGTGAAGGCTGTGCAGCGAATGCTTGGTCACGCGAGCGCCGCGATGACGCTCGACACGTACGCGGACCTCTTCGAGGATGACCTGGACGAGGTGGCCCTCGCTCTCGACCGCCAGCGCGCCGAGGCCCTCCAGCGGTAACGCGGCAGTAACGGAATGCTTGAAAACACCTGCAACGCGATGTGACCAGATGTAACGTTCTGCCGCGTAATTCCGCGGATGTGTAGGCGAGTTCCCTGAGTGGCAGGCATTCAAGATGGGTTCAAATCCCACCGTCACCGCCACTTCAGAAGCCCCGCGAACCCTTGGAACATTGGGACCGCGGGGCTTCTTGTTTATCAGTCGCCCGTTCCCAGCAGTGCAGCGGCAACGCGAGGGCGGCGGCCCAGATCTCGTAGTCGAAAGCTGCGAAGGCTCTCGGTATCGCGCAAGGCCGGCGGACTGCGGACGGTGCGCGGAAACTCGGTGCTCGGCGAGGGGCTCGTGGTCAAACCCAGGTGACACGCCAGCACGACAGAGGGCCCCTCGCCGTGAGCGGGAGGCCCTCTGTCGTGCTGTGGATGGTCTACTGCTTGCTCATCTCCACGGTCATCGTGACGCCCATAGCGGTGAGCTCGTAGCTCAGCACGCCGTCTTTGAAGGTGAACGTCTTCGTCGGGTCGCTCGAAGCGAGCAGCGCGTTCTCGGTCTTGCTGGTGTCGTTGGCGGACTCCCACGTGTACTCGGTGACGTCCTCGGTGGGGGCGTCGTAGGTCCCCACCCAGTAGATCGCCGTTCCCGAGTCGGCTTCATTGACCCAGTTGATTTCGATGACATCGCCGCTGATGGTGGCCGCCTGGTAGCTGTCCTCGGACTTCGAGTTGGTCTGCTTCCACTCGCCGGTCAGGTCAAGCGGTTCGGCCGGCGCGACCTCTTCCTCGGTCGTGCCCGGGGCGGAGTTCTGCGACCCAGGTGTGGTGCCTTCGGTCGTCGCCCCGGTGCTGCAGCCGGCGAGGAGGAAGGCGGACAGCATGAGAGCTGCGGGAGCTGTGTATCGGTGCATGCCGCCAGCCTAGGGACAGGCTCCGGCATCCACCGAAGCGAGCGGGACGCTCGTTGCGCTCCGCGGATTCCGCTTGCGTCCTGACACCGATAGCTGGGTCGACATTGCGCTGGGACGAGACATGCGGCTGGGAATGAGCTGTGAACGGCTATGCTTCGGCCAGAAGCAGCTGGGGCCGCTTCTGCTGGGCTAGGGCAAAGCGAGCGCGCGAACGGCGATGACCGGACGTGTGCGTGCCGCGGCTCCAAGGCCGCCAACCTCGAAAGCAACGGGCAATGAAGTCCTTCACAGAATCAGAGGAAGCGATCGTGACAGAACCCACCTCACCGTCAGAGTCACCCGCGCCGACACCGGGTGCGGGTTGGTACCCCGACATGAACATGCCCGGTAGCCACCGCTACTACGACGGTGCGAACTGGACCTCGCATGTGCGCCCATCGGCCGCCGTGACCGCCGTGGGCGAGCCACCGCGGGGCGCCAAGTCGCGCAATGTGCTGGGCATCGTGGCGCTCATCGTCTCCGTCGTAGGGTTCGTTTTCGCCTGCGTCCCCGGTGCGCTCGTTGTGGGTTGGGTGCTACTTCCGATCGGCTTCGTCCTCGGCATCGTTGCAATATGCCTGAAGAACAAGCCCAAGTGGCAAGGCCTGGCCGCGATCATCGTCTCTATGGTCGGCACCATCGTCGGTGTCGTGGTCTTCCTGTCGCTGGCGGCCGGCGCGGTGAGTGATGCCATCGACGACAGTGCGACCGACAAGGTAGGAAGCTCTGACGCGGTGGGTGACCGCGCTGATGACGAAGAGCAGCCAGCCGACGGTGAGCCGGTGACCCCCGATGCGAAGGCGCTCGTGCTCGGCGAGACTGCGTTCGGTATCGACATCGACAGCGGCATGGGCTGGTACGCGATCGAGCTCACCAACCCCAACGACGACTACATATTCTCGTTCGCCGGCATCGATGTCGAGGCGTACGACGCCGACGACGTCCTCATCGATACGGACAGCACTTACGGCACGATCCTCTCCGGCAGGACCTACATTGTCGGCAAGTTCTTCGACATCGGCTCGGCCAAGATCGACCGCATTGAAGTTCGTGGACCCACCGCGGACGCGGCCACCCACTCGCCCGCCGCAGAAACGGGCAGCTTCGAAATGGGAAAGCTCAGGACTGGCTCCGAGTACGACGAGTACATGACGGTCAAAGGCACCCTGACGTCTAATTTCTCGGAGGACCAGGACGGGGTAAGGATCGACGTCATCGCCCGAAAGGGCGGGAAGATCGTCGGCGTGGACTACACCTACACCGACCGCGTGCCGTCGGGTGGTAAGGCTGCCTGGGATATCGGGTTCTGGAAGGTCCCGCTCGACTCCGAGGTTGAGGCGTATCCGCACCTGTAGCCCCATCGACAAGCTGCTGAGAGACGCCGCCGGGCCGAACGACATCGCCAGAATAGGCCTGCGTGCGCCGTTCGCTACGACCCTCACTCAGCACGCCTCCGCACTACATCAACCGCGGGTCGATCTACTACCGGAAGGCGGACGGCACGGGGGAGCTGATTGCGCTTCCCGTCAACCAGCTGGGGCGCAGTGGCTTTGGCCGCAACAAGGCAGCGAATGAGAAGCCCGCCGAGGTCTGCCCCGAATGCTGGCTGGAGCTTCCGATGAGTGGGATCTGCCCTCACCACTGAGCGCCGGGTCCCAGGCGGCGCCCGTCAGCGGCCGCCCATGACTCTGGTGGCGCTCGCAGGCCGGGGCGGAGGGGCGACGAGCACCTCAACCCCCGCGGTGCGCAGTTTGGCGATCACGTCTTTGGGCGTGCGCCAATCTGTCACCAGGATGCTGATCTGGTCGAAGTCGGCGAACACCGCCAGCGCTGATCGATTCATCTTGGTGTGATCCGCGACCAGGATCACTGTCTCGCTGATCTCGGCGAGCTTCCGTTTGAGGGGGCCGGCGAGGAGGTTCGTGTGCATCGCGCCTTTGGCGAGATCCAGTCCGGTGCAGCTCAGGATCGCCTTGTCACAGTGATATGCGTTGAGTTGATCTTCTTCCCCGATCAGCAGCTGAGAGGTGTTGCGCAGGACGCCGCCTGGCATGATCACGGTCAGCTCGTCTTGGCTAGAACCTGCGGCGAGACTGGCGATCGCGACAGAGCCTGTCAGGAGGCTCAACGGCGCAGTTCCGGTCTCGATCGCAACCCGGACTACCTCGTATGGCGTGGTTCCGCTGTCGACAGCCACGACGTCGCCCGGCTGAAGGAGCTCCGCGGTCAATTGCGCTATCGCGCGCTTCTCCACGATCGCGCTGCCGACCCTGGACTCCCAGCTGGGCTCGAAGCCGACGGGCGTCTCCGCGCCGCCGTGGAAGCGGACGATCGCGCCCGACTGAGACAGCGCGGTGAGGTCTCGGCGAATCGTGGCGAGCGATACCCCGAACCGATTGCTGAGCTGCTCGACCGACAGCGTCCCGGACTCCCGGAGCACGGCCACCAGCTCGCGTCGGCGGTTTTCGGTCTTCATTGACATGCGCTCAGTCTTGCACAAAAAATGCGCGAAAGGGCAAGCCATTAGTCTCGTTTTGCGCGAACAGCCGCTCCTATTTGACTGAATGATCGCTTACGTGATTCGATCGAGCCGATTCGATCACTGAAGATCTGATCCACAAGCAAAGGAGCTACGAAATGAAGCGGAAGGCACTCTTCGCGACCGTGATCGCTGCGCCCCTCGCCCTCGTTCTGGGCGCGTGCTCGGCGACCCCCGTGGGCGGCGACAACGGCGGAAGCGAAGCCAAGGCGCTGACTCTCAAGATCGGCTACGTCGACACGCCCGGGACGTTGGTCGATCTCGCGGCGATCCGCTTCGAGGAGGAGCTCGAAGAGCGCAGCGGCGGGGCGATCACCGTCGAGAACTTCGGCGGGGGCCAGCTTGGTGCGGAGAACGAGATGGTCGAGAGCATGGGCCTCGGAGCGCTGGACATGGCGATCGTCGGCGACTCCGTCATCTCGGTTTTCGCTCCCGAGTACTCTGCGCTCTCCTTCCCGTATCTGGTCGAAAGCGCCGAGCACCTCGAAGCGATCGGTTCCAGCGAGATCGCAGACGAACTGTCGGCCGTCTTCCAGGAGGAGCTTGGTGTGTCCGTGGACCGGTGGTTGGCGCGTGCCCCTCGCATGCTGTCTGCGAACCGTGCGGTGGAGACCCCTGCTGACCTCGCCGGCCTGAAGCTTCGCGTCCCGGCGAACCCCGTGATGGAGGCGGCGTGGGCCGCTCTAGGTGCGAGCCCCACGCCGGTCGCGTTCAATGAACTCTTCCTGGCCCTGCAGCAGGGGGTCGTTGACGCGCAGGAGAATCCGATCGACACGGTCGTGGCCACTCACTTTGAAGAGGTGCAGAGCCACCAGATGCTCACGGAGCACCTGTTCGCGCCGTACTTCGTCCTGGTCAGCGACCGTTACCTGGAAGGCCTCGACGACCAGCAGCGGGAGTGGATCAGCGAGTCCATGGACGCTGCGCAGGCTCACCTCCGCGAGCTGGTCGCGCAGGGGCAGAGCGAGGGACTGGAAACCCTCAAGGCTGCCGGCATGACCATTATCACCCCGGACATCGACGCGTTCCGCAGCAAGCTCATGGACTCCGGCGTCATCGATGACTTCGCCGACGAGTGGGCCGAGGGCCTCGTCGAGCGCATCCGGGCCCTCGCGTGAGTGTCGCACGCCGGCTCCAGGAGTCCGCGGACTCCTGGAGCGGCGTCACCGCGCTAGGAGCCAACCTGTGAACGGAGAGAACGTGTCCGAACTCGAAGACGTCGGCCGACGACTCGTCGCCCACGCGAGGGACCTTTACTCGCGTGGACTGGTGAGCGGCAGCGGGGGGAACATCTCTGCTCGTCTCAGCACGGGCGAGGTGCTCGCCAGCCCCAGCGGGCATTCGCTTGGATCGCTGGATGTCTCAGCGCTGGCACTCGTAGACATGGATGGCGTCCAGAAGTCCGGACCGCGAGCGACCAAGGAGGTACCCCTCCACCTCGCGGCTTACCGGTCCTCGGCGTCAGTCCACGCGGTCGTGCACACGCACTCCATTTATGCGACGAGCTACTCGGCTCTCGCCCAGCCTGGACAGCTCCTGCCCGTCTACACGCCGAGCTTCGCGGCCAAAGTGGGCGACGTGGAGATCACCCCCTTCGAGGTGCCAGGCACGGAACTCCTCGCTCGTCAGGTACAGCACGGCCTTCGTGGTGGCAGGGTCGCGACGGTACTGGGGAATCACGGCGTCGTCACGGTGGGCGCGACCCTTGACGATGCCGCCAACCGCGCTTTCGAAGTGGAGGAGAACCTGAAGATCTACTTCTTGTCCTCCGCCAGGGCGAGAACTCTCGACGATGCGACTCAGCAAGCGGTCAAAAGCCTTTACGGATGACCGTCGAAAACGGACAGGAACCTTCTTCACAATGACAAAGATCTTCGTCACTGCACGACTGATTGAGGCGGATCGGCAGCTGCTTGAACAGCACGCCGAGCTCGAGTACGGAGGCTGGGGCTACGAGGGGCGGAAGCTCACGACTGATGAGTTGATCGAGCGTGCGCAGGGAGCCGATGTGCTCGTCGTCGAATACGAGGACGTAGACGGCAAGGTCCTCGACGGGCTGCCGACCGTCAAGTACGTCTGCTGCACTCGCGGGGGGATGGAGAGCATCGATGTCCCCGCGGTGATCGAACGGGGCGTCGCCCTATCCAACACGCCGGGGCGAAACGCCGTCGCTGTGGCTGAACTCACCGTCGGCCTCATGCTCGCCGTCGCGCGCTTCATTCCGCAGACTCACCACTACATCGTCTCGCAGGACTGGGAACGCGCGGTATGGGATATCGCAGGCAACACGCCCGTCAAGCGGTATGCCGGACTGGAGCTTCAGGGCGCCACCGTGGGCATGCTCGGATACGGCGCGATCGCACAGCAGGTCGCGCAGCGCCTCAGCGGGTTCGGAGTGAGTCTGCGCGTGTACGACCCGTACTACCGTGGCGATGACGTGACGACGGAAGATCTGGAAGCCGTCCTTGCCGCGTCGGATTTCGTGAGCCTGCACTGCAAGCTGACGCCGGAGACGGAGAGCATCATCAACAGCCGGTCTCTCGACATGATGAAACCGACGGCGTATCTGGTCAACACCGCGCGGGGTGCCTTGGTCGACGAAGACGCGCTCTTCGAAGCGCTGCAGCAGAAACGCATCGCTGGTGCAGCGCTCGATGTGCTCCGTGAGGAGCCCATCGATCCGACGCACCCTCTGCTCCAGCTGGAGAACGTAGTGCTGACTCCGCACATCGGCGGAGCGTCGACGGGCATTCTCCGTCACCAGAGCGCGATGGCGACAACGGACGTTCTGAACTTCATGCGTGCTCGCGAGCTCGTTCATGCTGTCGTCTGAGCTGTTCCTCGGGCTGGATGTCGGCACGACCGCGGTGAAGGCTTCCTGCCTCGGCGTGGACGGCATTGTTCAGGAACAGGTGCGGACGGAGTATCCGACGGCGTTCGGCCCCGGGGGACGAGTCACCCAGAAGCCGGTCGACTGGTGGGACGCGGCGAAGCAGTGTCTCCAGCAGCTATCCGCCGACCGCCGTGCCCGCATCACCGGAATAGCGGTCAGCAGTCACGCGCCCACGCTGCTCGGAGTGGCCGAGGACGGTACTCCACTGATGGACGCGCGGATCTGGGCCGACCGAACGGCGGCCGAAGAATCGCGAGCCCTCGAGGCGCTGTGGGGACAGTCGCGGATCGAGGCGTTGGTGGGGAATCGCATGGATCCGTACTTCCTCGCACCCAAGCTGGCTCAGCTGCGAGCCGAACGGGGCAACGACCTCGGCGCGATCCCGCTGTTCGTTCAGGCCAACGGCTGGCTCGTGCATCGGCTGTGCGGAGTCTGGTCGATCGATGACACGCACGCGGCTCTCACCCAGCTGTACGCCGCCGACAGCGGTGACTGGGACGATGGGGTGCTGCAGGATCTGGGGGTCCACCGCGGACAGCTGCCGCCCCTCTTCTCGCCTTCGGCGACAGTGGGGCACCTGACGAAGGCCGCAGCAGGTGAGCTGGGGCTCACCGCGGGGATTCCGGTTCACGCCGGTTCGATCGACGGATCGACCTCCGCGCTGGGTGCAGGTCTCACCGAGGCCGGCAGGCTTTACGAGATGTCGGGGCAGTCCTCGGGCATCGGTGTCATCACCGACGACGTCATACCTCACCGCCGCCTCGTCAACCTCAAGCACGCCATCGACGGGCGCTGGATCCTCAAAGGCAGCATGTCGGCGACTGGCGGGTCCTTGCGCTGGCTTCGTGACGTCGTGGGCGCAGGTGCAACGGATGCTGAGGACTTCGCCGAGTTCACCAGGTTGGCGGCTGACGCCGATCCCGGCTCCGGGGGTGTGCTCTTCTTGCCCTACATTCTTGGCGAGAGAGCCCCGATCTGGGACCCGGACGCGCGTGGAGTCTGGTTCGGGCTCAACGCGACCACCTCGCGGGCAGATCTGGTGCGCTCCGTGATGGAAGGGGCTGCCTTCGGCTTGCGGTCCGTCCTCGGCGAACTGGAGGGCATCGACCACGACCCGCTCATCCACGGCAGCGGCGGGGGATATCTCAGCCAGGAGTGGACCCAGATCAAGGCAGATGTCCTCGGCCTCCCCATCAGCGTCTCCTGGGAGCAGTCTGACACTGCGTCGCGCGGCGCCGCGCTCCTGGCCCTGGCTGGGGCCGGTATTCCGTTGCCGCACGACGATGACGCGCCCGGGCAAGAGCTCGTCCGTCCCGAAGACTCGCTTGCAGACCTCTACGACGAACTCTTCAAGGAGTTCGTGTCATTGACATCGGCGTCGGCGAGCCACTTCGCATCGCTCGCCGCCGTGCGTCGGCGACACCGAATCTGATCCGTTCCCGAAGGTGAGTAAATCCATGTCAGAACCATCGACGATGGCGTCGATCGCTCGGAGGTACATCCGCGTACTCGACATGATCAACAGGGGGATCATGTTCCTCCTCTTCGTCGTGCTCGCAACCATGGCAGTGATCATGGTCGCGCACGTCTGTACGCGGTACTTCCTCAATCACTCGTTCAGCTGGTCCGAGGAAGCCGTTCGGTACATGATGCTCTGGCTCGTGTTCCTGGGAGCTGCGATCGTCACGCGGCGGGCGGGAATGATCGCGGCACGGGTCGTGGTGGACAACCTGCCCAGGCGTCCGCGCTTGATCGTTTCCGCATTGGGGGGCGGGATCGTCGTGGTGACCTTGGGAGTGCTGGTCGTCGCTGGTTTCGCGGTGGCCATCTCGATGGCCGGTCGGCAGTCTGCAGCCACCGGAATCTCGCTGATGCTCCCGTACCTCAGCCTGCCGGTCGGCGGCGTCTTCATGATCCTCAACCACTTCGCGGCGCTCCTGCAGTCCTACTTCCTTCCGGCTGAGGCCGAGACGGAGCCGGAGGTGACGTACTGATGGGCACCATTGTTCTGGTTCTCCTGCTCCTCGTTCTCTTGGGCGTGCCGATTGCCTACTCCCTGATTGCGGCATCGCTCTTCGCGATCGTGCAGTTCACCGCACTTCCGGTGGAGATCGCTCCGCAGCGCATGGTCGCTGCCCTTGACAGCTTTCCGCTCCTCGCGATCCCGTTCTTCATCCTGGCGGGATCCTTGATGAGCAGCGGCGGAATAGCCCGGAGGCTCATCGAACTCGCAAAGTCCTTCGTCGGTCACTTCACGGGCGGCGTCGCGCTGGTGCTCGTCGTCACCACGATGCTGTTCGCCGCTATGTCCGGCTCCGGGTCAGCGACTGTCGCCTCGGTGGGCGCGATCATGATTCCGGCCATGATCAAGAGCGGCTACTCGCGCCACTTCGCTGGAGCGAAGCAGGCCGTCGCCGGTGAACTGGGCGTGATCCTGCCGCCGAGCATCCCGATCATCCTGTTCGGCGTGGCCGCGAGCGTCTCGATCGGTGACCTCTTTGTCGCCGGTGTCGTCCCCGGCCTGATGATCGGCGCGTCGTTGATCATCTACGCATACTTCTACTCCAAGAAGCGGAAGATCGGTGGGGGACCGAAGGCGACCTGGGCCGAGCGCCGGACCGCCTTCCGGAGGGCGCTGTTCGCCCTCTTCATGCCGGTCATCGTCCTTGGAGGCATCTACGCCGGCATTGCCACCCCTACCGAGGCCGCGGCGTTCGCGGTGCTCTACGCCTTCATCGTGGGCCTGTTCGTCTACCGTGAGATCAGGATCAGAGATCTGCCGAAGATCTTCGCCGAGTCGGCCGTCATCACGGCGATGATCATGATCGTCATCGCGGCGGCCGGCCTCTTCGGCTGGTTGCTCACGCAGGCCCGTATTCCGCAGGAGATCAGCAGCTTCATCACCGCAAACGTCAATTCCGCGTTTGTGTTCCTGCTGCTGGTGAACCTGTTCCTCCTCGTTCTCGGCATGTTCTTCGAAGCGGGCGCCGCGATCCTGATCCTCGCGCCGATCCTGACGCCTATCGCCGTCAGCTACGGCATTGATCCGGTCCAGTTCGGGATCATCATGGTCGTCAACCTCGCGATCGGCATGGTGACGCCACCAGTCGGAGTGAACCTCTTCATCGCGGCGGAGCTGTCCAAGTCCAAGCTCGAACAGATCACGAAGCCATTGATGCCGCTCGTGCTCGTGATGATCTTCGACTTGTTGCTGATCACATACGTCCCACCGCTCACGCTGTGGCTGCCGTCGCTGAGCGGCTGACAGGGCCCACACGGTCGTTCCGCACTGCGCGCGCGGCTGAAGTCGTGACGTAGACAACCTTCGATGCACGCGACCCGAGGCCGACGGCGTCGTCGGCCTCGCCGGTCACTCTTGACGCTGTGCGGCGGCCCGCAACAGTGCGGCGAGGGGCGGCGGCGTCCGCTCGAGGGGGACGGCGGCGGCGAGCAGGCGAGCGTAGCGGAGCTTGTTGCCGCTGCGTCCGCCAAGGAAGCGGGCGAGTTGCCGGTCGGCGGGCTGCTGTCGTTGGGCGGGCTGGCCCTGGAGTCGGCGATACGAGGCGAGTTCGCCTTGCGCGGCGATCACTGCTTCGACGCCCGCGACGCCGAGCGCGCGAGTCAGCTCGCCCTCGAGGTCGGGCTCGCACACGTAGATCTCGTCGGCGAGGTCTTCGAAGACGTGCCGCTCGTTGGCATCCACGAGCCCGAGAACGTCCTGGCCCTCGAGGTCATGTAGGGGGCGGCGGATGCCGTGGGCGCCCCCCAGCACGATGACGGGCGGCAGCTTGATCGACATCCGTTCGCTGAGGACTTCCAGCGCAGCGCGGTCGCTCTCCCCTTCGACCACGACGACCGTCATCGGGTTCTCCTTTCAGGCCGCATCTCGCCCTGGTCCGGCGACGACGGGTCGCAGACGTCCGCAGTCAGTGGTGAGCTCGCTCAGCGGCGGGGTCTGGGCCGCAGCCAGCGCAGGTGCACGCCTTCCTCGTTCGGCGTTTCGACCTCGAGACCGTAGTGCTCGCCGATGCGTTCGACCAGCTGCGCTCGCCGTGCCCGTTCATAGGCGGCGTGCTCGCGCCGGAAGGCGACGACCAGGGCCCAGCAGATGAGCAGCATGACGATGCTGAACGGGAGGGCGATGATGATCGCTGCCGTCTGCAGAGCGACGAGGCCCCCCGCGATGAGCAGGGCGATCGCGAGCAGTGCCGTGATGAGGGTGAAGAGGGTCCGGACGGGCTTGGACGGCTCCGGGTTGCCGCCGGTCGCGATCATGCCCATCACGAGCGCGCCTGAGTCGGCGGAGGTGACGAAGAAGATCGAAATGAGGATGAGCGCTCCGACGGTGAGCACGAGCGGCGCCGGGAGGTGTTCGAACAGCTGGAACAGGGCGCCTTCGATGTTGACCGACCCGTCGGTCTCGGTCATCGTCCCGGGCTCGGCCACCTCCTGGCGCACCGCCGAGCCGCCGAGCACGGCGAACCACAGGATGCCGAGCAGCGTCGGCACGATGAGCACGCCCATCACGAACTCGCGCACGGTGCGGCCGCGGCTGACGCGCGCGATGAAGATGCCGACGAACGGGGCCCACGAGATCCACCAGCCCCAGTAGAACGACGTCCACGACGCCTGCCAGTCCTGGCCGGCCTGGCCCTGGAAGGCGCTGACGCTGAAGCTGAGCCCGATGTAGTTCTGCAGGTACGAGCCGATCGACTGCACCCATTCGCGCAGCAGGTAGAACGTGTCGCCGGCGAAGAGCACGAACACGAGCAGTGCGGCGGCGAGCACGAGGTTCGTCGTCGACAGCCACTTCATCCCTCGGGCAACGCCTGACAGCACCGAGAACAGGACCGCCGCCGTGATGACCGCGATGATCACGATCTGCGAGAAGAGACTCGGCTCCTCGATGATCCCGGCGGCCTCGAGGCCCGAGCTGATCTGCAGCACGCCCAGGCCGAGGCTCGTCGCGACCCCGAAGAGCGTGCCGACGAGCGCGACCGCATCGATCGTGTTGCCCCACCCGCCCCGCACGCGACGGCCGAGCACCGGTTCGAGCGCCCACCGGATCGACAAGGGGCGGCGACGGCGGTGGATCGCATAGGCGAGCGCGAGCCCCACGACCACGTAGATCGCCCACGCCTGAACACCCCAGTGCAGGTAGGTCTGGGTGAGCGCGGACTGTGCGAGCTGCGCCGGCGTGCCCTCGACTCCCGGCTTGGGACTGATGTAGTGGCTGAGCGGTTCGCTCACACCGTAGAACACCAGGCCGATGCCCATGCCGGCGGCGAACAGCAGCGAGAACCACGCCAGCATCGAGAACTCGGGTTCGTCGTCGTCCCTTCCGAGCCGGATGTCGCCGTAGCGGCTGAAGCCGAGGAAGAGACAGAAGGCGACGAAGAACGCCGTGATCGCGACGTAGTACCAGCTGAAACCGTCGACGATGGCACCCTGGATCGTTCCGAAGAACGTCTCAGCCTGAGACGGGAAGATGATCGCGAAGGCGCTGAACACGACCGTGATGACCGCGGCGGGGCCGATCACCCATCGGCTCGGCCGGAAGCGCCGCGCGTCTGATGGACCATCGCTCATCGCGGTGTCGACGCGACCGGTGGGAGCGGCCGTCAGGGGGTCATCGGGGCCGGGCGTACTGTCGTCGGTCACGCGCGACACCATAACGCGGCCGACGCGTCGAGGGAAAGCGCTGGTGCGGCGGGGAAGACAGCGCTAGGGGTGTCCCCTCCGGCCGTGCGGGTCAGCTCTCGCAGCCGACCCCGTCTCCGTCGCGGTCGAGGTGGCCCGCGTAGCCGGGATCTCCGCGGTGCACCGGGGCGGCTCCGGCCGCCTTCGCCTCCGAGCAGTTCGCGTAGAACACCATCTCGGGCTCCATCGGCTGCGGCTCCGGCTCCTTCGTCGGCGCCGGTTCGGGCGCTTCCTCCATCGCCATGGCGTCGGCGGCGAGCTCCGACTCGAGCAGCGGCTCGTCGGGGCACTCCGACAGGACGCGGACGATCGCGTCATACTCCGCCTGCGTCACCCACAGGGCGTAGGCGGACTTCACCGAAACCTGCCGCGCGACATACGCGCAGCGGAACGCCTTGTTCTTCGGAAGCCACGTCGCGGCATCGCCGTCGGACTTCTGCGCGTTCGCGGATCCGTCGACGGCGAGCAGATTGAGCGGATCGTTGGCGAAGACCTCCCGCTGATGAGCGGTCAGCTGCTGGGCGCCCTTCTGCCACGCGTCCGACAGAGCGACGACGTGGTCGATCTGCACGTCAGCCGATGTGTCCTGCCCGCGCAGGAACGGGATGACCTGGCCGGTGAACGGGTCATCGAGGATGCCGGAGGTCACCGTGCAGCGTCCGTCCTTGATGACGTCGGCGAGGTCGCGGGCGAGGATGTCGTCGCGGGTGCCGCATCCGTTGCGATCGACGTCCTTCCACCGCTGACCGAACCGGTCACGGTCGTACCCCGTCTTGGGCGCACGGCCCTTGACGTCGAGCGCTGCCAGGGCGGCCAGCGCCGTGCCTGCTCCGGCTTCTTCGGGAGCGACCGTCGGAGTCGGAGTCGGAGTCGGCATGGTCGGGGCGGTGTCCGTGACCTCGTCGGTGGCCGGAACGGTGTCGTCTTCTGCCTCATGGGGAGGGGGCGCCACGGGAGCCTCGTCGGCGGGAGCGGCGGCGATCTCCGGCTCGCGCGGGAAGGCGACGTTCGCCATCGCGCCCGACACCAGCGCCACGACGACCGCGATGACCAGTGCACGCGACGCGCTCGCGGGACTCCTGAACCGCAGGAAGGTCGGAGTCTTCTTGCCGAGGGAGATCCCGGCGGTGATCGCGACGCCGACAGCGATCGCGCAGATGACCTGCGACAGCAGCAGCATCGCCACGATCAGCGCCACGCCGATCACGATCCACCCCAGCTTCCTGTTGCGTCGCACCTCCGCAGAAGAGCTGTCGGCAGGAGGGGGCGGGGGCGTCAGCGACGACATGGGGGGCTCCTTGCAGGGGACTCGTCCACGCGACAGCGCGCGGCGCTCGCCGGATGTCGCGCGGGCGCGCGTCGTCGGCAGAGCGGCGGCGCCCTCGGGTCGGGCGCCTCCACGATTGTCACCCAAACCACCGACACGGAGGGGGTGCCGCCGCGTCGGCGCACCGGATATCCTCGCCGCGAAGGAGGCGCTCACGGCATTCCGGCTCGATCGAGCTCTCCCGCTTCATCACTCCCGGAGGGAATCCTCCTCGGCCTCGCACAGGCGATCTCCTGACCGTGCATCAGCGCGGTCGCGTCGCCGGCTCACGAAGGCGCCGCGTTCGAATGCTCGGCGGGACCGAACAGCACGAGCACGTCGAGCGCCTCCTCGATGTCGACGAAGCGATGCTCCTCGCCCGCGGGAACGAAGAGCACCGCGCCGGCGACGGCGGGAGCGTCGCCGTGGGGAGTGCGCAGGGTCGCCCGACCGGCGCGGACGACATAGACCTCGTCTTCGGTGTGAGGCTGCTGAAGATCCTCGCCGCCGGCGGGAAGCAGGTACCTGCCGACGCTGAGCGCCGGCACCCGGAGCAGCTCTTCGTAGCCCGTCGCCGACTCGTCGGCCCCCTCTTTGACGAGCGATCGCATCCGTGACTCCTCTCGCGATGTCCGATCTGCGCAGTGAGACCGTTCCGTCACCCTCGCGGCCTCGACTGACCGGCTCGGTGGCCATTCTGCGGAACTGGACTGACGCGCACGATCCCCGCGTCGGCGATCACCGCCGGGCGGTCCGCGTGCGCTGGCGGTAAGCGGCGATGACGGCGGCCATGTCGTCGTTCCCGTGGCCGAGCAGGAGGGCTTCGGAGTAAAGGCGCGCGCTCTCCTCCATGAGGGGACCCGACACGCCGCGTTCGCGTGCGGCCGCCACGACGAGGTTCGCGTTCTTGAGCACGTCGGCGATCGCCGCCTGAGGCGAGAAGTCGTCGTCGATGAGCGCGGTCGCCTTGGCGCGTGACACGAAGGATGCCATGGGGCCCGCGTCGAGAACGTCGCGCAGCGTCGTGAGCGGAAGATCGAGCTCCTCCGCGAGGTGGATCGCCTCGGCGAGTCCCGTGGCGAGCGTGATCAGGAACACGTTGACGGCGAGCTTCATCCGCATCGCCTGAGGCGGGAGGCCGCATCGGAAGACGCGGGCGCACGCGGGCTGCAGAAGGGCGGCAGCCTCTTCGACGGCGGCTTCCTCTCCCGCGAGCATCGAGATCAGCCGGCCGTCGAGTGCCGGCTGACGTGAACCCGACACGGGAGCTTCGACGAACGCCCCTCCCGCGCGAGCCACGCGGGCCGCCAGTGCTTCGGAGTAGGCGGGGGCGACGGTGCTCATCTGCACGATCGTGCGGCCACGCAGCAGGCGTGCGTCGAAAGCCAGGACATCGTCGACGGCCGCTTCGTCGGTGACCATGACGAAGACGGTGCGGCAGCGCTCGAAGACAGCCGCGGGGGAGTCCGCAGCAACGGCGCCTGCCGCGATCAGCGGCTCGCACGCTGCCGGCGTGCGATTCCATACGCGCAGCGGTGAGGATGCGGCCTGCGACAGCCGAGCCCATGAGCCCCAGGCCGATGAATCCTGTCTCCGCCGTCATGTCGCCCCGCCTTCGGTCCATCAGCGTCTGCTTTCTGCCAATCCATGACGGAATCATGAAGTTCTGCATCATGGCCAGGTCCAGTTGCGCATGCTGGATTCATGTCCGTCGCAGGCCCGCGTCTCTCCGCCCGCGCTCTGATCTCGATGACCGGTGGCCTGGGGGCCGAACCGGTCGCATATGCAGAGCTCGCCGGGCGAATCCAGGTGCTGATCGTCGACGGACGGATCCCCACGGGCACGCGTCTGCCATCGGAGCGTGAGCTGGCCGGCGCGCTCGGGCGCAGCCGCACGACCATCGTGGCCGCGTACCAACGGCTGCGTGACACCGGCTATCTGATCAGCCGGCATGGCTCTGGCAGCCGGGCGACGCTGCCGAGTCTCGCAGACGTGTCGAAGCGGGAGAGCGGCGGCCCCGGGTTCGCGGGCGCGGTTCCCCCGCCGGTCTCCGGCCTGAGCGAGCTGATCACCGAGGTCACACGCCACCTCCCCGACATCACGCGCTTTCCCGGCTTCGACCTGCTCGGCATCGACCCGCTCCGTCAGGCCATCGCCGATCGGTACACGCGCCGGGGGCTGCCGACGTCGCGTGAGCAGATCATGGTGACCACGGGCGGCCAGCACGCCATCGCGCTCTCCTCTCACGCGCTCGTGAACCGCTTCGACGTGGCGCTGGTCGAAAGCCCCACGTACCCGCACGCGTATGAGGCCCTTCACAGGGCGGGCGCGCGTGTCGTCGCCACTCCCGTCACGGTCGACGGCTGGGACGTCCCTCACCTCATCGCCACCATTCAGCAGACCAGGCCCGCCGTCGCCTATCTCATGCCCGACTTCCACAATCCGACGGGCGCATCGCTCGCCCCTGAGGATCGGTCGAGGCTGGTTCAGGCAGCTCGCGTGGCCGGGACGGCCCTGATCGTCGACGAGGCCACCGCCGACCTGAACATCGACCGGCCGTGGGACGACGGACCCTTCGCGCGTCACGCGGCCAGGGACGGCGGATCGTCGGGCTCGGGAGTCATCACACTGGGCTCGCTGTCGAAATCGATCTGGAGCGGGCTGCGCATCGGATGGATTCGCGCCGACGAGGCCGTGATCAAGCGGCTCGTTCAGGCTCGGCCGGCCGGCGACCTCGGAACCCCGCCGATCGAGCAGCTGATCGGCGTGGAGGTCCTCCGCAGGATGGACGAGCTGGTCGCCGACCGACGGCGACTGCTGCGCGCCAACCGAGGCGTCCTCACCGCGTCGCTGCAGCGACATCTTCCGCAGTGGACCGTGCCCTCGCCCGACGGCGGGATGTCGCTGTGGGTGACGCTCGATCACGCCGGCAGCACCGCGCTCACCTCGCGTGCCCGTGCGCACGGGGTCGCGCTGGTACCGGGGCCGAAGTTCTCGGTCGACGGTTCGCTGGAACGCCACCTGCGCCTCCCGATCACCGGCCCGACCGACGAGCTGGACCGGGGCGTGCGGGTGCTCGCGCAGGTCTGGGGGCAGCTGGGCGGAGGCGAGAGCCCGACAGCGGCGCGTCAGGCGGCGTCGGCGATCTGACCCGCTCTGCCGCAGACGCGAGCCTGTCAGCTCCCGCCGCTCACCGGGAGCACGGCGCCCGACACATACGACGCGTCCGAGGTGGTGAGCCATTCGATCGCGGCGGCGATCTCCTGCGGCGTCGCGACGCGGCCGAGCGGTGTCCGCGAAGCGATCCGCTCGACGCGGTCGGGCTGCCCCGCTCGTGCATGGATGCCGGTCGCCGTGGTGCCGGGGCTCACGGCATTGACGCGGATCCCCAGCGGTGCGACCTCTTTGGCGAGCCCGACCGTGAAGGCCTCCACTCCGGCCTTCGACGCGGCGTACCAGACGTATTCACCGGGCGAACCGGTGCGCGCGGCGATCGATGACACGTTGACGATCGTCCGATCATCGCGCTGCGCCGAGGATCCCCACCTTCTCACCGCCTCTCGCGTGAGCCGGATGAGGGCAGTGAGGTTGACGTCGATGACCCGTCGTATCTCGTCGTCGTCTGCCATGTGAAGAGGACCGATCCGTCCTGTCACGCCCGCGTTGTTGACGAGCACGGTGACGTCGCCGAGCGCTTCTGCGGCATCCAGGATGCGGGCGGGCGCGTCAGCGTCAGTGACGTCGCATCGCAGGTGCACGACGGACGTCTCGCGGCCGACGACGCTGATCGGCTCGTGATCGGAGCGGTGCGCCGCGAGCACGACGTGCCCACGGCGGGCGAGCCGCTCGACGACAGCGCGACCGATGCCCCTGCTGCCTCCGGTGACGATGGCGACGGTCTTGGTCACGGTGCTGCTCCTCTGCTTCGGCGGGGCGTTCCGGGGCTTCCGACGACGTTGCCGCGTCCTCGAAGGAAAGCACACCGCGGGCGGGGCGGCACAGTCCAGTCGTGAGGGCTGGACTGCCGGAAGATGTCCCGCGCGCCCGGCGCCGGAGCAGTGGGATGCCGAGATGGAGGCGATCCTCGCGCCCGTCGAGCAGTCGGTGGGGATCGCGCACCGCGCATCGCACCGTCCGGGACAGCTCTCCGGCGGCGAGCGTCAGCGCGTCGGCATCGCCCGCGCCCTCGTCAACGAGCCGACGCTCGTGCTCGCCGACGAGCCCACGGCCGCCCTCGACCGTCGTCGCAGCCACGAGGTCGTCGAGCTGCTGGCCGAGCGGGCGCACGAGGCGCAGGTCGCGGTCGTGATGGTCACGCACGACCACGACGTGCTCGAGCACTGCGACCGCGTGCTGGAGATGGTCGACGGACGCCTCGGCGAACCCGCCCTCGTCGACTGACCGCACCCAGCGGCCGCGCTGCCCCTGGCTAGGCTCGATGCGTGGATGATGACCGACTGATCTCCGCCCTCGTCGCGACGCTCGCGGGCGTGCTGGTCGGGGCGGCCCTCTTCGTGCCTTTCGTCGCGGTGAGCTACCGACGCCGCGGCGGCCTGACGGCATGGCGGTTCGTCGCGTGGGCGGCGTTCCTCGTCTACTTCTTCGCGATCTGGACGTACACCCTCCTGCCGCTGCCCGACCCTGACCTGATCCGCTGCGTCGGGGCGATCACCGATCCGATGGCGGTCGTGCGCGACCTCCAGGCGGCGTTCGCCGGGCCCGGCAACCCGATCCGCAGTCCTGAGCTGCAGCAGCTGCTTCTCAACGTCCTGCTGTTCGTGCCGCTCGGCTTCTTCGTGCGCGGGCTCCTCGGCCGGGGGCTCGTCACGACCGTCGTGATCGGCTTCGCCGTCTCGCTCTTCGTCGAGACGACTCAGCTGACGGGCGTGTGGGGCGTCTATCCGTGCGCCTACCGGTTCTTCGACGTCGGCGATCTGATGACCAACACGCTCGGCGCCCTGATCGGCGCGACCCTGTCGCTGCTGGTGCCCCGTCGACTGCGGGGGATCGCGCCGGCGGCCGATGCGCGGGAGCCGCGTCCGGTCACGCGGCGTCGTCGCCTGCTCGCGGTCCTCTGCGACGTGCTGGGAGCCGGCATCGTCGCCGCCGCGGTGAGCGTGGCGACGCAGCTGGTGCTCGAATACATCGTGGGCGACCATGCCGCCGTCGTCGACGGCACGATCGCGACGCTCCTCTCGACGGGCGTCGTCGCCCTCGCGTGGCTGCTCCTCATCCTCGCGACGGGGCGCTCGGTCGGCGACTTCGCCGTCGAGCTCGAATACCAGGGCGGTCGGATGCCGCAGACCGCGGCCCGGCTTGTGAGGTTCGCCGCGGGGATCGGCGGGTATCACCTGCTGACGCTGCTCCCGGAGGACTGGTCGTGGGTCGCGTCCTGGTTCGCGTTCGTCGCCGTCGTGCTCGTGCTCACGACGCGTCGCGGCCGCGGACTCCCCGGCATCCTGACGGGTCGCGAGCTCGTCGACGCGCGGGATCGATAAGGTGCTGAAGGGATCGTCACTGGGGACGATCCGGCACTCGGAAGGTCACGCATGGGCATCGCGACGATCACGATCAGCAACCCCGCCGGCGCGGGAAACCTCCTCAACCCCGACGTCATCGCCGGACTGGTCGAGCAGCTGACGACTGCCGACGCCGATTCCGAGACGACCGGCATCGTGCTGACGGGCGACGGCGACGTCTTCTGCAGCGGGCTCGACATCCCCGCCATCCAGGCCGGAGGAGACCCCGTGGCCTTCGCGAGCGCCCTCGCCGACCTGCTGAAGCTGCTCCCGACGCTCGGCACGCCCATCGCCGCGGCCGTCAACGGCGACGCCGTGGCATCCGGGGCGTCCCTCGTCGCGGCGGTCGACTACGCCGTCGCGGTGCCGCACGCGCGCGTCGGGACCCGGGAGGTGTCGGTCGGCATCTGGCCGATGGTCGCGCAGGTGCCGATCATCCACCGGATCGGGCCGCGGTGGGCGATGGAGAACATCGGGTCGGGAGAGCCGTTCGACACCAAGCGAGCGCGCGAGGTCGGCCTCATCAACGCGATCGCCGAACCGGCCGATCTCACCGCGCACGTCTCGGCGTGGCTCGACAGCGCCGCGCGGGCCGGCGGCGTCGCCAGGATCGGGCGCCCTGCGTTCCACCGCTTCGCGACCATGAGCTACGACGAGGCGCTCGACGCGTCGGTCGAGCTGTTCGCTGACATGAACCGACGCTGACGACACCGCGCGTCTCGCCTGGGCGGGCCGCTTGTCCCCCGAAATGCCGACTGCGCGGCTTGCGTTCACTTGTTAGCGTCAAAGCATGACCACCACTGAATCCACGGCGCTGACGCATGCCTCCAATCAGGGGCTCGGCGTCGCCGCGATCACGCTGGCGATCACCACCCCGATCGCCGCTGTCATCGGCTGGATCTGGGCCGCGGCGACCCCCGGCGCGGCGTCCCTGAGCGTGGCCGTCCTGGCCCTCGTGGCGGTGTCGATCATCGCGGCGCTGACCGTGATCGTGGGCATCGTCTCGCTCGTGCTGTCGAAGCCCAACAGCCTCGCCAAGCTCTCCCTGATCCTCGTCGCCGCGACGGGGATCGTTCTCTTTCTGCTGGTCGCGCCCCCGTCGACCTGGAACCTCTGACGGCGGCGGGCGACAGGCGGAGCGTCAGAGCAGGCTGCCGGCCTCGGTGAGGACGCTGCGCAGGATCTGCTCGATCTCCTCGAACTCCTTCGGCCCGGTCGTCAGCGGCGGCGCGAGCTGCACGACGGGGTCGCCGCGGTCGTCGGCACGGCAGTACAGTCCGGCGCCGTACAGCGCTGTCGACAGGAATCCGCGCAGCAGGCGCTCCGACTCCGCGTCGTCGAAGGTCTCCTTCGTCGTCTTGTCCTTGACGAGCTCGATGCCGAAGAAGTAGCCGTCGCCGCGCACATCGCCGACGATCGGCAGGTCGCGCAGACGCTCGAGCGTCGAACGGAAGACAGGCGAGTTCTCCCGCACGTTCTGCAGGAGCTGCTCCTCCTCGAAGAGGTCCAGGTTCGCCAGCGCGACGGCAGCCGCCACCGGGTGACCGGCGAACGTGTAGCCGTGCGGGAAGCTGACGTCGCCCTTCGAGAACGGCTCGTAGACGCGGTCGCTGACCATCGTGCCCCCGAGCGGGACGTAGCCGCTCGTGACCGCCTTGGCGAACGTGATCATGTCGGGCTGGTAGCCGTACGCGTCGCACGCGAAGTACTCGCCGATGCGGCCGAAGGCGCAGATGACCTCGTCGCTGACCAGCAGCACGTCGTAGCGGTCGCAGATCTCACGCACCCGCTGGAAGTAGCCCGGAGGGGGCGGGAAGCATCCGCCGGAGTTCTGCACGGGCTCCAGGAACACGGCGGCGACCGTCTCCGGTCCCTCGAACTGGATCATCTCCTCGATGCGGTCGGCCGCCCACACGCCGAACTCCTCGGGAGTGGTGCCGGTGAACCCCTGCTCGGCGGCGCGATAGAAGTTGGTGTTGGGCACACGGAAGCCGCCCGGAGTGACCGGCTCGAACATCGCCTTCATGCCCGGCAGGCCCGTGATCGCGAGGGCGCCCTGCGGGGTGCCGTGATACGCGATGAAACGCGAGATCACCTTGTGCTTGCCCGGCTTGCCCTGCAGCTTCCAGTAGTGCTTCGCAAGCTTGAACGCGGTCTCGACGGCTTCGCCGCCGCCCGTGGAGAAGAAGACGTGGTTGAGGTCGCCGGGAGCCAGGTCGGCGAGGCGGTCGGCGAGCTCGATCGCCGCCGGATGCGCGTACGACCAGATCGGAAAGAACGCGAGCTCCTCGGCCTGACGCGCCGCCGTCTCGGCGAGCACCCGGCGTCCGTGGCCGGCGTTGACGACGAACAGCCCCGAGAGACCGTCGATGTAGCGCTTGCCCGCGGCATCCCACACGTGATGGCCCTCGCCGCGCGTGATGATGGGCACGCCGCGCTCCATCGTCGACTGGCGGGAGAAGTGCATCCACAGGTGGTCTTTCGCCATCTGCTGGAGTTCGGCTTCGGTTCGCTGCGTGGGCATGACGCTCCTCCTCGGTCGTCTCGAACGTACCGCTCTCGAGTCTTCCGCGCGCGTCCGCGGCGTCTGAAATCGCACGAACTGCGCGGCCCGCGCTCCCGGGCGCACACTCCGTGCGGGCCGGCGCGGGTGGGAGGATGGAGGGATGACCCGCACGCACGTCCTCACCGGTGGCGGCTCCGGCATCGGAGCCGCCCTCGCCCGTCGTCTCGCGGATCGCGGAGACCGTCTGGTCCTCGTGGCGCGCGACGCCGAGCGAGCGCAGCAGCTCACCGCCGCGTACCCCGGAAGCTCGTCGATCGTCGCCGATCTCGCCGACCCCGCCTCGTTCGAAGCGGCCGTGACGGAGGCCGCAGAGGCGCTGCCGGAAGCGGTCGACTCGGTCGTGCACGCGGCGGGCATCGTCGACCTCGGCACGGTGGGGGAGCTGTCGCTCGACGCGTGGACGTCGCAGGTCACCGTCAATCTCGTGGCTCCGGCCGAGCTCACTCGGCTGCTGCTCCCGCGCGTGCGCGCCGCCCGCGGCACGGTCCTGTTCGTGAACTCCGGCGCGGGACTCACGGCGCACCCCGAGTGGGGCGCCTACGCCGCCAGCAAGCACGGCCTGAAAGCGCTCGCCGACGCGCTCCGCGGCGAAGAGGCACGGCACGGCGTCCGCGTGACGTCCGTCTATCCGGGCCGCACCGCGACGCCCATGCAGGCCCGCGTGCACGAGCAGGAGGGCGCCGACTACGACCCGTCGCGCTTCATCGACCCGGAGTCGGTCGTGGCGGCGATTCTCGTGGCGCTCGATGCGACGCCCGACGCGACCCTGACCGACATCACGGTGCGCCCCGGCCCCCGCTGACCCCGCGCCCACCCCTTCGTCGTGGGCGTCGGCGCCCTGCTGATGGGCGTGGTGCTGATGGTGGTGTGGTTCTTCTTCCCACGGGCCGAGCCGTTCTTCGACGGCCGTGCCCTCAACCGCGATACGCCGGTGATGGTGCCCGAAGAGTCCTAGGGGCGCGTGGCCGCTGTCGCGGTGCCCGGGTCCGGAGAGCGACCGGCGCAGTGCGGCGGGCATCCGGAACGCCGTGACCGGCGTCGCGGAGCATGGCAGGGAGTGCGTCGCCCCGTGGGCGTGAGGTGGCGGCCGTGAGGCGGTCGCGCGACGCCTGGCGGCGGGGCTCGGCCTCCGACGGCACGAGGAGCTCGTGCTCGATGTGGGCCACGCGCAGCGCGCGGATCGACGCGGCGCGGGCCGTGGCCGGACGCGTCGCCGTCAGGGAAGCGTGCACACGGGCGCCGCGACACACGAGGTGGCGGGCGGGCGCCCCGGATGCCGAGACCTCGCACGCGGGGGCGCTCAGCTCGACGGTGTCGTCGATGGCCTCGAGGGCCTTCGCCTCAGCGGCGAGAGTGCGCACGGAGCGCTCGAGCAGATGCACCCACGACAGCACGCCGCCGAAGGCGAGCACCTCGAAAGCGGCGAGGTTGATGATCCCCGAGACCATCAGGCCGATGCCGACCGCCAGCACGATCACGGTGGCGATCGCGTAACGGCCGAGGAAGGCGGGGAGCTCCGGCATGGTGCGGCGGCTGACGATGACCAGGCCGAGGAAGCTCAGGAGCACGCCGTTCGCGGCGCGGTCGTGGAGGAACTCATTGAGCGTGAGCGGCACGACGCCGATCAGCGCCAGCGAGAGGCCGAGCGCCACGAGGAGCGGCGGCAGCATCCGCGCCGCCCGCATGTCTGCGACGCGACCAGCGGCCACGGAGCCGGCCAGGTGGACGGCCAGCGGCACGCTGCCCGCGGCGATCACGAGACCGCTCATGACGACGCCGCCGTTGAACGTGTAGCCCGACGCGTCGGCGAACATGCCAAGGCGGCTGAAGTGCAGATGCCACCACAGCGGGTCGACGGTGCTCAGCGCGGCGATGAGGATCGCGGCGCAGAGAATCACCGCCCCCGCCATCGCTGAGGGGCGCGCGGCGCGCGCCAGGTTCGAGTATCGCCGCACCGTCGGGTGCGGGTGTAGGGCGAAGCTCGAGGACATCGGGGCCTCTTCGTCAAAACGATCCGGTGCGATAGTCCCCTGCTGCTGCCTACCCCACCGAATACTCACCGGACTCGACCTCCCCCAAAGGAGAACGAGTAAGACATACTCGAATCTACGCAATTTTGTGTTTCGAGTTTGTCCCCCGAATGGGGGACATGTATTGTGATCTCAGCGCCGACCACCGGGGGGAGGCTCGGCGCCTTGTCAGGCGGTCACCCGGGGGAACTGGGGCCGAAACGTCACCGCCTGAAATCGAATACGAGAAAGGTTCCCCTCAGGAGCGGACATCAGCGATGGCTCCTGAGGGGAACCTGGATCGCGGCGCCTATTGCCGTTTGGGGGAACGGCCACACGTGGAGCTGGGGGGCATCCGTGCGGGCGCGCATGCGTTCCGCGCTCAGGCTACCGCCATTTCCTGGGAATTTCATGGTTCGTCGCGCATCGCGGCGCGTTTCCTTCCCGGCGTAGGTCCCCGATCGCGCACGGCACGCCGCCGAACGCCCGCGCGCGATCCGCGAGCGGAACCTCGCACGGAACAATGGAGTCCGTGCCATCCTCCTCTCTCCCCGTCGCGAGCGATCTCTTCGATGCCGCCCGCGCCCGCCTCGCCGGCGCTCCCACGGAGGGCCTCGGCGAATGGGCTTCGGCCCGCAGGCTGCTCGGCTTCGGCCGGGCGCCGCGCATCGTCCGCGTCGGCGAGGCATGGCACGTCGGAGCCCTGCTGATCGCCGACGACGCCGTCTACGCGACCGGCGAAGTGCTCCGCGCGCGCCATGACGCCATTCGCGGCTACACGGCGCAGTCGCAGCGAGAGCGCTCCGAGCGGGCGGCCGCGGCCTTCCGCGGAGGCTTCGCCGAGGGCGAGACGGTGCACATCGGCTGGACTCCTGTCGATGTCGCCGCCGTCGACGCGGGCGGAGCGTCCGGTCCGCTCTCGGTGGTCGACGGGGTGGCCTGCATCCGCTGGAGCGCGACGGCGCAGCTCCGCCCGCTCGCCGACTACCTCGACGAGCAGCTCTCCCTCCGCTGACAGCCCCTGTCGCGGACAACCCCCTGTCGCGAGGGGTTTCCGAGGGCGCGCATGGACCCCCGGATGCCACGGCGTCAACCCCCAGTCTCTCGGTGTCGCCAAAGGCGCGCACCTGCGTAGGGTGTCAGCATGCAGGCATGGCCGGGGGCGCCCTATCCGCTCGGTGCCACATTCGATGGCAGCGGGACCAACTTCGCACTCTTCAGTGAGGGCGCCGAACGGGTCGAGCTGTGCCTGTTCGACGACGACGGGAACGAGACGCGCGTCGAGCTGCGCGACGTCGATGCGTTCGTGTGGCACGGCTACCTGCCGACGGTGCAGCCCGGCCAGCTCTACGGCTACCGTGTGCACGGTCCGCACGATCCGTCGAACGGCCAGCGATTCAATCCGAACAAACTGCTGCTCGACCCGTACGCCAAGGCCGTCGACGGCGAGGTCCAGTGGGGCCAGTCGGTGTTCGGCTACGACTTCGGCGAGCCCGACTCGCGCAACGACGATGACTCAGCCGCCGCGATGATGAAGGGCGTCGTCGTCAATCCGTTCTTCGACTGGGCCGGCGACCGTCAGCCGAAGACCCCGTACGCCGAGTCGGTCATCTACGAGGCGCACGTCAAGGGCCTCACGCACCGGCATCCGGACATCCCGGAGGACATCCGCGGCACCTACCGCGCGATCGCGCATCCCGTGATCATCGAGCACCTCAAGAAGATCGGCGTCACGGCCATCGAGCTCATGCCGGTGCACCAGTTCGTGAACGACTCGACCCTGCAGGAGAAGGGGCTGTCGAACTACTGGGGCTACAACACGATCGCGTTCTTCGCTCCGCAGAACACCTACTCGGCGCTCGGTCAGCGCGGGCAGCAGGTGCAGGAGTTCAAGGGAATGGTGCGGGCGCTCCACGCGGCGGGCATCGAGGTCATCCTCGACGTGGTCTACAACCACACCGCCGAGGGCAACCACATGGGGCCGACGCTGTCGATGAAGGGCATCGACAACGTCGCCTACTACCGCCTCGAAGAAGACGACAAGCGGTACTACACCGACTACACCGGTACGGGAAACAGCCTCAACGTCGGCAATCCGCACACGCTGCAGCTCATCATGGACTCGCTGCGCTACTGGGTCCTCGAGATGCACGTCGACGGGTTCCGGTTCGATCTGGCCGCGGCCCTCGCGCGCGAGTTCTACGAGGTCGACCGCCTCGCCACCTTCTTCGAACTCGTGCAGCAGGACCCGGTGGTCTCGCAGGTCAAACTCATCGCAGAGCCGTGGGACATCGGTCCCGGCGGCTACCAGGTCGGCAACTTCCCGCCCCAGTGGACCGAGTGGAACGGCAAGTACCGCGACACCGTGCGCGACTTCTGGCGCGGCGAGCCGTCGACGCTGGGCGAGTTCGCCTCGCGCCTGACCGGCTCCGCCGACCTGTACGAGCACTCCGGCCGGCGGCCCGTGGCATCCATCAACTTCGTCACGGCGCACGACGGGTTCACGCTGCGCGACCTCGTCTCGTACAACCAGAAGCACAACGAGGCCAACGGCGAGGACAACAACGACGGCGAATCGCACAACCGCTCGTGCAATCACGGCGTGGAGGGTCCCACCGACGACCCCGACGTGCTCACGGTGCGCGCACGACAGCAGCGCAACTTCCTCGCCACGCTGCTGCTGAGCCAGGGCGTGCCGATGATCAGCCACGGCGACGAGCTCGGACGCACGCAGGGCGGCAACAACAACGGCTACGCGCAGGACAACGAGGTCACGTGGGTGGACTGGGAGTCGGTCGACCAGCCGCTCGTCGAGTTCACCGCCGCGCTGACACGGCTGCGGCGCGAGCACCCCACCTTCCGTCGCGGACGCTTCTTCAACGGGCGGCCCGTGCGCCGCGAAGAGGGGGCGCCCGTGCCCGACATCGCGTGGGTGCGACCCGACGGAACCGAGATGCAGCCAGAGGACTGGGATGCCGGCTTCGGCCGCGCGATCGGCGTGTTCTTCAACGGCGACGGCATCCGTGAGCGCGACAGCCGTGGAGAGGACATCCACGATCGCCACTTCTTCCTCCTGTTCAACGCGGGCGACGAGGAGGTGGACTTCACGGTGCCGAAGGCCGACCCGAGCCCGCGCTGGGAGGTCGTGATCGACACGTCGGGCGAGCGCGCCGACAGCCCGCCGCTCGACAGCGGCGACGTCATCGCGCTCCCCGCGAAGTCGCTCGTCGTGCTGCGCGACTACGAAGAGCCCGAGCCTGAGGCCGACCACTCGGTGGCCGCGTCGCTCGCCGCGCGCACGGGACCGATCGACACGGTGCCGTCGCCGGCGCCGAAGAGCGAGCAGCCTTCGTGAGGATGCCGTGAAGATGCGCCGTCCTGTGTCCACATACCGGCTGCAGGTGCGGCCGTCCTTCACGCTCGACGACGCCGCGGCGCTCGTGCCGTACCTGCACGACCTGGGCGTCGACACGGTGTACCTCTCGCCGATCTTGGCGGCGGCGGCCGGATCCGACCACGGCTACGACGTCGTCGATCCTTCGCGGGTCGACCCGGCGCGCGGCGGCGAAGAGGGGCTTGCGCGGTTCGCGGCCGCGGCACGCGCGGAGGGCCTCGGCATCCTGGTCGACATCGTCCCGAACCATCAGGGCGTCGCCGTGCCGGCCGAGAACCCCTGGTGGTGGAATGTCCTGCGCCGGGGTCGTGCGTCGGCGCACGCCGCGGCGTTCGACATCGACTGGACCGCGGGGAGGGTGCGCCTGCCGATCCTCGGCTCGCCGCTCGACGACGTGCTCTCGGCCGGCGAGATCGCGGTCGAGCCGCCGTCGTCGCAGGGAGAGCCGGGCGTCGCCCGCTACTACGACACCGTGCTGCCGCTCGCCGACGGCACCGCGCCGCGCGAGCGGACGACCGATGCCGAGGCGGTGCGCGCCGTCATCGAGCAGCAGCACTGGGAGGCCGTCTACTGGCGCGACGAGGCCGCGCTTCTCAACTACCGCCGCTTCTTCACCGTCACGACCCTCGCGGGCGTGCGCGTCGAAGACCCCGCCGTGTTCGACGCCAGCCACGCCGAGGTGCTGCGTTGGTTCCGCGAAGGACTCGTCGACGGACTCCGCATCGACCACCCCGACGGCCTCGCCGACCCCGGCGGCTACCTCGACGACCTCGAGGCGGCCGTCCGTGGCACCGTGGCCGAACGCGACGGCGCCGCAGCGGAAGGCGACGCGCCGTACGTCGTGGTCGAGAAGATCCTCGAGCACGGGGAGGAGCTCGCCGGCTGGTGGGCGACCGACGGCACGACCGGCTACGACGCCATGGCGGTGATCGACCGTGTGCTGATCGATCCCGCCGGCGAGCACGGACTGACCCGCCTGGATGCCGAGCTCCGCGCCGACAGCGGCCTCGCCCCCGCGCAAGGCTGGGAAGACCTCATCCATGACACCAAGCGGGCGATCGCCGACGACGCGCAGGCCGCCGAGGTGCGGCGACTCGTTGCGAGCCTCCCCCGCGACATCCTCGACGCGCTGGAGGCGGAAGGAGGGGACGGTGCCGAGGTCGCCCGGGACGCGCTCGCCGAGCTTCTCGCGAACTTCCCCGTCTATCGCTCCTACCTCCCCGCCGGCAGGGAGCACCTCGACCGCGCCGCGGATGCGGCATCCGCTCGCCGCCCCGACCTGGCCGACGCGATCGCGCGCCTCGTGCCCGTCATCGCCGACCCGGGCCAGGAGACGTCGCGGCGGTTCATGCAGACCACCGGCCCCGTCATGGCGAAAGGGGTCGAGGATGCCGCGTTCTACCGCGACACACGCCTGGGGACCCTGACCGAGGTCGGGGGCGACCCGTCGGTCTTCTCCGTCTCGGTGGCCGGGTTCCATGAGGCTTCGGCGCGCAGGCAGGCCGCCTGGCCCCACGCGATGACCGCGCTGTCGACCCACGACACGAAGCGCAGCGAAGACGTGCGCGCGCGGCTGTCGGTGCTCGCCGAGATCTCCGACCGCTGGGCGTCGGCGCTCGCGCGGCTGCGAGCAGTGGCCTCCACGGGTCACGGGCCGTTCGACTCGCTCGTCTGGCAGGCGATCGTCGGTGCATGGCCCGCCTCTCCCGAGCGGCTGCACGCCTACGCCGTGAAGGCGGCGCGCGAAGCCGCGGAGCGCACGACCTGGGCTTCGCCCGACGCCGACTTCGAGCAGCGCATCGACGACCTCGTCGCCGCCGCCCACGGCCGAGCCGTCGCGATCGTCAACGAGGTCGTCGCCGACATCCGGCCCGCCGGGTGGTCGAACGCACTGTCGGCGAAGCTCCTCCAGCTCGCCGGTCCCGGCGTTCCCGACGTGTACCAGGGCACAGAGCTGTGGGACCTCTCGCTCGTCGACCCCGACAACCGCCGTCCCGTCGACTTCGCCAGTCGCCGACGCCTGCTCGCCGAGCTCGACGCCGGGTGGCTTCCGCCCGTCGACGCGACGGCGGCCGCGAAGCTGCTCGTCACATCGCGTACGCTGCGGCTGCGCCGCGACCGGCCCGACCTGTTCACGCGGTACACCCCGATGACGGTCGCGGGCCCGGCATCCGACCACGCGATCGCCTTCGACCGGGGCGGAGCGCTCGCCGTCGCCACGCGGCTGCCGATCGGGCTGGCACGGCGCGGGGGGTGGGGCGAGACGGTGCTGCTGCGACACAGCGGCCCGGCGGTCGACGTCTTCACGGGGCGCCGGTTCGAGGGTTCGCACGTGGCGCTCGCCGAGCTGCTCGACGTGTACCCCGTGGCGCTGCTGGCAGCGGAACGATGACCCGCGGAGGAGGAGCGACATGACCGACGACGAGAAGGGCGTGCGAGTGTGGGCGCCCCGGGCGACCCGAGTGCGCCTGCGGCGTCCGGGCGTCGACGATGTCGAGCTCGCGGCGGCGGGCGATGGCTGGTGGCGCGCCGACGTCGAACTCGCGCACGGGGACGTGTACGGCTTCGTCCTCGGCGACGGCGACCAGGTGCGGCCCGACCCGCGGTCGCGGCGCCAGCCCCGCGGCGTGCACGACCTCTCGGCCTGGCACGACCCGGCCGTGTTCCGCTGGACCGACCACGCGTGGACGGGCCGGCAGCTGGCGGGCGGTCTCGTCTACGAGCTGCACGTCGGCACGTTCACTCCCGCCGGCACGCTCGACGCGGCGGCCGCACGCCTCGGCCACCTGGTCGAGCTGGGCGTCACGCACGTCGAGCTGCTCCCCGTGAACGGCTTCAACGGCACGCACAACTGGGGCTACGACGGCGTCGCGTGGTACGCCGTGCATGAGCCGTACGGCGGCCCCGAGGCCTACGAGCGCTTCGTCGACGCGGCACACGCGGCCGGCATCGCCGTCATCCAGGACGTCGTGTACAACCACCTCGGCCCGAGCGGCAACTACCTGCCCGAGTTCGGGCCCTACTTGCGCGACGCGCATTCCAACACGTGGGGGTCGAGCGTAGATCTCGATCAGCGGGCCGTGCGCGACTTCATCATCGAGAACGCGCTCATGTGGATGCACGATCTCCACGTCGACGGGCTGCGCCTGGATGCCGTCCACGCGCTGCACGAGTCGCCCGACAGTCCCTTGCACATCCTGCGCGAGCTCGCCGAGCGCACCGACGCCCTCAGCGCCCACCTCGGACGCCCGCTGACGCTCATCGCGGAGAGCGACCTGAACGACCCCGTCATGATCCTGCCCCGCGAGGCGGGCGGTCATGGGCTCGCGGCTCAGTGGTCGGACGACTGGCACCACGCCGTCCACGTCGCCGTCACGGGCGAGACCGACGGGTACTACGCCGACTTCGCCGCGCTCGACGCCCTGCCGAAGGTGTGGACGTCGGGGTTCTTCCATGACGGCACGTTCTCGTCGTTCCGCGACCGCCCGCACGGCGCGCCGCTGCCCGAAGACGTGCCGTCGTGGCGTCTCGTGACCTTCGCACAGGACCACGATCAGATCGGCAATCGCGCCGCCGGCGACCGCCTGTCGGCGACGCTCGGGCCCGAGCGGCTGGCCGTCACCGCCGTGCTCACGCTCACCGCACCCGGGACTCCCATGCTGTTCATGGGCGAGGAGTGGGGCGCCTCCACGCCGTGGCAGTTCTTCACGTCGCATCCGGAGCCCGAGCTCGCCGAGGCCACGGCCCGCGGCCGCGCGCAGGAGTTCGCCCGCATGGGCTGGGACGAGTCGCTCGTGCCCCACCCCAACGACCCCGAGACCTTCGCCCGGTCGAAGCTCGACTGGACCGAGGCCGAGCAGGGCGAGCACGCGCGGCTGCTCGAGCTCTACCGGCGGCTGGTGCGTCTGCGCCGCGAGCACCCCGAGCTCACCGACCCGCGTCGCGCGAGCGCCGGCGCCACGGCGGCTGAGGCGATCGGCGGGCGCGTGTACGAGCTCGAACGCGGCGACGCCCGCGTGCTCGTCAACCTGTCGGAGGTTCCGTGGGAGGTCACGATGCGCGACGGTGAGACCGTGTGGCTCTCGACCTCCGCGGCGCTCGCCGAGGAGGACGACCGGCTCGTCCTCCCGCCTGACTCCGCCGTCATCGCCGGGCGGTGACGGACAGCCGTCGGACGGAGCGGCGTGCGGCGGTGGGGGTTGTCAACCCCGTGCCGGCGCGGACGGTCGCCGCCTACCGTGGCGGGCATGACCCCCGACGTTCCTCCGCGCCATGCCAGCTCCGCCCGCGTCCGTGACGACTCCCCAGGCCGTGACCTGCTGCGGCAGATCGGGGTGATCTCGGCCGTCTGCTTCATGCTGATCGCCGCACTGGTCGGCTCGGGGGTGTTCGGCGGCGAGGACGTCGACGAGACTCAGGGCGGGGCGCTCGACGCCGACTCGACCGTCCTCGCTCCCGACGGCCCCGCCTTCAGCATCTGGTCGGTCATCTACGTTCTCATGGTCGCCTACGCGATCTGGCAGGCCCTGCCTTCCCAGCGGCGTCGTGAGCGTCAGCGCCGGGTCGGGTGGTGGATCGCGGTGACCGCGGTGCTGAACGGCCTCTGGCTCGTGGCGGCGCAGTTCGTCACGCTGTTCGCGACCGTGGTGGCGATCGTGCTCCTCCTGGTCGCGCTCGCGATCACGATCCGCCTGCTCTCGAGGCACCCCGGCGACTCCCCGCTCGCCGCCGTGCTGATGGATGTGACGGTGGGTCTGCACCTCGGCTGGGTCGCTCTGGCGACCGTCGCGAACGTCACGGCGTGGCTCGCGGCGGACATCGCTCCCGAGTCGTGGGGCGATGCCGCCGAGCCCGTCGGCATCGTCGTGCTGGTCGTCGTGGCGCTCATCGGCGTCGCCGCCGGCACCGGCACCCGCGGGCGGCTCGCGCCCAGCCTCGCGATGGCGTGGGGCCTGTTCTGGATCGGCGTCGGTCGCACCGTGGGGGAGCCGGAGTCACCGTCTGTCGCGATCGCCGCGTGGGTGGCGGCGGCTGCCGTGCTGGTGACGCCCGTCATCGTGCTCGCGACGGGGCGCGGGCGCGGCGAGCTCGCGCACGCGCGCTCCGGCGACCGCCTGCCGCGCGCCTCCCGCTGAGCCGGACGCCCGCACGCGACTCCCGGCTCAGGCTCGGAAGGAGGCGGGGTCGATCAGCAGGTCGGCGAAGGCGGCCTCCGCGGCGCCGATGAGGAGGCGGTCTTCGGCGAGGGCCGCCGAGCGGATCTCGAGCGTCTCGGCATTGGCGGGCATCGACTGCGAGCGCACGGCGTCGGCGAAGCCGTCGGGGTCGTGCTCGGCGAGCATCGCGAGGAATCCGCCCAGCACGACCACCGACGGGTTGAGCACGTTGACGGCGTTGGCCAGGGCGGTCGCCAGGATCCGGCGCTGGCGTCCGATCTCCTCGATGACGTCGACCGACTGCGACTGCCGCAGTGTGGCGGCGAGCGTGGGGTCGTCGGCGCTGCGAAGCTGCAGGGCCGCGAGCAGGCGGACGCGGCTCACCTCGTCTTCGAGCACGCTGCCGACACCGGCGCGACGGTCGGATGCCGCGGCGATGCCGGGGCGGTTCTGACCGAACTCGCCTGCGTAGCCGCCGGCGCCCGTCACGGGGATGCCGTGCACGACCAGCCCGCCGCCGATGCCCGACGCGCCGCCGTTGAGGTAGACGACGTCGTCGACACCGCGGGCCGCGCCGAACAGGTGCTCGGCGTGCGCGCCGAAGCTCGCGTCGTTCCCGACGACGGTCGCGAGGCCGGTGGCGTCCTGCAGCGGCTCACGGAGAGCGACGTCGGTCCACTTCAGGTGCGGTGCGTGACGCACGAGCCCGTCGGACTGGCGCACGAGCCCCGGGACGGCGACGCCCAGGCCCACCGCGTGCGCCTGCGCGAGCTCCCTCTCGCGCCATCGCGTGAGCTGCTCGGCGACCAGACGCACCGTCTCGTCGGGGGTCAGGAGGTGGTCGATCTCGATGCGTCGCCGCAGCGAGATGCGCCGGTCGAGTCCGACGGCGGCGATCTCGAGCGCGTCGACCTCGGGATTGACCGCGATCGCGACCACGCGGGGGTCGGCGGCGACGTTGGGGGAGGGGCGGCCGACGCGCCGGCGCGGATCGGGAGCTCCCTCCACGACGAGCTCGGCGCTGACCAGTTCGGCCACGAGGTCGCCGATCGTCGATCGGTTGAGGCCCGTGGCATCCGTCAGCGCGGCCCGCGAAACGGGGCCTTCCAGATGGACGATACGAAGGATGCGAGCGAGATTGCGCTGCCGCACGCCCTCGGCCCCGATGATTTCCACCACGAAGACACTGTAGGAGATCGGATTGTGATTACTCGACTATTTGTTGGGGTTGACCACGAATAGGCCTCGCCCTAGTCTGGCGATGTCCACATCACTTTCGACAACAAGGTCGAAACTTTCGAAAGGTTCAAAGATGAACAGACGCAGCATGGGGCGCCTGTCAGCGGGAATCGCAGCGACTGGCCTGGCGATCGGCACACTCGCCGGCTGCACCGGCTCCGGCGACCCGACTCCGACGAACAGCGGAGACGCCGGCGACGTCACGATCACCTGGTGGCACAACGCGACCTCCGACCCGCTCGCGGGCCTGTGGGAGGACGTGGCTCAGGAGTTCATGGACGAACACCCGGGCGTGAAGGTCGAAGTCACCGGTTACCAGAACGAAGAGCTCCAGCGCACCCTCATCCCGAACGCGCTGCAGAGCGGCGACGCCCCCGACCTCTTCATGGTCTGGCCCGGTGGCGAAGTCCGCGCGCAGGCGGAGGCAGGCCACCTCATGGACCTCACCGACGTCGCCGCCGACGAGATCGCGGCCCTCGGCGGCACCGTCAAGCCGTGGGAGGTCGACGGCAAGCAGTACGCCCTGCCGTTCACCTTCGGCATCGAGGGCATGTGGTACAACACCGACCTCTTCGAGCAGGCCGGCATCTCGGCCACGCCCACGACTCTCCCCGAGCTCAACGACGCCGTCGACAAGCTCAAGGACATCGGAGTGGCCCCGATCGCCGTCGGCGCCGGCGCGCTGTGGCCGGCCGCGCACTGGTGGTACCAGTTCGCGCTCGCCGCGTGCTCGACCGACACCCTCCAGACCGACATCCCGGCGCTCGACTTCTCCGACCCGTGCTGGGTCGAAGCCGGTGAGCTGCTGCAGGACTTCATGGAGACCGAGCCGTTCCAGGACGGCTTCCTCGCCGCCGACGCCCAGCAGGGCGCCGACAGCTCCGCCGGCCTCGTCGCCAACGGCAACGCCGCCATGGAGCTCATGGGCCACTGGAACTCCGGCACGATCGGCTCGCTGACGCCCGACGGCACGGTTCCCGAGTTCCTCAGCTGGTTCCCCTTCCCGAGCGTGCCCGGCACCGCCGGCGACCCGACCATCACGATGGGCGGCGGCGACGGCTGGGGCATCCACAAGGACGCTCCCGCCGAGACGGTCGAGCTGCTGAAGTACCTCTCCAGCGCCGACGTGCAGAAGCGGTTCGCCGAGACCGGCGCCGGCATCCCGACCCACCCGGATGCCGCGAGCTCCGTCTCCGACCCGAACCTGCAGGCCATCGCGCAGGGCCTGTCCGAGTCGTCGTTCGTGCAGCTCTGGCTCGACAGCGCGCTCGGACCGGAGTTCGGCACCCCGCTGAACCAGGCGATCGTCAACCTCATGGGCGGCCAGGGCACCCCGGAGGACATCGTCAAGACGCTCGAAGACACGGCCGCGTCGCTGTAGGTCATGGCCACGAGTGTGATTCAGGCAGGGCCCGCGGACACCGCGGGCCCTGCCCCCGCCCCCGCTCCTCGCATCCGCCGTCGCACCGGCCAGGCGCGCAAGTGGTTCGAGATCGGCATCTTCGCCGGTCCCGCACTGCTGGTGTTCCTGTCGTTCGTGATCCTGCCGGTCGTGCTCGCCGCCGTGTACAGCTTCTTCAACTGGAACGGCCTGACACCGCTCGAGCGCTTCGTCGGCATCGACAACTACCTGCGCGCCCTCCAGGACCCGCTGTTCATCAAGGGCATCACGAACAACTTCACCATCCTGTTCGCGTCGATCCTCGTACAGGGTCCGATCGCGATCGCCGTCGCGCTGCTGCTGAACCGTCGCATGCGCGGTCGCGGCCTCATCCGCGCCCTCATCTTCGTGCCGTACGTCCTCGCCGAGGTCGTCGCCGGTCTGTCGTGGAAGCTGCTGCTGTCGCCCCGTGGCGGCGTCAATGCCGTGCTCGAGTCGATCGGCCTCGGCGACCTCGCCCAGCCGTGGCTCGCCACTCCCGACATCGCGCTGTGGGTGATGTTCGGCATCCTGACGTGGAAGTACGTCGGCTTCGCCATCCTGCTCATGCTCGCCGGCCTCCAGGGGGTTCCCCCGGAGCTCACCGAGGCGGCGCAGCTCGACGGCGCGAGCTGGTGGAAGATCCAGTGGCACATCACGCTTCCGCTCATCGCGCCCACGATCCGCATCTGGATCTTCCTGTCGATGATCGGCTCGCTGCAGCTGTTCGACATGGTGTGGGTCACCACGCGCGGCGGCCCCATCGGCGCCACCAACACGATGGCCGTCTACATGATCCAGTACGGCCAGACCCAGCCCGGCTTCGGCAGCGCCGTCGCCGTCATCCTCTTCGTCATCTCCCTGGCCGTGGCGCTGGTGTACCAGCGCTTCGCCCTCCGGCGCGACCTCGCCGGAGCGACCACGAGCGGAGTCCGCTGATGACCGCCACCGAACTGATCACCACGCCTCCCGGCCGTCCCCCGCGCGTGCGCCGCGCCGACCGCGTCGCCGGCGCCGGCTTCGACTGGGGACAGCCGTTCGTCTACATCGTCGCGCTCATGGTCGTGATCGTGTCGGTCGTGCCCGTCGCCTACGTATGGATCGGCGGCTTCCGGTCGACGCCCGACATCAACGCCGACCCCGCCGGCTGGCCCACGCCGTGGATCTTCGACAACTACGCGCGCGTCCTCGGCTCGACGCGGTTCTGGGGCTCGGTCTTCTCGTCGTCAGTCGTCGGCCTGGGCACCACCGCCGGTGTCGTGCTCCTCGGCGTCATGGCCGCGTTCGTCATCGCTCGCTACGACTTCCGTGGAAGAGGCGCCCTGTACTCGCTGTTCGCGGCCGGCCTGATGTTCCCGCTGACGGTCGCCGCGCTCCCGCTGACGATCCTTCTGCGCGACATCGGGCTGCAGGGCTCGTTCCTGGGCGTCATCATCCCGCAGGTCGCCTTCGCCCTCCCCACGACGGTCATCATCCTGGTGCCGTTCCTGCGGGCGATCCCGGCCGAGCTCGAGGAGGCGGCGGCCATCGACGGCGCCAGCCGCGTCGGGTTCTTCTGGCGCATCATCCTGCCGCTGTCGACCCCAGGCCTCGTGACGGTCGGCGTCCTCGCCTTCGTCGGAAGCTGGAACGCGTACCTGCTGCCGCTGCTCGTGATGGCCGCCGGCGGCATGCCGCAGGACCTGTGGACGCTCCCCCTGGGGGTGCAGCAGTTCTCGACCCAGTACTCGGCCGACACCGGATCGGTGCTCGCCTACACATCGCTCGCGATGCTCCCCGCCCTCGCGTTCTTCCTCTTCGCCGAGAAGCGCATCGTCGGCGGGCTGACGGGAGCCGTGAAGGGATGAGCAGCGAGCCCGCAACCACCGGATTCGACATCCCCCTACGAGAGAAGCAGGACGGGCACGTGCACCTGCAGGACGCCACCCCCACCACGACCACCCGCGTCGACGAGATCATCGCCCAGATGACGGTCGAGGAGAAGATCGCCCAGCTGTACGGAGTGTGGGTCGGCGCGTCCGACAGCGGCGGCGACGTCGCACCGCACCAGCACGACGTCGAGGAGGTCGTCGATCTCGAGGCGCTCCTCCCGCGCGGGCTGGGGCAGCTCACGCGGTCGTTCGGGACGAAGCCGGTGGATGCCGCGACCGCGGCGCTGTCGCTGGCCCGCACGCAGGAGCGCATCCGGGAGGCCTCGCGATTCGGCATCCCCGCGCTCGCGCACGAGGAGTGTCTCGCCGGCTTCGCCGCCTGGGGCGCGACCGCCTACCCCGTGCCGCTGTCGTGGGGCGCGACGTTCGACCCCGACCTCGTGCGCGAGGTGGGGGAGCGCATCGGCGCCGACATGGCATCCGTCGGCGTGCACCAGGGCCTCGCGCCCGTGCTCGACGTCGTGCGCGACGCGCGCTGGGGGCGCGTCGAGGAGACGATCGGAGAGGACCCGACGCTCGTCGGCACGATCGCGACCGCCTACGTCCAGGGCGTGGAGTCGGCGGGGGTCGTCGCGACGCTCAAGCACTTCGTCGGCTACTCGGCATCGCGCGCCGGCCGCAACCTGGCGCCCGTGTCGATCGGGCGGCGCGAGCTCAACGACGTGCTGCTGCCGCCGTTCGAGATGGCGGTGCGGGATGGCGGGGTGCGAAGCGTCATGAACTCGTACACCGACCTGGACGGCGTGCCCACGGCGGCCGACCGAACGCTGCTCACCGTACTGCTGCGCGACGAATGGGGATTCGACGGCACGGTCGTGGCGGACTACTTCTCGATCGCGTTCCTCAAACTGCTGCACGGCGTCGCCGACACGTGGGTGGATGCCGCGGCCCAGGCGCTCGAGGCCGGCATCGACGTCGAGCTCCCGACCGTGAAGACCTTCGGCGATGCCCTCGTGCGTGCGGTCGAGGAGGGTGCGGTGGCGGAGAACCTCATCGACACCGCCCTGCGCCGCGTGCTCGCTCAGAAGGACGAGCTGGGGCTCCTCGACCCCGACTGGTCGGCCGTGCCGCCGGCCCTCGCGGGGGCCGACCTGTCCGATCCCGAAGCGCTGCGCGGCACGATCGACCTCGACCCGCCGCGCAACCGCGACCTCGCCCGGCGCGTGGCCGACGAGGCGATCGTCCTCGTGCGCAATGACGGCACGCTGCCGCTCGCGGCGCCCGCCTCGATCGCCGTCGTCGGCCCGAACGCCACCGACCCCTATGCGATGCTCGGCTGCTACTCGTTCCCGACGCACGTCGTGACGCAGCACCCGGGCGTCGAGATGGGCATCGAGATCCCGACGCTGCTCGACGCGATCCGTGCCGAGTTCCCCAGTGCGACCGTCGCCCACGCGGCGGGGACGACCGTCGACGGCGGGGAGACCGACGGCCTGGCCGCCGCCGCGGAGCTCGCGGCATCCGCTGACGTCGTCATCCTCGCCCTCGGCGACCGCGCGGGGCTCTTCGGCCGCGGCACGAGCGGCGAGGGATGCGACGTCGCGACCCTCACGCTCCCGGGAGCTCAACAGCAGCTCGTCGACGCCGTGCTCGACACCGGCACTCCCGCTGTGCTCGTGCTCCTCGCCGGCCGGCCCTACGCGCTCGGTCGTGCGACGCAGGAGGCGGCGGGGATCGTCGAGGCGTTCTTCGCGGGCGAAGAGGGCGCAACATCGGTCGCCGGAGTGCTCAGCGGGCGCGTGAACCCGTCGGGACATCTCCCGGTGAGCATCCCGGTCGACCCGGGGGCCCAGCCGACGACCTACCTCGCGTCCCCGCTGGCGCGCCGCACCGAGGTGTCGAACATCGACCCGTCGCCTGCATTCCCGTTCGGGCATGGACTGTCGTACTCGACGTTCTCCTGGTCGGACGCGGCGGCCTCCGCCGACCGCATCACGACCGACGGCACAGTGCCGGTGAGCGTCACCGTCACGAACACGTCGGATCGCGCCGGCGCCGAGGTCGTGCAGCTGTATCTGAGCGATCCGCACGCCGAGGTCGCGCGCCCCGTGCAGAAGCTCATCGGCTATGCGCGCGTCGAGCTGGCGGCCGGGGCGTCGGCTGACGTCGTCTTCGACGTCCCCGCCGACCTGGCGGCGTACACCGGCCGGGCCGGGCGGCGCATCGTCGATGCGGGGGAGATCGTGCTGAGCGCTGGGCGGTCCAGCGGCGACCTCGCGTCGTCGGTGTCGGTGTGGCTCGAGGGGCCGACGCGCGTCGTCGACCACACGCGTGCGCTGGTCGCCGGGGTCTCCGTGGCCCCGCGCTGATTCCTCCGCGGCCTGTGCCGGTGTCGCCCCGTGTGCCGGGGCCGCCGCGGGTGTCGGGGCCGCCGCGGGTGTCGGGGTCGCCCGGGTGTCGGGGCCGCCCGGGTGTCGGGGCCGCCCGGGTGCGTTCACAACTCCGGAGAAATGGGTGCGAACGGTTGGTGCAGTCGATTGCGGCGGGGTGTGGCGTCGGTGTTTCCGGAGTTGTGAACGCGGCCCGGCGGCAGCACTCCTCCGATCGACATGCCTGCAGTCCCGACACCGCCGCTTGCGGCGACGTGTGCCGGTGTCGCCCGGGGTGCGTTCACAACTCCGGAGAAGCGGGTGCGAACGGTTGGTGCAGTCGATTGCGGCGGGGTGTTGGCGTCGGTGCTTCCGGAGTTGTGAACGCGGCCCCGGCGGCAGCACTCCTCCGATCGACACGCCTGCAGAACTCCGCCGCCCGGGCCGTCTGCGGGGCCGCCCGGGCCGTCTGCGGCTCCGGCCCCGGCTGCCTGCGGTCGCGGCATGCGTCCGGAGCGGATTTGTCGGAAAGAGAAACATTTGCGACGATGCGCGTGCGGCCGCAGATTCCGGGTGGCCGCGCGCGTAAGTTTCGAAGCGACCGCTCAGGACGCGGGCGGCGCCGTGCTTCCGCGCACGACCAGATGCGACGCGAGGTCCATGCGCAGCGTGTCGACCGTCTCGCCCTCGGCGAGGCGCAGGACGATGCGAGCCGCCTCCTCGCCCATGCGGCGCAGCGGCTGATGCACTGTCGTCAGCGGCGGCGTGAGCCAGCGCGACAGCGCGATGTCGTCGTAGCCGACGACCGAGAGATCGCGCGGGACGGTGAGACCCGCGTCCGTCGCGGCGGCGATCACTCCAAGAGCCTGCAGGTCGCTGCCGGCGAAGATCGCGGTCGGGGGGTCGGTGCGGGCGAGCAGCTCGCGGGCGTGGCGCTCGCCCCCGGTGGAGTGGAAGTCGCCGAACCGGATCCAGTCGGGGTCGATCGGAAGGGATGCCGCGTTCATCGCCGACCGGTAGCCGTCGATGCGGGCGAGGGAGCACATCATGTCCTCGGGGCCGGTGATGGCCGCGATGCGCGTGTGGCCGAGCTCGATCAGGTGCCGGGTGGCGTGCAGCCCTCCCGACCAGTTCGCCGAGCCCACCGAGGGCACGTCCGGGGTCGGGTCGCCGGCCGGGTCGACGATCGCGAACGGCACGCCGCGCGAGCGGAGCTTCTCGCGGTGCGGGCGCGCGAGATCGGAGAACACGAGCACGACGCCGAGGGGACGCCGTCGCAGCACGCCGTCGATCCAGTCGGGCGAGGGGGCATGGCGGTCGCCGCTGACGGTCAGGACGACCGAGAGGCCCGCGGCCTTCGCGACCTCCTCGACGCCCTGGATGACCTCCATCGACCAGCTCGCCTCGAGCTCGTGAAACACCAGCTCGATCGTCTCGTTGCGCCGCGTCGACGAACGCCGGGTGTAGCCGTGGCGCGCGAGGTGCTCCTCGAGGCGGGCCCGGGTGGAGGCTGACACGTCGCTGCGGCCGTTGAGCACCTTCGACATCGTGGCGAGCGAGACGCCGGCTTCGGCGGCGATCTCGGCGAGGGTGACGCGGGGTGCGGGCATGGGGTCCTCGATGGGCGGTGATTGCGACAAAGGTATCGCAACTTTCGACCTGCGAAAGACACTGGACGATGCCGTTTTCGGGGTATAGGTTGTGCGTAGCAACAATTCACGAAGGAGCACCATGCCCACCCCCACGCCTGCCGACAAGTTCACCTTCGGTCTCTGGACCGTCGGCTACAACGGCGCCGACCCGTTCGGCGGACCGACGCGTCCCGCGCTCGACGTGGTGCACGCCGTCGAGAAGCTCGCCGAGCTGGGCGCCTATGGCCTCACGTTCCACGACGACGACCTCTTCGCGTTCGGATCGTCCGATGCCGAGCGTCAGCGCCAGATCGACCGTCTCAAGGAGGCGCTCGCCGCCACCGGCCTCACCGTGCCGATGGTCACCACGAATCTCTTCAGCGCGCCGGTCTTCAAGGACGGCGGCTTCACGTCCAACGACCGTGACGTCCGCCGCTTCGCGATCCGCAAGGTCCTGCGTCAGCTCGACCTCGGCGCGGAGCTCGGCGCCAAGACCTTCGTCATGTGGGGCGGCCGCGAGGGGGCCGAGTACGACTCGGCGAAGGACATCCGCCTCGCCCTCGAGCGCTACCGCGAAGCCGTCGACTTCCTCGGGGACTACGTCGTCAGCAAGGGCTACGACATCCGCTTCGCGATCGAGCCCAAGCCCAACGAGCCCCGCGGCGACATCCTGCTGCCGACGGTCGGCCACGCCCTCGCCTTCATCGAGACGCTCGCTCGTCCCGAGCTCGTGGGCCTCAACCCCGAGGTCGGCCACGAGCAGATGGCGGGCCTGAACTTCGCCGCCGGCATCGCGCAGGCGCTGTACCACGGCAAGCTCTTCCACATCGACCTCAACGGCCAGCGCGGCATCAAATACGACCAGGACCTCGTGTTCGGTCACGGCGACCTGCACAACGCGTTCGCGCTCGTCGATCTGCTCGAGAACGGCGGCCCGCAGGGCGGACCCGCCTACGACGGCCCGCGCCACTTCGACTACAAGCCGAGCCGCACGGAAGACGAGAACGGCGTGTGGGAGTCGGCGTCGGCCAACATGCGCACCTACCTCCTCCTCAAGGAGCGTGCCGCGGCCTTCCGCGCCGACCCGGAGGTGCAGGAGGCGCTCGAGGCCGCCCGCGTCACCGAGCTCGCCCAGCCGACCTTCGCCCCGGGCGAGAGCTACGACGACTTCGTCGCCGACCGCTCGGCATACGAGGACTTCGACCCGTCGGTGTACTTCGGCGGCAAGGGCTTCGGCTTCGTCCGCCTGCAGCAGCTCGCCACCGAGCACCTGCTCGGCGCGCGCTGACCGGGTCCGGCCCGCTCCATCCGACCGCGAGACGACTTCTGCTCCGCAGGAGTTCGTCTCGCGGTCGAGCCGTCGGGACGGGACGGATGCGGAAGCCCGACAGAAAAGAGAGGATGCCGGCATGACGCTGGTGATGGGTGTCGATTCGTCGACGCAGTCGTGCAAGGTCGTGATCGTCGACACCGAGACGGAGCGGATCGTCCGCGAGGGACGCGCGTCGCACCCGAACGGCACGAGCGTCGACCCCGAGGCGTGGTGGACGGCGCTGCAGGAGGCGATCGCCGCGGCGGGCGGCATGGACGACGTCGCCGCCTGGTCGATCGGCGGCCAGCAGCACGGCATGGTCGCGCTGAGCGCCGACGGTCGCGTCGTCCGCGACGCGCTGCTGTGGAACGACACCCGGTCGGCGGGAGCGGCATCCGACCTGATCGAGGAGTTCGGCGCCGAGACGCTCGTCGCACGCACCGGCCTCGTGCCGGTCGCCTCGTTCACGATCACGAAGCTGCGCTGGCTGCGCGACAGCGAGCCGGACAACGCCGCACGGGTCGCGGCCGTCGCGCTTCCTCACGACTGGCTCACCTGGCGTCTCCGTGGCTTCGGGCCGGAGGGGGCGCCGCTGGGCCCGGAGCTGTCCGAGCTCGTCACCGACCGCTCCGACGCCTCGGGCACCGGCTACTGGAACCCCGCCGACGACGGCTACGACCGCGAGCTGCTCATCGCCGCCCTCGGCCATGATGCGGTTCTGCCGCGCGTCCTGGGACCGCGCGAGTCTGTGCGCGACGCGGACGGGCGCGTCGTCGGACCCGGCGCGGGCGACAACGCGGCTGCCGCGCTCGGCGTGGGCGCGGGGGTCGGCGACGTCGTCGTGTCGATCGGCACGAGCGGCACCGTCTTCGCCGTCAGCGCCGACCCGGTGCGCGACCCGAGCGGCACGGTCGCCGGCTTCGCGCACGCCGACGGCGGCTTCCTCCCACTGGTGGCGACCCTCAACGCGGCCCGCGTGCTGGACGTCGTCGCCGGTCTGCTGGGCGTCGACCACGCCGAGCTGTCGCGGCTCGCACTGGCCGCCCCCGCGGACGCCGACGGCTTGACCCTCGTGCCGTACTTCGAGGGCGAGCGAACCCCCAACCTCCCGAATGCCACGGCATCCCTCACCGGCATGACGCTCACCTCGACGACGCGCGAGAACCTCGCGCGCGCCGCCGTGGAGGGGATGCTGCGCGGACTCGGGGCGGGCTTCGACGCGCTCCGCGGGCTCGGTGTGCCGATCGGCCGGGCGCTGCTGGTCGGCGGCGGCGCGCAGTCGGAGGCGGTCCGGCGCATCGCCCCCGGCGTGTTCGGCGTGCCCGTCGAGGTGCCGGCGCCCGGCGAGTACGTCGCACGCGGCGCCGCGCGGCAGGCGGCACGCGTCCTCGACGCGGCCTGAGCCGGCGGGCGCCCCGCAACGGCTCGCGGGAGAGTGGCGTCAGAAGCGCTGGGCGAAGCCGCGGAGGATGCGCGCCGGCTCGGTGAGCGAGGCGGCGAGCACGCGTGCCGCGATGGTCTCGTAGTCGGATGCCGCGAAGTAGCCGTCGTCGCGGTACACCGCCATGCGCTCGGTGAAGGCGCGCGCCGTCGGCTCGGGATGGAACTGCGTCGCGTAGAGACGGTCGCCGACGCGGTAGGCCTGCACGGGGCACGCCTCGTTGGTCGCGAGGAGCACGGCGCCGTCCGGCAGCCTGCTCGTGCCTTCCTTGTGCGCGGTGAGTGCGGAGAAGCTGTGGGCGAGGCCGCCGAAGATCGGGTCGGTGTCGGCGCCCTCGGTGAGCGTGACGGTGGTGGGCCCGGTGTCCTCGGGATAGGCGCGGGTCACCTCGCCGCCGAGCGTGCGACTGGCCACGCCGATGCCGTAGCAGGTGAACAGCGCTGCGGTGTCTCCTGACGCCGCGGCCGCAGCGACCCGGGCGAGGTCGGCCTCGAGGCGACGCTGCACGTCGGTCTTGGTCGACTCGGGGTCGGTGACGTTGAAGGGGCTGCCCCCGACGGCGAAACCGCGCCAGCGCTCTATCGCGCCGGAGGGGAGGGGCTCCCGCACGAGGTCCCAGTGCTCGAGACCGGCCTCGTCGAGGCGCATGGCGCTGCGGAACGACTCGTACTCGGCGGCGGCGGCGCCCTGCTGCGGACGGACGCAGAGGTAGACGAGCGGGCGCATGGCCCGAGTCTAGGCGGGCGGTGCGGGCAGGGCCAGGAAAGCGTCGTCGCATGACGCCGCCTCGCTTCGGTGTCCGTGTATCACGTGGCCTCTGGCTCGCTCCTCCTGTTGTGGCCACAATGGGCGGTATGACTGATGCCGACCCGTCGCACGTGCGGGACGAATCGGACGACGGCGGGCGTTCCCTCGGCGAGCCCACGATCTGGGACCGGGCCGCCGGCGCCTTCACGCGCTGGCGGGCGGGCGACAGCCGTGCCATGGATGAGCTCGTGCGCGTCATGACGCCCGTCCTGTGGCATGTCGTGCGTGCGTACGGGCTGGAGCGGTCGCTCGCCGAGGACGTCGTGCAGAACACGTGGATGACGCTCATCCGGCGCCACGACAGCATCGCCGACGACCGCGCCGTCGCGGGATGGCTGACCACGTGTGCCCGCCGGGAGGCGTGGCGCTCGGCGAAGGCGCACCAGCGGGTGCGTCCCGTCGAGGACATCGATCTCGAGCCGCATCTGCCCGTCGAGGTGTCCGCCGAAGCGCGCGCCGAGCTCGCCGACAGCGAGGTGCGGCTGTGGCGCGCCGTCAAGACGCTCGAAGAGCGCTGCCGCAGGCTGCTTCGCATCGTGGCGTTCGAGGAGCGCCCCGACTACGCACGCATCGCGCAGGACCTCTCGATGCCGATCGGCTCGATCGGCCCCACCAGGCAACGGTGCCTGGGCAAGCTGCGGGCTCGGCTCGCAGCAGACGGATGGACAGGAGACGCCGATGACCGTTGACACCGACGCCGCGATGTTCCAGACGCTCCGGCGCGTCTGGGAGCGCATCGATCCGATGCCGGCGGAGCTGATCGACCGCATGGTCGCGGCTGTCGCCAGCGCCGACCTGTCGCGGGAGTACGCGCTGCTGACGCTCGTGTCGCAGAGCGAGCTGGCCGCCGTGCGGGGTGAGGCCGACGCCCTGACGCTGCAGTTCAGTGACGGGACGACGAGCGTGCTGGTGCACGTGGTGCCCGCCGGCTCCGGAATGCATCGCCTCGACGGCTGGGTCGACGCGCCCGCCTCGGCGATCGAGCTGGAGCAGGACGACCGGTTCTGGACGACGTCCGCCGAGCAGGGCCGCTTCTCGTTCGACGACGTCCCCTCCGGGATGACGCGCCTGCGCGTCGTGCTCGCCGAGGCTGCCGGCCCCGACGCGCCCGCCGAGCTGCGCACGCCCCGGTTCGAGGTGTGATCGCCGCCGCCTGATCTTCGGGTGTCGAGCGCTCGGTGTCTGAGCAGCCCGTCGGCATCCGTCCCCCGCCGCGCTCGCGGCCCGACGAGAGGATGATGCATGGTCGATGAAGTTCGTGGTTCCGACGTCCCTCAGCCGAAGGGGTGGACGTGGCGGGATCGTGCCCGCGGGTCGGTGATCTCGGCGGTCGTGCTCGACCCGGGCACAGAGCCGCTCGACGGGATCGAGGCGTTCCAGACGGCGTACGTGCCGAACCGGCTGCTGGTGAGCCTGGGCTCCGACGACGAGCTGAGCTCGGAGCGCAGCCCGCTGCGGCTCGTGCGCAGCGCCGCCGAGGAGTTCGGCTGGGGCGCCGTGCCCGAGGCTCCGGACGGCACACTGCGGCGGGGCGACGATGCCGACAGGCTGCCGGAGCCGCGGCTGCCGGGCGCTCCCCGCGTCGTGCGGGTGCGGCTGACGACGCCGGACGAGACCGTGCGCGGCATCTCGCCGGCTCTGCCCGACGCGTGGCGCGTGCTGCAGCAGGTGCGGCGCGAGGCGCTGGCGGCGGGTGCGGTGCACCGGGAGGACGGCACGGTCGACACGGCGGCGACGATGCGCGCGGCCGGCGCCGACCGGGTCTCACTCGACCACGTGCTGACAGTCGATCCGATCGGCGTCAACCCGTATACGAAGACCAACCCCTATACGAAGACGAACCCGTTCACGAAGACCAACCCGTACACGAAGACGAACCCGTTCACGAAGACGAACCCGGTCGGCGAGTACGGAGACCACGGCTCGGGCGGGCGTCAGCCGGTCGCGTGGGTGGGGCCGGCGCCGATGCGCACGCCCGTCGCGCCCGGACGCCGGCGCGCCGTGGTCGCGGTGCTCGACACCGGCGCGGGCGTGCACGACTGGCTGCCCGACGACATCGTCGATCGCGACGTGACGCTCGACGGGAGTCCCGTCGGGCTCGACGACGACGCGAATCCCGAGATCTATCCCGACCTGTACGGGCCGCTCGACGGTCAGCTCGACGAGGTCGCGGGTCACGGCACGTTCATCGCGGGCATCGTGCGGCAGGCGGCGCCGGATGCCGACATCCTCGCGGTGCGGGTGGCCGACGCGCTCGGCATGGTCGAGGAGTCGAAGCTGCTCGAGGTGATCGAGAAGCTCGGCGTGCTCGTCCACCGGTATCGCAACGGGCTCGACGGCGGACGGCCGATCGACGTGCTGAGCCTGTCGCTGGGGTATTACCACGAGACCCCGCAGGACGGCCTGTACTCACGCACCCTGTACGACCTGCTGACCATCCTGCGCAGCCTCGGGACGACCGTCATCGTGTCGGCGGGCAACGACGCGATCGACCGTCCGACGTTCCCGGCGTCGCTGTGGGACTGGCCTGGCTCCGACAACGGCATCCTGCCCGACGACTATGCGCCCCTCATCTCGGTCGGCGCGCTCAACCCCGACCGTCGCACGACGGCGCTGTTCTCGAACGTCGGGCCGTGGGTGCGCACGTATGCGCCGGGCGCGGCGGTCGTGAGCACGCTGCCCGACTTCTATGGCGGGCTTCAGGCGTCGGCGCGCGACGATCAGTACGATCGGCAGCGCCTGACGATCGGACCCGAGGACTTCCGCGGCGGGTTCGCGGTGTGGAGCGGCACGTCGTTCGCGGCGCCGCTCATCGCCGGGCGCGTCGCGGCGCACCTGACCGACCTGCCCGACGACGAGGTGGCGCCCGAGAAGGCGGTGCCGGCCGTCTCGGAGGCCGTGAAAGCCGTCATCGCCGAAGAGCGCTGAGCCTTGACCGGCCGGCCAGGAGGGCCGGTGCGGCGCTGACTCGCGCCGACCCTCCCGGTCGCGGCATGCTGTGGGGGTGGCCCCCACTGCCGAGAATCTCTACGCGCGCGCCCGCGAGCTGAGCGATCAGCGCCGCTACGCCGAGGCGCGGGACGCGCTGGCGCAGGCGACCGCGCTCGCCGGCGATCCCGACCTCGCCGCGCGGATCGCCGGAACGCACGCCTACGTCCTGACGCAGACCGGGGCCGCCGCCGAGGGGGAGCGCATGTGCCGCGAGGCGCTCGCCGACGACCGGCTGAGCGCGCACACGCGCGGCGTGCTGGCCGGCCAGCTCGGCAGCGTCGTCCTGCACCAGGGGCGTCTCGACGAGGGGCTCGAGTGGCTGGGCCTCGCGATCGAGACGATCCCCGACGACCGGCTCGCCGTCGCCAACCTGCGCCTCAATCGCAGCGTCGTGCACATGCAGCGTCGCGATATCGCCGCCAGCACCGCCGACCTGCAGGAGGCCCTCGCCGTCTTCGAGGAGGTCGGCAGCCCGACCGACATCGCCGAGGCCCGTCATAACCTCGGCTACGCGGCCCTGCTGCGCGGCGACGTCGTGCAGGCGATGCGCGAGATGGCGCGTGCCCGGCCGATTCTCGCGTCGCAGTCGCCCGTCACCGCCGCCATCAGCGATTCGGACCGCGCCGAGGTGCTGCGTGACGCGGGGCTCGTCTCCGAGGCGGAGCGTCTGCTGGAGTCGGCCGCCGAGGCTTTCGGCGCGAACGGGATGCCGCAGGCCCGTGCACAGGCAGAGCTGCACCTCGCCTCTTCACTGCTGCGCCACGATCCGGAGCGGGCGGAGCGGACGGCGCGCACTGCCGCACGTCGCTTCACGAAGGCGGGAGCGACGGCGTGGGCCGCCCGCGCCGAGGCGATCCGCCTGCGCGCGCGGCTGGCGGGCGGGCTCATCGTCCGGTCGGTGAGCGTCGTCGCGGGGTCGCGCCGTCCCGTGCGCGATGCGGATGTCGACGCGGTCGCCCGCGCGCTCGCCCGTGCCGGATTCGCGAACGACGCCGCCGCCCTGCGGCTCACGCGCGAACTCTGGCGCGCCCGCACGGGACGGCCCGCCGGCCGCATCCCCGGGCTGTCGGCGTCCGCGTCGCTCGACGTGCGCCTCCTCGTCCACGAGGTGCGCGCGCAGCGTGCGCTCACCGCCGGGCGGCTCAGGCAGGCACAGCGCCTCGCGGCTGCGGGACTCGACGAGCTCACGGCGTGGCGGTCGTCCTACGGCAGCCTCGACCTGCAGACGTCACTGGCGATGCACGGCCTGGGGCTCATGCTCATCGGGATCGACGCCGCCGTGCGGTCGGGCGGAGCCGAGGAGGCGTTCGAGTGGGCGGAGCGCGCCCGTCAGCTCAGTCAGCAGGTCGTGCCGCTGCGTCCGCCGCCCGACCCGGAGCTCGCCGCCGACCTTGCAGAGCTCCGGATGCTGCGCGCCGAGCTGTCGGACGCCGACTGGCTCACCGACCCGCGCGCCGTCGCCCTCGGCGACCGCGTGCGCCAGCGGCAGTGGGCGCGCACGGGCGCGGTCGACGTCCAGCCGCGCCTCGCCCTCGGCGACCTTCGCGCGCGCCTGGATTCCGGCACGGCCGTCGTCTCGTACCTTTTCGGGTCGGGCGGGCTTGCGAGCGTCGTCGTGACGCCCGACGGTGCCCGTGTGGTCGAGATCCCTGGGTGGGATGACGCGCGCCGGACGCTGCCGGGACTCCGTGCCGACCTCGACATGACGGCGACGGTGCGCAGGGGCCCGATGGTCGACGTGGTGCGATCGTCGCTCAGCCGTCGGCTGCACGCCCTGTCCCAGGCGATTCTGCAGCCGGTGCTCGCGCACGTCGGCGACCGACGGATCGTGCTGACCGCCCCCGGCATCCTTGCCGGGATCCCGTGGAGCATGCTCCCGGCCCTGACCGGCCGGACGTTCACGCTGGCGTCATCGGTGTCGCGCTGGGCACGCACGACGGTGTCGGCGCCCCGCACGGTCGGGTTCGCCGTCGGGCCGCGGGTGGTGCGCGGCGCGGAGGAGGTCGCCACGGCGGCGAAGGCCTGGGGCGACCCCGTGTGGCTCGACGGGGCCCGGGCGACCGTCGGGGCCGTGTCCGACCTTGCGGGCCGCGTCGACCTCCTGCATGTCGCGGCGCATGGTCGTCACGCCGCCGACAACCCGCTGTTCTCGGGTCTGGAGCTCGACGACGGCGTGCTGTTCGGGCACGACATCGACCGGATCGCGCGCGTGCCGCGCATCGTCATCCTGTCGGCGTGCGAAGTGGGGCGCTCGTCGGTGCGCTGGGGCGAAGAGGCCGTCGGCATGACGCGTGCATGGCTGCACGCCGGAGTCGACTGCGTCATCGCGGCGCCTGTCATCGTCGCCGACGACGACGCGTGCGTACTGCTCGGTGCCGTCCACGCTGAGCTCGCTGCCGGACACAGTCCCGCCGACGCTCTCGCACGGGCGCAGCGGAGCACCGGCGTCGCGGCTCCCTTCCAGTGCCACGGCGCCGGTTTCTGACCGCATGAGAGCCCGCTTCGAATTGCCGGAGCCGGGGTCGTCTCGAAACTCTGAGAGAAATCTCACAGGGCGTGTATCAGCCCTCACGGGCCCTGCTCCTGATCCATGAACGACCACTGACGGACCGCATGGGGATGCAGACGTCGTCCCTGTGGGGGGATCATTCACGGTCGTTCCCAAACAAGAAGTCCGGATCTGCTGGGGGGCACCGGTCTTCGGGCCGGCGGGGTCGGGGGGTTCCCGCCGGCCCCTCGTCTGTCCGGGGCGCGTGGGGAGCGCGCCGCCGGACCGACGAGGGGCTGCGCGGGCGTGCGATGCCGGCGCGGGGTGGGTCAGTCGCGCGAAGAGTTGGCGGTGCGTCCGCGCACGATGCCGATGAAGGCATCGACCAGCGTCGCCTGGTCGCCCTCGAGTCCCTGGCGCCAGGCGAGCGCGACGGTCGACCCTGGGCCGTCCGCCAGAGGCCGGTACTCCGCGTCCTTGCGGTGGTGAAGCCGCGCGAGCGACATCGGCACCACCACGACGCCGACGCCCGCTGCCACTGTCGCGATCGCCTCCTCCGTCGTGCGCGGGGCGTCGAACGCCATCGGTGCCGCTCCCGGCACGGTGACATCGAGCACCGCATCACGCGGGGTGATGACGACCTCGCCGGCGAGATCGGCGATCGTCAGCTCGTCGGCGGCCGTGAGGTGCGACTCGGCAGCGCACACCACGACGGGCACCTCCTCATAGAGCGTGATCGCGTGGAGGCCCTGACGGTCGAGCGGCAGGCGCACGAGCGCCGCGTCGACGGATGCCGACAGCAGCGCGTCGCGCTGACCGGCCGTGTCGAGGAGCACCAGTTCGAGCGGCGTGCGCGGCATCCGCTCGTGCCAGATGTCGATCCACTTTCCCGGCGTCGTCCCCGCGACTGCCCCGAGCCGGAACGGGCCTCGCGGCGCAGGCGGCTCCGATGGGCGAGGCTGTCGCGCTGCGGAAGGGCTCGTGCGAGGCGAGGCGCTCTTCGCGCCGGTCCTGCCTTTGCCCGCACCACCTCGTGTGCCGGACGGCGCGCGCTTTCCGCTTCTCGATCCGCGTCCGGCAGGCATGCGATTCAGCGTAGTCGCGCTAGGGTCGGCGCATGGTGTCGATCATCGCCACGACCGCGGCGGCGCTTGCGGCGCTGCTGCACGTGTACATCTTCGTCATGGAGAGCATCCAGTGGACGCAGCCCCGCATCTGGCGGAGGTTCGGCGTGACCGACCAGGCGGCCGCTGACACCGTGAAGCCGATGGCCTACAACCAGGGCTTCTACAATCTGTTCCTCGCCATCGGCGTCGTGATCGGGCTCGCACTGTTCTGGGCCGGCGGCCCGGAGACGGCAGCGGAGGCGGCGGGCCGCGCACTCGTCCTGTTCAGCGCCGGGTCGATGCTCGCGGCGGCGCTCGTGCTCACGACGACGGGCGCCGGGTACCTGCGTGCGGCGCTCATCCAGGGGACGCTTCCCCTCGTCGGATTCGTGCTGTTCCTGTTCGCCTGACGCCCGCTCGCCGCGCCCGGAGACGAAGACGGCGCCCGCCGAAGCGGGCGCCGTGAGTCAGTGCGGCGGATGGACGCGCCGGTCAGGCCGCGAGGTGAAGCCCTCGCTTGTCGGTGGCGATTCGCTGGCCGTCGCCGATCGACTGGTCGTCGCCGATGAGCGATCCGCCGGCGACGCGTGCGTGGGCGCCGATGAAGGCGCGGACGCCGATGCGGGCGCGCGGACCGATCGCCGCTCCCGGGCCGATGTGCGCGTGGGGAGCGATCTCGACGTCCGGCCCGATGACGGCATCCGGTTCGATCCACACTCCGCGACCGACGTGCACGCCCGCCGCGATCTGCGCTCCCGGCTCGACGTACGCTCCGGCCTCGACGAGCGCGGTCGGGTGCACCTTGGCCCCGTTCGCGACGAGGCCTCGGCCGTTGGCGTGCTTGCGGTAGCGCAGCGTCTCTCCGTTGTCGTTCTCGATGTCGACGTAGTTCTTGCCCACTGGACCTCCTATCAATGACAGACAACGCCCGTGACCGGGGATTCATTCCCGTGCACGCATTCGCGGCGGGCGACGATCGTTGTCAGGATGGAGCGCATGACCGCGGCTGATCCGGCGCCGAGCGCCGAGCCTGATCCCTCGACGGGCGCTCGCGGTGTGGAAGAAGGGCTGGGACTTCACGATCCGAACGATCGTGTCGATCGGCCTGGTGTCGGGGTTCGCCGTCGTGCATGAGTCGCTCATGCCCCTGACGCGGATCGATCCCGTGTACGGCACACTGGCCGGCAACCTGCTGGCGGGTGTGGGTGTGCTCATCCTGTTCCGGCATCGCTCGAGCGTCGGCGGACTGCAGATCGTCGCGCTGCTGGCGCAGGAGCGCACCGGCATCCGGGCCGGGTGGATGCTCATGGGCGTCGACGTGCTCGTGATCGCGGCGGCGCTGCTCGTCGTGCCGTGGCAGAACGTGCTGCTGAGCGCGGCGGGCGCGGTGCTGCTCAATCTCGTGCTCGCGCTCAACCATCGTCCCGGGCGGTACCTGGGCCGCTGAGCGCGAGGGCGACTGAGGTCGGCAGTCACGTCTGGCACCGTGGGCACCAGAACACGATGCGCTCGGCGGTCACCGACGCCCCCAGCTCGGTCTTGCGGATGAGGGTGCCGCAGCGCCGGCATGGCCTGCCGTCGCGACGGTACACCCACGTCTGCCGGCCCGGTCGCGCGTCGCCCGTGAACGTGCGGCCCTGACGGTCACGGTTGAGCTGGATCATGCGAGCACCGGTCTCGACGAGCCCCGCGGTATCGACGGACGACGCCGGGGTCGTGGGCAGGATGCCGCGCACGAACAGCAGCTCGTTGACGTACTCGTTGCCGAAGCCTGCGACGTTGCGCTGATCGAGGAGCGCGACGTGCACGGCGCGGCCGTCGGACGCGAGGCGGCGGGCGGCCTCCGCGGGATCCCAGTCGGCCGCGAGCGGATCGGGCCCGAGGTGCCCGACGACCCGGTCCTCGTCGGCCGTGGGAAGCACTTCGACCATCGCGAGGTCGAAGCCGACCGCCTCCGCACGTGCTGTCCCCACGATCGCGCGGGCGCGGAACGCTGGCGCGCGCCAGCGGTCACCCGGGCGATAGAGGTCCCAGTGCCCTTCCATCTTCAGATGCGAGTGGAGGGTGAAATCACCGGCGCGCAGCAGCAGGTGCTTGCCGCGCGGCACCACGTCGTGCACGGTCTCGCCCGTCAGGTCGGCGGTGGCGCTCCCGGGCACGCGGATGTCGAACCGCGTCACCACCTGCCCCGCCAGCGTCTCGCGCAGGCGCCGTGCGGTGCGGAAGACGGTATCGCCTTCAGGCATGGTCATGCTCCGGGAGGATCGAGACTCCGAGGGCATGCGCGGTGCAGCCGGTGGTCATCGCGGCCTCCTCAGGGTGAGGCCGCGCGTCGCTTCGACGAAGCCTGCGTCGCGCAGGGCGCGTCCGACGGTGCTGCCGTAGACGAATGCGCCGTTGACCTGCTCGACGGTGATCGTGTCGAGGCGGCGGTCGCGCGCGGTCTGCACGAGGCTGCGCGAGGCGGCGTCGAGCACGGCGTCGTCCTCGCTGAAGGCGAGCGCCGATCGGCCGCCGCGTTCGAGGTAGAGCACGAGAGCGCCGTCGACCAGCACGACGAGACCCCCGGCCTTGCGGCCCGGTCGATGGCCGCCTTCCTGCGGCGGCCAAGCGAGTGCGGCGCCGTAGGGGTTGGCGGGATCGGTCGCGGCGAGGGTGATCGCGTGGAGCTGCGGGGTTCCGTCGTCGGGGTCGGAGCCGCCGAAGCCACGGAGACGGTCGACGGTCGCGGAGGTCGCGAACTGCGCAGCGCCGAGCTTCTCGATGAAATACCCGCGTCGGCAGTGCCCCGCTTCCTCGAAGCCGGCGAGCGTGCGGTAGACCTGTGCGAAGCCTCCGGGAAGCTCCTCGGCCTGAACGGAGCCGCGCGTGACGACGCCGTACCGCTCCAGCAGGAGGCTTCCGGACGCCGCCGCACGCAGGCCGGCGTCGGCTTCGGGAGCGGGGAGCAGCGACCACCGGCCGCCCACGAGCGGGGGTCGCTGCGGTGCCGAGGCCTGCGGCCGTGCGATCGGCGTCCCGCGGAACATGCGCGCCCGCGGGGTGCGTCGCACCGTGCGGTGCGCCTGCGAGCCGCCGCCCAGCAGCATCCGCACGGGCGCGAACGTGTCGTTCGTGATGCGGGAGGTCCAAGCGAGATTCCAGAGGGCGTCGACGACGGACTGCTCGTTCTCGGCGGCCACGAGAGGCACGAGCTGACCCGCGAAGTACGCCCCGCCGTCAGCGAGCGCGTGGAGGATGCGCTGCTCGAGCTCCGACGGCTCCTCGGCCTCGTCGAGACGGAGGGTGAGCGGGGCCATGTCGGCCGGGTGCAGGGCGATCCAGCCGTCGCGCCCGGGCAGCGACCCGTGCCCCGACCAGATCACCTCTCCTGTCGAGGTGAGTTCGTCGAGCATCGTCGGCGCGTAGTCGCGCACACGGCTGGGCAGGATGAGCGACTCCCAGGCGCTGGCCGGCAGCGGCACCCCGGCGAGCTGCTCGACGACGGCGAGCACACCGTCGACGCCTTCCAGCCCACGGCCCGACTCGGCCGCCGCGAGGTGCTGCCACGTGGGGAGGAACCGGGCGTAGGTCTCGGGGGAGACCGGCTCGACGGCGCCGCGGATGGCCGCGAGCGACCGCATCCGCAGGCGGCGGAGCACTTCACTGTCGCACCACTCGAGGTCGTCGCCGCTCGCTGTCGACCCGCCGTCAGGGGGGCGCTGCTCGGGAAGGAAGTATCCGCTCGACAGCCGGCCCTGCGACTCGAGGCGCTGCAGGGTCTGCCGTGCGACTGCGGCGCCGATGCCGAGACGCGTCGCGACGTCGGCGGTGCGGAACGGACCGTGCGTGCGCGCGTGCCGCGCGACGAGGTCGGCGAGCGGGTCGACGACAGGCTCAAGGAACGCCGTGGGGATGCCGACGGGCAGCGCTGCACCGAGCGCGTCCCGCAGGCGCCCCGCGTCTTCGATCGCCGCGACCCGTGACACGCCCCCGACCGTCACGCGGATCGCGCGCCGGGCGTCGATGAGCGCGGCCAGGTGCGCCTCGGCGGCATCGACGGTGGCATGGGCCCCGGCGGCGGTCGTCTCAGCATCCTCCGCAGGAGCGACGTCAGGCACCGCTTCGCTCGTGCGCTCGGTCGCACCCGGTTCGGCCTCCAGGCGCCGAGCGACCTCCTGCGCGTCGAGCGGGCCGAGGAGCCGCAGCAGGTCGGCGACCCCCTCGACGCCGCGGACGCGCCGCGTCGGGTCGAGACGCTGCACTTCGCGCTCGAACTGCGCGATGATTCCCGGGTCGAGCAGCTCGCGCATCTCGACCTTGCCCAGCAGCTCGCTCAGCAGCGCCGGGTCGACCGACAGGGCCGCCGCGCGCCGCTCTGCCAGCGGCGAGTCGCCTTCGTACATGAAGGCCCCGACGTACCCGAACAGCAGGTCGCGCGCGAACGGCGACGGCGACGTCGTCGTCGTCTCGATGAGGCGGATGCGGCGATCGCCGATCGAGCGGGCGATCCGCAGGAGCGCCGGCAGGTCGTAGACGTCTTGGAGCACTTCGCGCAGCGTCTCGAGGATGATGGGGAAGGTCGGGTGATTGCGGGCGACCTCCAGCAGCTGCGCCGACTTCTGACGCTGCTGCCACAGGGGCGACCGGCGGTTCGGGTTGAGGCGCGGCAGCAGCAGCGCACGCGCGGCGCACTCGCGGAACCGCGACGCGAACAGCGCTGAGCCGCCGACCTCGTCGGTGACGATCTGCTCCAGCTCGTCGGGCTCGAAGACGAACAGCTCGGCGTCGGGCGGCTCGGCTTCGGCATCCGGCACGCGCACGATGATGCCGTCGTCGCTCGCCACTGCAGACCCTTCGACGCCCAGCCGCTCGCGGATGCGCGCGTTGACGGCCAGCGCCCAGGGCGCATGCACGTGCATCCCATAGGGCGAGTGGAGGATGATGCGCCAGTCGCCGACCTCGTCGCGGGAGCGCTCGACCGTCAGCGTGCGGTCGGTGGGCAGCGTGCCCGTCGCCTCGCGCTGCTCAGCCAGGTAGGACAGCAGATTGCCGATCGCGTTCTCATCGAGTCCCGATTCGCGCAGACGCTCGGACGCCTTCTCAGGAGCGGCCGAGGCGACCTCACGCGAGAACCGGCCGAGCGCCTCGCCGAGCTCCGCGGGACGTCCGAGACCGTCGCCGTGCCAGAAGGGCAGCTTTCCGGGCTGCCCGAAAGCCGGGACGACGTTGACGCGGTCGTGCGTGATCTCGACGATGCGCCAGCTCGTCGTGCCGAGCGTGAACACGTCGCCCACGCGCGACTCGTAGACCATCTCCTCGTCGAGCTCGCCCACGCGCGCGTTGCGGGTCTCTCCTGCGACGAACACGCCGAACAGTCCACGGTCGGGGATCGTGCCGCCGCTCGTCACAGCGATGCGCTGCGCGCCGGGGCGGCCGGTCAGGATGCCGTGATCGCGGTCCCATACGACGCGCGGCCGCAGCTCGGCGAACTCGTCGGACGGGAACCGGCCGGCGAGCAGGTCGAGCGTCGCCTCATACGCCGAGCGGGGAAGCGTGCGGAACGGCGCTGACCGCCGCACCGTCTCGTACCAGCCCTCGACATCGACGGGCCCCAGCGCGCAGGCCGCGACCGTCTGCTGCGCCAGGATGTCGAGCGGGTTCTGCGGCACCGCGATCGCCTCGATCTGCCCGGCGAGCATGCGCTCTGTGACGACCGCCGTGTGCAGGACGTCGCCGCGGTGCTTGGGGAACAGGGCGGCGCGACTCACCTCGCCCACCTGGTGCCCCGCCCGTCCGATCCGCTGGAGACCGGATGCGGCCGAGGGCGGCGCCTCGACCTGGATGACGAGGTCGACGGCGCCCATGTCGATGCCCAGTTCGAGACTGCTCGTCGCGACGACGCAGCGCAGCGTGCCCGACTTGAGCTCGTCTTCGACCTGCGCGCGCTGCTCCTTCGACACCGAGCCGTGGTGCGCTTTCGCGAGCACGGGTGCGACGCCCGGCGTCGTGCCCGCCTGTGCCATGACGGCGGCGGGCATGGACTGGTCCGGAACGTCGAGACCCAGCCGCTCGGCGTGGATCTCGTTGAGACGGCCGGTCAGGCGCTCGGCGAGGCGTCTCGAGTTGGCGAACACGATCGTCGAGCGGTGCGCGAGGATGCGGTCGACGATCGCCTCCTCGACATGCGGCCACACCGAGCCCGTCGCTTCTGGAGCCGACGCGCCGGGCGAGTACCAGGCGGAGTCGCCGTCGTCGGCATCCGCGGCCTCGTCGGCGGGGGACGCGTCGGCTTCGGGCGCGCCGGGCGGCGGAGGAGGATTGAGCATGTCGTCGATCGGGACGACGACGGACAGGTCGAACGACTTCGACGCCCGAGGCGCCACGATCTCGACGGGAGCCGAGCCACCCAGGAACCGGGCGACCTCGTCGATCGGGCGCACGGTGGCCGAGAGCCCGATGCGCTGGGCGGGAGCGGCGGCGGCATCCGCGCCTTCGTCGGGCTCCGCGCTCTGCCGCAGGGCGTCGAGTCGCTCGAGGCTCACGGCGAGGTGCGCTCCGCGCTTGGTGGCCGCGACCGCATGGACCTCGTCGACGATCACCGTGTGCACGCCGCGCAGCGTCTCGGACGCCTGCGACGTCAGCATGAGATACAGCGACTCGGGCGTCGTGATGAGGATGTCGGGCGGATCGGTGAGGAGGCGACGTCTGTCAGCCGACGTCGTGTCGCCCGAGCGCACGCCGACCGTGATGTCGGGCACCGGGATGCCGAGCCGCCGCGCCGACTGTCCGATGCCCACGAGCGGCGAGCGCAGGTTGCGCTCGACGTCGACGCCGAGTGCCTTCAGCGGCGAGATGTAGAGGACCTTCGTGCGGGTCGACCGCCCGGCGCGCCTGGCTCCCCTGGCCTTCTCGGCGGGAGCCGGCTGCTGCTTGTCGTGGAAGAGACGGTCGATCGCCCACAGGAACGCCGACAGCGTCTTGCCGGATCCGGTGGGGGCGACCACGAGCGCGTGCTTTCCCGCGGAGATGGCCTCCCACGCGCCGATCTGCGCGTCGGTGGGTCGTGTGAAGGCAGAGCGGAACCAGTCCTGCGTGGCAGGACCGAAACGCTCGAGCACCGCGGCCATCCGTTCCATCTTGGTCGCCCCCGCCGACATCCGGACAGGGCTTTCGCCGGTCAGGTCTTCTCGTGCATGATTCCCTCCTGCAGCTCGAGCACCCGGTCGGGCTGGAGCCGACGGAGGAAGCCCTCGTCGTGGCTCACGACCAGCACGGCGCCCCGGTAGGAGGCGAGCGCTTCGACCAGCTGGTCGATCGTGTCGAGGTCGAGGCTGTTCGTCGGCTCGTCGAGCACGAGCAGCTGCGGCGGCGGGTCGGCCAGCAGCAGCCGAGCGAGCGCCGCCCGGAACCGCTCGCCGCCCGAGAGCGCCGACACCGGCCGCAGCACGGCGTCGCCGCGCAGCAGGAACCGTGCGAGCCGGTTGCGCAGCTCGACATCGCCGACGCCCGGGGTCCGGAGGTTCTCCAGGACGCTCGCGTCGTCGTCGAGGCCGTCGATGCGCTGCGGAAGGTACCCGACACGGTCGGTGTGGGCGTCGGCCCGCATGGCAGCGCCGGTGATTCCCGCGCCTCCCGCAGCGGATGCCACGAGCTGCTCCAGGAGCGTCGTCTTGCCGGCGCCGTTGGGCCCCACGAGGGCCACGCGCTCCGGCCCCTGCACGATCCAGCTGCGCTCCCCGTCGCCGAGCGTCGCGATGCGACGGCGGGCCGCCACCTGCGGGTCGGGCAGGTCGATGCGCACCGACTCGTCGTCGCGCACGCGGCGCTCGGCGGCGTCCAGCTCGCTCTGCGCCGCCGCGACCTTCGCGATCGCCTCGGTGCGCAGCCTTCCCGCCGACACCTGAGCCGAGCGCTTGCGCGCCGCCGAGACGATGCCCGGCACGCGCTTCTCGACCTGCGCCTTGTGGCCCATGGCCCTGCGGTGCGCGATCGTGTGCTCGGCGGAGACCCGGTCGCGCTTCTCCCTGCGCACCGCGTGACGCGCCGCCGCCTCAGCCTGCCGGGCCGCTGCCTGCTCGATCTCCAGGTGCTCTCGCCAGGCCGAGTATGGGCCGCCGAACGTCGACAGCTCGCCGGCGTACAGCTCGGCGGTCTCGTCCATGAGGTCGAGCATCGCCGTGTCGTGGCTGACGACGATGAGGGTGCCGCGCCACGCGCGAACGAGCTCGTAGACGCGCTCGCGGGCGTCGCCGTCGAGGTTGTTGGTCGGCTCGTCGAGGAGCGCGATCGGCGCACCCCGCAGGCGCACGCCCACGAGCGCGGCGAGCACCGCCTCGCCGCCCGACAGCGACCCGACGCGTCGGTCGAGGGCGTCTTCGGGAAGGCCCGCGTCCGACAGCGCCGCGACGGCACGCGCCTCGATGTCCCAGTCGTCGCCCACCGCGTCGAAGTGGGCCGGGTCGGGGTCGCCGTCGGCGATCGCGCGCACCGCGTGCAGCGCGGACGCGATGCCCAGCAGGTCGGCGACGGGTCTGTCGACGTCGAGCGTCAGCTGCTGCGGCAGCCGGTCGACGGTGCCCGTGACGCTGATGCGACCGGCCGTCGGCGTGCGCTCGCCCGACACGAGGGTGAGCAGCGTCGACTTCCCGGCGCCGTTCCGCCCGATCAGACCGGTGCGGCCGGAGCCGAAGGCGCCCGAGACGTCGTCGAGGGCGACGGTGCCGTCGGGCCAGGTGAAGGTGATGCGGTCGAGGATGACCGCGGGGGTGTGTCCAGGCATGAGGACCTCCAGGTGTCGTCGTGCGCTGACACCTGCGGTCCCGCCTGTCCGGCGCGCTCGCCGCGCGCGGGAGAGCCGGGCGAGAGCGGAGGGGTGGGGATCGACGGCCGTCAGCGCGAAATGGTGCGCTGACGCGTCGGAACGCTCGGTTCCGTTTCCCCGGAACGGAGGGTCGACAGCTCAGCGCGGGATCACAGCGCGGCGTCGATGCCCTTCAACGGCTCTTTCCTCACACTCGGGACGGGGAACGCCGATCACTGTAGCCGACCTCCCCGGCCGCTGTCACGCCTTCGCCAGGTCTTCCAGGCGCTTGCGCAGGAAGACGGTCACGTCGTCGAGCTCCTCCTGCGAGACGCTGTGAGCCAGGCCCGTGTAGACGCGGCCGCTGAGGTCGACGTGATCGGGAAGCCACTGGACCGTGTGCGCGACGCGGTCGGCGGGGATCACCTCGTCGCGCGCGCCGCGCCCCCAGAACACGGCCGGGCGGAGCTCGGCGAGCGCCTCGTCGCCGGGGAGCGGTGCGGGATCGACGTAGCCGGCCACGTTGACGACGAACGCGAACCGCTCCGGGCGCAGGCGCAGCGCCTGCAGCGCGACCGCCGCGCCCTGCGAGAACCCGAGCAGACCCACCTGCTCCGCGTCGGTCGCCGCGTCGAGCCACTCGAGCAGGCGCTCGCCGGCGCGCGTGATGGCGGCGCCGTCGCGGGCGTCCGGTCCTTCGAGCGGGTACCAGGACCACCCGGGCATCGGGAACGGCGGAGTCAGCGGCGCGCGCACCGACGCGACGACGAACTCCTCGGGCAGATGCGGCACGAGACCGAACAGGTCGTGCTCCTCGGAGCCGTAGCCGTGCAGCAGCACGAGCAGAGGGCGGCCCCCGCGGTCGGCGGGCGCGGCGTTCCACAGCACGGCGTCGGCATCCAGCGGGGGGATCTCGATCATGCCGCCCATTCTCGCAAAGCACTACGACTCCGGCCGGGGATCGGGGCCGCTGTCCGGCGGGGCGAGCGGGTATACATGAAGAATGGCCGTCCGCACCCCCGATCCCGATCCCGGCGAACGCGACGACGACGGGACTCCACGCGATCCGCTGCGTGACCTGGGCGCCGCCTTCGGGCAGGAGCGCCCCTCCGGCGAGGGAGTGTTCGGGTCGCCGTCTCCGGGCAGCGCGGCCAACCCCGGCTGGCTGTCCGAGATCGAGCTGGCGGAGGCCCGTCGCCGCCTGCCGATCCTCTACGTCGAAGCGGTCCCGGTGCGCACCGACGGCACGGGCGCCGTCACAGAGGTCGGCATCCTGCTGCGGGCCACCCCGCTCGGAGAGATCACGCGGTCGATCGTCTCCGGACGCGTTCGCTACGGCGAGACGGTCCGCGACGCGCTCTTCCGTCATCTCGAGAACGATCTCGGCCCCATGGCGTTCCCGCAGCTTCCTCCCCAGCCGGTGCCGTTCACGGTCGCCGAGTACTTCCCGATCCCGGGTGTCAGCGCGTACCACGACGACCGCCAGCACGCGGTGTCGCTCGCGTACGTCGTGCCCGTCACCGGCACGTGCGACCCCCGGCAGGACGCGCTCGAGGTCACGTGGATGACGCCCGAGGAGGCGGCGTCCGATTCGGTGGCGGCCGAGATGGAAGGCGGTCGCGGCACGCTGGTGCGTCTCGCGCTCGCGTCGGTGGGCGCCCTGCGCTGACCGACGGCTCACACCTGACAGGCACAGAGCGGCGGCCGACAGTACGCAGTACGACGCCGGGTGCACGTGTGCCCGCCCCTGGCGGCGCAGCGATCCGCTCACCCCACGGCTGACGGGAGGGCGGAGCGGTAATCTTCACATGCCGGCGTTCGCACGGCATCCCCACCTCTCTTCCGCGGAGTCATCATGGCCGACCAGCAGAACTCATCCAGCGACGGTGGCTCGCCGTTCGACGACCTCATCCGCGCGCAGCAGTCATCCGGCGAGGCGACGTTCACGACGGCCTTCCGCGGCTACGACAAGGCGGAGGTCGAGGCGGCGCTCTCGGAGCTCACGACCCGCCTGCGGCTGCAGGGCGAGGAGCTCGCGCAGCTCAAGGAGCGGCACCGACGCACGGTCGCTTCGGCGAAGCAGGCCGGCAGCAGACGGGCGGAGGAGCTCGAGGCCGAGCTCGCGGTCGCGCAGGCGAAAGCCGCCAACGCCGAGGAGCAGGTGCAGACCCTCACCGAGGAGCTGCTGAACGCCTCGGGCGAGTCGTCCAACCGCCGTCAGTTCGAGGAGGTGCTGCACGTCGCCGAGGAGCAGGCGAGCGTGCTCATCAAGAACGCGAGCGTGCAGGCCGATCGCCTGCTCGAGGCCGCGAACGAGGAGATCCAGAACCGCCGCAAGGAGGCGCAGGCCGACGCAGACGCGATCATCGCGCGCGCCGAGCATGACGCGCAGCAGATCCGCCTGCGCATGGAGACCGAGCTCACGGCGCACACGGCGCAGCTCGAGCGCGAGCGGGCGCACGCGGCCGAGAAGGTCTCCCAGGCCGAGCAGGAGGCGGCGACCATCCGCACCGAGGCTGAGAAGGGCGCCGCCGCGCTGCGGTCGCTCGTGGCGCGCGAGACCGAGCAGGCGCGCGCTGAGGCCGAGGAGGCGGTGCGTGAGCTTCGCATGCGCGCGCTCGAGTTCGAGGAGTCGCTCACCCGCCGGCAGGACGACGCGCAGCAGGAGTTCCTCATGCTGCACAACCAGGCCGTCTCGCACGCCGAGCGCATCACGAAAGACGCCAACGACCAGGTCGCCGCGTCGCTCGAGCACGCACAGCGCATCACGGCGAAGGCCGACGACTTCGACCGGCTCATGCGTGCGCAGGCTCAGCAGATCGAGGCCGACGCCCAGCTGCGCGCCCGTGAGGTGCTCGACCGCGCTCGCGACAAGGCGCAGCGCATCATCGAGACCGTGACCACGCACTCGGAGTCGGTGCTGCGCGACGCCGAAGACCGCGCTCGTCAGCTGCGCTGGCAGCAGCACCAGCTCACGAGCTTCATGTCCGAGGTGCGCGAGCTCATGCGGCTCGACGTGTCGAGAGAGGGCGCGACGGATGCCGAGGAGCCGGCGGCCGAGGCAGACGCGGCATCCGCCGAGCCCGTCGCGGATGCCGCGGTCGAGCGGCCGGCCGACGACACCGTGGCGCGGGCCGAACTCGAAGACGCGGTCGAGTCGGTCGAGGTTGTCGAGTCGGTCGAGGCTGTCGAGAAGGGCTGAACACATGCAGAGGGCCGGCTCCCGAAGAGCTGGCCCTCTGCGTGTCTCCTCTCGTGTCGGCGTCAGCTCGCCGTCGTCAGGCGGCTGAGCTCCGCGACGAACGCGTCGACGTCGTCTTCGGTCGTGTCGAACGAGCACATCCAGCGGACCTCGCGGCGCGCGGCATCCCAGTCGTAGAAGCGGAAGCTCTCGCGCAGGCGGTCGGCCACGCCCTCGGGCAGGGTCGCGAACACCCCGTTCGCCTGCGTCGGCTGCGTGAACGCGACGCCCTGGATCGAGCCGTCGGCGATGCCCGCCTCGACGGCGCCGCGCAGCCGTGCGGCCATCGCGTTGGCGTGCCGGGCGTTGCGCAGGTAGAGGTCGCCCTCCAGCAGCGCGACCAGCTGGGCCGACACGAAGCGCATCTTGCTCGCGAGCTGCATGTTGAGCTTGCGGAGATAGGTGAGCCCTTCCGAGGCCGCGGGGTCGAGCACGACGACGGCCTCGCCGATCATGGCGCCGTTCTTGGTGCCGCCGAAGCTCAGCACGTCCACGCCGACGTCGCGCGTGAAGGCGCGCAGGGGCAGGTCGAGGGCGGCGGCGGCGTTCGAGATGCGGGCGCCGTCGAGGTGCAGCCGCATGCCGAGCGAGTGAGCGTGGTCGGCGATCGCGCGGATCTCATCGGGCGTGTAGAGCGTGCCGAGCTCCGTCGACTGGGTGATCGAGACGACGAGGGGCTGTGCGCGGTGCTCGTCTCCCCAGCCCCACGCCTCGCGGTCGATGAGCTCGGGAGTGAGCTTGCCGTCGTCGGTGGGCACGTGGAGGATCTTGATCCCCGCGACCCGCTCCGGCGCGCCGCCTTCGTCGACGTTGATGTGCGCCGTCGATGCGGCGACGACGGCGCCCCAGCGCGGCAGCATCGACTGCAGGCCGACGACGTTGGCGCCGGTGCCGTTGAACACGGGGAACGCCTCGACCCCCTCGCCGAAGTGCCGGGCGAAGACCTCCTGGAGCCGTGCTGTGTAGACGTCGTCGCCGTACGCGATCTGGTGCCCGTCGTTGGCGGCGGCGATCGCCGCGAGCACCTCGGGGTGGACTCCGGAGTAGTTGTCGCTGGCGAAGCCGCGGATGCTGGTGTCGTGGATGGTCGTCACGACATCCCAGCCTAGTTTCCCGGCGACTGCGGTGACCTGAATCGCGGGGTGGGTTACGAGTGTCGGAGGGGGTGACTACCCTCGCCTGCATGTCCCACGACGCCGCGAGCCCGCCCGCCCGCACCGTGCCGCCGCACGGCATGCGCACCTTCCTGCACGTCCTGGTCAACACCGCCGCCGCGAACATCACGACGAGCTACCTGTGGTTCGCGCTGACCTTCTGGGTCTACCTCGAGACGCGGTCGGTGCTCGCCACGGGCATCATCGGCGGCGCCTACATGCTGCTGCTGGCGATCTTCGGCATGGTGTTCGGCACGTTCGTCGACCGGCACCGCAAGCACCGGGTCATGACCGTGTCCGCCCTGCTCACCCTCGCGGCCTTCATCGTCGCCGGGGTGATGTACTTCACCCAGCGTGAGGCGACGCTGCTCGACCTGGGAGGCATCTGGTTCTGGCTCTTCTCGGGAGTCATCCTGGCGGGCGCCGTGGTCGAGAACCTGCGAAACATCGCGCTCTCGACCACCGTGACGCTGCTCGTTCCCACCGAGCGCCACGCCAACGCGAACGGGCTCGTCGGCACGGTGCAGGGTCTCGCCTTCGTCGTGACGAGCGTGTTCTCAGGTCTGTCGATCGGAATGCTCGGCATGGGATGGACGCTGCTGATCGCGATCGTCATGACGGCCCTCGCGCTCGGCCATCTGCTCCTGCTGCGTGTTCCCGAAGACGAGCCGGAGCGCACCGAAGGCGGCAAGATCATCGACATCCGCGGCGCCGCCGCCGCGATCCGTGTCGTGCCCGGGCTGTTCGCGCTCATCGTGTTCTCGACGTTCAACAACCTCATCGGCGGCGTCTACATGGCGCTCATGGACCCGTACGGCCTGACGCTGTTCCCGGTCGAGTGGTGGGGCGTCGTGCTCGGCGTGACGGCGACCGGCTTCATCATCGGCGGGGGGATCGTCGCCGCGCGCGGCCTCGGCCGCAACCCCATCCGCACGATGCTGCTGCTCGTCGTCCTCATGGGCGCGCTCGGCTCGCTCTTCACGATCCGTGAATGGTGGTGGCTGTACGCGCTCGGCATCTGGGTCTACATGATGCTCATCCCGGCGGTCGAGGCCGCCGAGCAGACGGTCGTGCAGAAGGTCGTGCCGTTCGAGCAGCAGGGGCGCGTGTTCGGCGCCGCGACCGCCATCGAGGTGTCGGCATCACCGATCACCGCCTTCCTCATCGCACCGGCGGCGGAGTTCTGGATCATCCCGTACATGGAGTCTGGCGCGGGCCAGCGAACATGGGGCTGGCTGCTCGGCGACGGGGAGGCGAGGGGAATCGCGCTCATCTTCCTGTTTGCCGGAGCCGTCATGGTGGTCTTCGCGTGCCTCGCCTTCGCGACGAGGTCGTACCGCACGCTGTCGCGTCAGTACGAGACGGCGCCAGAGACCGTCGAAGCCGAAGCCGAAGCCGAAGCCGAAGCCGTAGCCGAAGCCGAAGGCACCGACCGTGCTGATGCTCCCCTCACTCCGCCTGCGTCGTCCGCGCAGGTGCGCGGCGGCGTCGTCGACCAGGGCTGATCGCGCCCGCCGTCGAGCGGGCGCCGCTAGAGCTCGATGACGGTGTCGTTGAGGTCGGCGGCATCGGCGGTCCACAGGTCGGCGAACGCCTGCGCGAGCGCCGGCTCAAGGCCGGCCAGCGCCTTCACGCGAAAGATCACCGCGGCCGATGCGAGCGGTCGGCCGGCGTCGCGCGCCTCCTTCGCGAAGCCGTGCGCGAGCGCCCGCGTCCACGCTTCCGACGCGGCCTTCACCGCCGCGTAGTTCGCACCGCCCGCGAGCGGCCGGGCCACCGACGTCGACGACACGATCGCGACGCGCGCCGCCGCCGACATCGCGAGGTCGCTCCAGAAGGCGCGGCTCACGAACCGGAGGGCCGTCAGCGACTGCTCCAGAAAGCGGTAGTCCTCGTCGGACTGCCCCGCGATGCCGCCCCCGCCGCGCCAGCCGCCGACGAGATGCAGGATGCCGTCGACGCGCTCGCCATCGGCGTGCAGCCGCTCCGCCAGCTCGCCGACCGACGCCTCGTCGGCAAGATCGGCGACTTCGACGCGTGCGCCGAGGGCCGCGAGCGCCGCGAGCCGGGCACGGTCGCGGCCGACAGCGACGACGCGCGCGCCGGCTCCCGTCAGGGTTCGCGTCGCAGCCTCGCCGCTCGCGCTCGTCGCTCCCGCCACGAGCACGAGGCGTCCCGCCGCCGACGACTGCACGCCGCCCCCGGCGGCGCCGTCAGGCATCGGCTCCCGTGATGCCGGACGTCGATGCGATCACGTCGCGCATCTTCTTCTCCAGCGCCTCGTAGAACATCGACAGCGGGAACTCGTCGTCGAGCACGGCATCCGTGTAGCCCTTCGGCGGCCCGGCGAGGATCTCGTCGGACAGCCCGCGGGCCCACTTCGACGCCGGGTGAGGCGTGAGGGTCGCGCGCACCAGGTCGTACGCGGCGAGCCAGTGGGCCACCTTGGGGCGGTCGATCGAGCGCCAGTAGAGCTCGTCGATCGCGTCGGCCAGCTCCGCGACGGCGGCGGGCACGGCGTCCCAGTCGAACGCGAGCGCGGTGTCGGTCCAGTGCAGCACGCGGCGCTGGTGCAGCCACGCGAATAGCAGCTGCCCGCCCAGGCCGTCGTAGTTGCGCACGCGGCTGCCGGTGATCGCGAACCGGAAGATGCGGTCGAAGATCACGGCGTACTGCACGAGGCGGGCGTGGTCGAGGGTCTCCTGCTCGGCGGAGCTCAGCTCGTCCGCGCGGGCGCTCAGGCGCCGCTCGATGTCGACGCACTCGCGGAACGCGGTGAGGTCGCAGCGCAGCTCTTCCAGCGAGTAGAGGAAGTACGGCATCCGCTGCTTGATCATGAACGGGTCGAACGGCAGGTCGCCGCGCATGTGGGTGCGGTCGTGGATGATGTCCCACATCACGAAGGTCTTCTCGGCGAGGGTCTGATCGTCGAGCATGCGGGCCGCGGCCTCGGGGAGGTCGAGCTTGGTGATCTCGGATGCCGCGCGCACGACGCGACGGTATCGCGCTGCCTCGCGGTCCTGGAAGAT
>Ga0180219_1000164_pt1 | contig 74233 bp, 74 predicted proteins | sample eDN3rd30CBELigMG_FD_151338 | JGI IMG/M metagenome (GOLD analysis project Ga0180219, IMG submission 151338) | Enriched Miracle-Growth compost microbial communities from Emeryville, California, USA - eDNA 3rd pass 30_C BE-Lig MG (version 2)... ...
GCTACCCATCCCGGCACCGGGCCGGACATCACATCGGACGCCATCGTTTCACACCAAGAACCCCTCGTACCGCCTCGTCGAGACAAGAAAAAATCTCAATTTGTTGGTTTTTCAGCAGACTGCTAGAGCTTTTTCGGTTCTGATAGAATCAGAACCGAGCTCCAGATTTTTGTTTTGACGCATTTTCTTCACGCGAACCGGCAGCCACTTCGCTCGAAAATGCTCCAGTGATTCAGCAGCCGCAGACTTACGACACCAACTTCAGTTGCAACGCCTGGTTTCCCGCTCGCGCTTCGCGCGTCGGGAATGACATTGGCTTCAGCCCCGTCACGCTGCATGACGGCGGCGAAGAAACCATCCGTATCGTGGCGCGCGGGCGTGAGTGACAGATAGTCCGGATGGGCTGAATCGTTGAGCTGGGGCGCGGCCTCGCGCAGCGGCACGACATGAAAGGCGGGCTCGAAAACCCAGGAGATGTTGCGCTACCGGCATATGCCGGTAGTATCATTTCGTGCACCCCGCTATTTGACGGTAACGCCTGTCGGAAGATCTTAACCGGGGCGCATTTCACGAAGGTGATTGTTCAATACAGAAAAGCGGGGCCGATGGCGGAGAGAACCCTAGCTTGCCGCATTTGCGCGGTCGCCCTCCATGGAGGGGCGACCGTCCCCGAGGCGTTTCCCGCGACGACCGAACGATTGGTGTACGCTTTCTTACAAAGCCACGCGCCCCCTGCGACCGATGATGGGTCCGCGTAATGTCGAGCGTCAGCCTTATCGATCAGATTTACGAGGCGGCCTTCATCCCGGAGGTCTGGGTCAGCGTGCTCGACCAAATGGCTGCGGCCTCCAACTCTGCCGCCGGCACCATCGGCGTGTTCAGCGATGAGGTGAAATTCTTTGCTTCCGAGCTCGTGCGGCCGAGCTGGGAAGACGTCAGTGTGAAGAACGAGTGGTCGCGCGGCAGCATTCTGTCCATGATGCACGCGATGTCGCCGCCCGCAGCCTTCATCTATGATGCGGACCTGTTTCCGGCCGAGGCGCTGGCAGCCAATACGGTGCGGACCGACCGCGTACGCCCGCTCGGGATTGGTGGAGAAATCGTCAGTTTTACAGTGTTGCCGACCGGCGAGGTTTTGCCGGTCGCATTCGAACGGTGGTTGCACGACGATCGGCCGTCGGAACAGGAACTCGCGATACTCAACGAGTACCGGCCGCACCTGATGCGCGCCGGCATGGTCGCCGCGCGGTTGCGGATGGAGCGAGCAACCGCGATGACAGCGGCGCTGCGAAGTCTGGGCTTGCCGGGCGCCGTTCTGACGTCGAACGGCCGTGCCCTTGCCGTCAATGCGCTATTGGAAGACCTCCCGCACATTTTCCAGTCCGCGGCGTTCGGCCGACTGGCGATCGTCGACTCCGGTGCTGATCAACTTCTCCGTCATGCTCTGGAGGCCGAGCGGGCCGGTCATTCGCAAGCTGTCCGCTCAATTCCGATTCCGCGGCGGACACCCGAGGATGCGCCTTACGTCGTGCATTTGCTTCCGGTGCGACGCTCGGCGCATGACATCTTTTCGCAAGGTGACATTGTATTGGCCGCGACCAAAGTCGATCCGGCTGCGGGGCATTTTCCGGCCTCGACCCTCATCGGCCTGTTCGATCTTTCGCCGGCCGAAGCCAAGCTCGCGGTTCACCTGGCTGAAGGCAGAACGGTCACGCAAGCAGCGATCACCTCCGGCATCACCGTCAAAACCGCGCGCAGTTATCTGGAACGCTTATTCCAAAAAATGGGCGTGCGCCGACAAGCCGAGTTGGTAGCCCTTCTGAAAAGCACAGCGGTGATTGCGGTCGAGCAGCACAAGAACTGACCGAGAGCAATAACAAAGCCTCTGTCACGCGGGCAACATCGCTGTCGCGCCCGATCGCTCTCATCAGTCTGTCACGTCGTAAGATGTGCGGCACGAGGCATATGCACGAGTTCGCCCGCCCGATCTTTTGTCACAAGACCGGCGAAATCATCGTCGATGAGAAAGACGAGAGGCGTTGTCTGGGCTCGGTCCACGGGCGCCCAATCGGCCCAGTTGCCGCGTACCGTCTGCCACGCCATGGCATCGTCATTCCGCCGCAGAAATGCTTTTGCCACGGAAACGGCGCGGTCGAAGCCGACCTTGCCCTCCATCGCATCGAACAGGCGGATCATTTCGTCGTCGAGATGATACATGCAGGCGAAGACGAGCCGGCGTGCGTCTGACTTCTGGTTCTGCTTCAACTTCATGGCGGCGTCGAAGAGATCAGGCCTCGGGGTCACCGGCTTCGGGCTGAAGATATCCAGGTGGCCATGCAGCCGGATCTGGCCCTCGCCCAGGGCGTACTCGCCGAGCCGGTCGAGGATCGGCAGGAGGCGATCAACGGCGCCTTCTATCTTGCTGTCGGGAAAGCCCCACGGATTGGCGCGCAGATCGGCCTCGACCCGCTGCGATGCGGCGTCAGCCGCGCGGGCGATGCCGCGCCAGTCTCCAGTTTCACGCCCCGCCCGGCCAAGCAAGCGGACGAGCTCGTCAAAGACGTTGCCGGCATAGACCGCATAGGGATTAGCGATGAGGCGCGCCGCGTGTTCGATGACGTCCTGCCAATGCCATAGATAGGCCGACAGCTCGGCGGCGGAGGCCGCGGCGCTGTCGTCGCCTGTCTGCGCATGCCGGGCGAGGACCGGCAATGCGCTCTCGACATCGCCGCGAAGCGCCGCGATGCGGACCAGATCCATCTCGTCGTTCTGTTGCGTCACGGGACTGCGGCCCAAAGCTTTTTGGCAAAGCCGCGCTTGTCGAGCGCAAATGTCTCGCCGCTGACGACGGCTTTGCCGTCGCGGCAACGATAAGAGTAGATCGTGTCGTGGCCGGTGGCCACAAGCGGCACGAAGTCAGCATTCGGCTGGGTCTTGCAGAAAGAGTCCGCGCCAGGACTGCTGCGCTTCGCGTTCATTTTGTCACATACGAGGTTGGCGCCGGTGAAGCAGACCATCACCTTGCCATCCATGCAGCGGAAACTGCTGCCGGTCTGAAATTCCGCATCAGCGGGAGCGCCTTTGGCATCGGGGGACAGCAGTTTGTAAGCGCGCAAGGCGTCATCATGCATCCACGGATCATATTTGCGTATCGTGTCGTCATCGCGCACCTGCCGGCAATATTGGCGCAGATCGCCGGCCTGCGCGGCGGCGCTGGAGATTGCAGGCAGCGCAACGCTCACGCCCGACAGCACGATGGCGCAGAGGCCGAGGATCGTCGAAAAGCGGGGTAGGATCATCGCAACAACCTCCTCTAGAACAATGCGCACAAAGGCGTGCGCGGCTTTGCGCCACGCAGCAGGCGCTTCAGCAGAAATGTCAACGCGGCGCGCAGTTTGACGGTGATGAGCCAGTACAGCGCTCCTGCCGCTGCGCCGGCCACAATCACCATGACGATCGGAACGACATCAGACAACGCAATGATGGCGCCTTCTTCATGCATGCCTAAACCGAACCCCTCGTGATGAAGCGGCCCGACATATCCGGCAAGGGCGAGCGCCACCGGCACGCCGAGCGCTGCGGTGAGCAGATATATCGACAGTCTTTCATGACCGATCAGCCGCCGGATGACCTCCATCACGATTGCGAAGATCAGCACAGCGTAGATGGCGAACCAGGAGACGAGCCGCGCCGTATATTCGAAGGAGCCGTTGGCGAGGTGCGCATAGTCGGAGAGGACGGGAAAGAAGGAGAAAATTACGACCGTGCAGGCGATGGCAAGTCCGGCCATGTAAGCAACGGGTTTGATGGCGAGAAGCAGGAAGCCGATCGTGGCGGCGGCGTCGACGACCACTCTGAGCGCGGTCTTCCAGACAGTTGGCATCGCTTGAGTCCTCCGCAAGTGCTGAACGCGCGCCGCGCTCGCCGATTGCTTTTTTCAGGCCCGATCGCCTTGGGGCCGGAAAGCGGTCGCCTCGCGGTGCGGCCTCGGCCTCGGCCTCGGCCTCGGCCTGATCCCGCGTGCTCGAAAGTGCTCATCAATTAGGTAATCAACTTATTGTTAGCCCGTCAACGATTAATTGATTGCCTAATCGATTTCATGTACTTTCTCCCCATGACGATCCAGTTGATATTCGAGGCCCTCTCGTCGCCTGTCCGGCGCAAGATCCTCGCCTATATCGCGCATCACGAGTTGAATGCGGGCGAAATCGCGTCACGCTTCGACATGTCGAAGCCGTCGATTTCGCAGCATCTGCAACTGCTTGAGCACGCCAATCTGGTGCGCAGCGAGAAGCGCGGCAAGTATGTCTACTATCGCCAGGTTCCAAACACGCTCGCTTCCACGCTCACCGGTTTCGTGCAGGAAATCTGCCCGGTCGGCCGGCCGCTGCGGCACGAAAGCGCGGCGCTGGCACGCAAGGCGAAAGGCACGCCTCGCATGAAAAGAGCAAAAGGTCTGGCGTAAGGACCTTCGATCCGCCTCGGCGCAGGCCCGAACGGCTCTGGCCATTCCACAACGGGGTTGGGCACCACAGGAGACCTCAAATGTGTCTTGCAATGTGTTTCGCCGAACGAACGACTGAAACGAAGCGCGCCCGGCGGCGGATCGCCTTTGCCGCATTCGCCATCACCACGACCTTGCCTGCCATAGCGATGGCGCAGGTGCCGAAAGAGATGCAGGGCGACTGGTCGTCAGCGCCGCCGCGCTGCGAACAGGTTGACGGTGAAGCCGATCTGCTGACCGTCAATAAATCCAGCCTGAGTTTCTACGAGATCGGTTGCGAGAAATTATCGACGCCGACAAGCGAACCGGCAGGAATTAAACGGTTCGAGGCTATGTGCTTCAAGGGCGGCAGCCCGGAGACGAAAGGCTGGGTGGAACTGAGCCGCGGAAACGGCGACGCCATTTATGTGAAGCTCATCGGCTTTCCCTGGACCGCGCCGAGCGTCGAGACGTTCCATCGCTGCACGAGGCCGAAATGACCGGATGCCACTAACAGCAAGAGACGCGCTGACCATCGCCCGGATCTGCCGGGTCAATCATGCCGGTGAGTTTGGCGCCATCCGCATCTATTCCGCGCAGATCGCCGTGGCCAGGCGATTGTATCCCGATTGCGCGCCCATGTTGCGCGAGATGCTGGAGCACGAGATCAGACACTGCAGGCTGTTCCGCGACGCCATGCCGGCGCGGAACTCGCGCCGCTGCCGCATCATGCCGTTCTGGAGCTGGGGCGGCTGGTGGCTGGGCTTCCTGACGGCTTTGCTTGGGCGGCAGGGAATTTGGGCTTGCACGGCTGCCGTCGAGGAGACTGTGCACCGCCATCTCGACGACCAGCTCCATTTCCTTGGCCAACGTGACGCCGCACTCCACGACGTGATCGCCTCGATCCGCGAGGAAGAACTGGCTCATCTGCATCATGCCGAGATGCAATTATCTGCCCGCAGCTCCCACCTGTCGTTTCTGCGCGGGCTGATCGGGACGGCGACAGATGTCCTCATCTGGTTGTCGACATGGGGAGATTCGACCCGCATGGCGCGCGCGTTGGCGGCCGCAAGGAAGATCGTTCGATAGATATCGATCCTGATGATTGGAATAAAGCCCCTTGGCTACCCGAAAACTGTTCGGGCAACGGCCTTTGTCCTGGCAGACCTAGGGAACAAACGTCCGAAAGCATCCTTGTTCCGTATCGATCGCGGTTATTCTCTCTGAACGACTGCGCACATACTTTCCACGAGGCGCTGTCGATGTCGATCCGCCGATGTGCTGGCCACATTCGGCGATCCCTTGTGTGTTCGAAAAACCAAATCCGCCATATTCGTCATTGTCGCGTTCGACGCGAAATCCCTGAGCGGTCAGGTCATCTCTCAACTTCGCATAATCGCTGCCGACAGGGTCTTGCTCCCGAACATGCGCCGTAAACTCATCCGTCGTTAAGGGAAAATCGGGACCGCACGCCCGCCAACATCAGACACATTGCAGCAGATCCACAGACCTTGCCCGATCCTGTACTCATCGCGGTCTCAATCTCCATACCCAGTGGTCAGCAAAATAGTCTCATGGCGGGCTCACGAGAGCAAGCAGAGCGCGTTTTGCCCTCACTTCCCAAAATACGTCTCCTCCACAGCTCGCCGCGCGGCAGAGCGATCGTATCGGCAAAGCGGGTGTTCACCAGATATTGCAGAGCGCCGACGCTGTTGACGACGGCGTCGGTCTTACCGGCCGCCAGTGCGGTACAGGCAGCGGCGAGATCAGCGAACTTCTGATAGGCGAGATGCTCGGTGTCGAGATATTCGGCGCCGGACGAATTCTCGACGGCGGCGAGCCTTTTGCCTGCGAGGTCGCTGCGGGTCGGGGCAACGCCCTCGACGCGGCTGACGGTCATGCGCGCGACCTGACTGATCGTCAGCAGCGAGACCAGCACCACGCTGCCAACCATCCAGAGCACGGCAAGCGTGCGGCCGAGGTGTGGCTTCGGCGTCTTGTCGCCATAGCCGACCGTGGTCATCGTGACCACCGCCCAGTACACGCCGTCATGCCACGATGTCACGGCGGATTCGGAGTCGGCCTTGCCGGTCTTGTCGAGATGAGGTCGCTCGAACCACCACATGAGCACGTCGATCACCGTCAGCAGGGCGACAATAATGAGGATCAGCATGCCGAGCTCGCCGATGGCGCCGGCGTAGTCGTAGAGCGCGGACAGTGCGCCCGTCTGTCTGGCAAAGACCGCGGCGACGCCGGAGCGATGGGTGGGATAGGAGAAATCCGCGCGCGCCAGCCGATCCGGCGTGATGGCGCCGATCGCAACATCGTATGTGCCGGTCCCGAAGCCCTGACAGAAGATCGTTCATCTGCGACACCGGTATCAGCCGATACTGCCAGTTGAGCTGTTCGGCCACTCTGCGCCAGAGATCAACGCTTGCGCCGGTAAACATGCCCTCATCGCTTCGCCCGCCGTAAGGCGCAACCATGTAGACTGCAACGCGAAGCGGCGATGCCGAAGCGGGCTCGGCTTGCGAAACCGCACAGGCCAGCAGGAAGAAAAGCAACGCGCCGATGCCCGCCCCATACCGCACTGATGCGAGGCATAGGTTTGCGGACATCGGTATGGCTGGCACACCCCATATGGACACGATTAGCAGCGTCCGATGACGGCTTGCTGCAGCTTGCGTGTCGTGCAAGCGGTTAGGCGTAAAAACTTACAACATTCTGTGATTAAACGATATTTATAAATTTTACGCCCGCCACCCTTCGGGTGGATCGATCCCGCCCCTTCGCTGCCCCCTTGGCAGGACGCTCCATGAAGTTTACATGTCACAGATATAGGGATATTTAATATCCATAATAGGTGTTGATGTCACACCTCGGAACGGACCAATGATTTTAAAGAGCCAAGTCGAGTGGGTGCTACATTGCTGCGCCATCCTCGCTGGCCTGCCCGAGGGGCGCTATCTCTCGACCAAGGCGCTGGCGGAACTGCATGGGCTTCCGAAGGAATACCTGTCCAAGGCGCTGCAGAGCCTGTCGCAGGCCGGGCTCGTGGATTCAACCCTGGGTCCATCCGGCGGTTATCGCCTTGCGAGACCGCCGGCGGAATTGACCATCCTCGATATCGTGGAGGCAGTGGAAGGCAAATCGCCGACATTCGTTTGCGCCGACATTCGCGCCAACAACCCTTGCCGCCCGAAGGGATATTGCGACAGCACCCCATGCGCCGTGGCTCGCATCATGTGGGAAGCTGACGAAGCCTGGCGGCAGAAACTGCACAGCGTCACGCTGGCGGATCTTGGAGAGACATTGTCGCGGGAAACGCCTCCGGCGATCTGGAAAGGCACTTTCGAGTGGGTCCTAAAGCGCGCGGGATGAGCGCGCTTCAAGCCTCGCTGCGGGTTGTTGCCGGCACATACACGAAGCTTTCGGCCGGCATGGCCAGAGCAAGACCGCTTGTTCCGCACCGGTCATGGATGAGGTCGATGATCTCGTTCTGGGCGGATATTCCCATAGCAAGAGCGGGAACACGGAATTGCAGCTCCACTTCGATTGCCACTGCATCGAGTGTCTTCAGAGCAATGGCCGGCGGCGGATCCTTGACGATCCGGGTACTGGCTTGCAGCACGGACCGCATAAGGTCCTCGACACAACGCGGCCTTTGTCTTGCGGCGAAGCGCACGCTCAACGTGATCTGATGCGTCTCGTCCGGCCGGCTGAGACTGGTCAGACCCTGCCGTGCCAGCATGCTGTTCGGCAGCACGACGATGTTATTCGCGGCGGTCAGCAGGTTGGTGGAGCGCCAGTTGGTCTCGGTGACACGGCCCGCGGTGCCGTCGGCCAACTGGACCCAGTCGCCAATGGCGTAGGCCTTGCCGAGCGTCAGCGCGATGCCGGAAAAGACGTCCCCAAGCGTATTCTGTAAAGCCAGCCCCAGGATGACAGCGATGACACCCGAGGTCGTCAGCAAGGTCGCGATCGGCATGCCGAAGACGAAGCCCATGACCGACAGCGCCACGCCGAGATAGATGACGGCGACAGACATGTCCAGAATGAGGTGCGCTTCCCGCGGTTTGCGATTGAGCCTCACATAGATATGGATGCAGCCGATGATCGTCCACGCGAGATGCGTCCACCAGAGAATTCTGGCCGACTTCGCGAGCAGCGCGGCGGCCCCCTCAGTGTAGACGTCATCAGGCTGATGCGGAGCGATGCGCCCCGCGTAGAGCACGAGGCACATGCTGCTGAAAAACAGGATCTGGACGATCAGGCGGCCTGTCGGACGATGGCTGCCCTGAACGTGCCATACGATGATGCCGGCAATCCCCAGGATGTTGATCAGAAGGAGCGGCAGGAGATGCTCATCGCCAAACATGGGATCGTGTCACCGTTGATCATGTCGAGGCATGGGACGATGGGGCGCATGTAGCGCCCCTCGCGATATCCCTTCATTTGCGGGCAGAGGTCGCGAACCACTGCTCGAAGGTGATGTGGCCGAGGTGCGGATTGTCGTCGGAAACAAGTGAGCCATTCTCCAGCCTGGCGCCGAAATAGCGCGCCTCCGGATCTGCCACGACCTCTCGCGCATCGTGCATCGCCTTCAGGTAGCGGGCTACGAGTTCGTTCAGCCGGACGCGTTCGGGACCCGAGATCTCAACGATGCCGTTGATCGGCGCCGCAGTCGCAACGGTGGTCATGTTGTCAGCGACATCGTCGGAGGCGATCGGCTGCACATACGCCGGCGACAGATGCACGATGTTCCCGACCGTACCTGATTGGGCGATGCCGCTGAGGAATTCCATGAACTGCGCCGAATGGACGATCGTATAGGGGATGCCGGCCTCACGGATGATCTTTTCCTGGGCAACCTTGGCGCGCATATAACCGCTCTCGGGAAGGCGATCGACACCGATGATGGACAGGGCGATGTGATGTTTTACGCCGGCTGCCTTTTCAGCGGCCATCAGGTTGCGGCCCGACGTTTCAAAGAATTCAAGGACAGCCTTGTCCTCGAAGGACGGTGAATTTGCGAGGTCGATGACGACGTCGGCGCCGACAAGCGCTTCGGCGAGACCCTCGCCGGTCATTGTGTTGACGCCCGTGTTCGGAGCGGCGGCGATGACTTCATGGCCTTGCTTGCGAAGGCGGTCGGCTGTCTTCGAGCCGATCAGGCCGGTTCCACCGATGATGACGATTTTCATGAGCTTCTCCATTCGCGGGCGTCCACGCGCCGCATTGTTCGATCTTTTCAGTAAGTAGCTGCAGGTCAGGCCGGCCTGTCGAACTGGCCGCGCAGGAAGTCAGCGCGCCCGGCTCGGCCCTAAGCCGACAAGCCGTCAATAATCCCAGTAGGCCGGCACCCAGCGAAAGTGGTCGCCTTCGACGGCCACCCGGCCGACGGACGGAAACGGCAGGTGAGTGGCCACAAGCTGTTCGCCGGTCGCCGCCAGCTCCGTCAAAAGGCGCAGCCGAACGCGGGCCGCTTCCTGAGGATCATGTTCGAAGCCGTTGTACCAGTCGGGATGTTCGAACCCGACCGTGAACACAGCGTCACCGGCGAAGGTCAGCCCGTCGCCGCCGGATGCGACGCGCACCACGCTGTGGCCGGGTGTATGGCCGCCGATACGACGGACGACCACGCCGGGCGCCACCTCGGATTCTTCATCGAACTGCCGCAGATGGCTGCGGTACTCATTCGCGAACCGCTTGGCTGCTGCCCGAAGCGCGTCCGGGAACCCCGGCGGCATCGATACACGGGTGAAGTCAGGGTCTTCCCAGAATTTGACTTCGGCGGCCGCCACGTGAATCCGCAAGTCCGGACGCAGCCGCTCTTTCACACCATCGACGAGCAGCCCGCCAACGTGGTCCATGTGCATGTGGGTCAGCACCACATCGGTCACGGACGCCAGATCAATGCCCGCGGCCTCGAGCCGACCGATCAACTGGCCGGCCCGTGGCAGGTTCAGGTTCGGATCCGATCCCAGTCCGGCGTCGATGAGTATGGTCTGGTTGCCGCTACGGACCAGGACGACGTTCAGCGACCAGTCGAAGGCATCGAGCGGCAGGAACATGTTGTTCAGCCAGGCCGAACGTACGGCTGGGTCGGCGTTGTGCCCCAACATTTTGGTTGGAAGCGGCAAGACGCCGTCGCTGATCACCAGCACGTCGATCTCGCCGATCCGCACCGCGTAGCGCGACGGAACCAGCTCTTCGGGTCTCTGCCTGGCGAGGGATAGGGTGTCATTCAGGCTCATGTCTGTCTCCTGTTTCATAAGATGCCTGCATTCGCATGCGCCTTTGCGGCGCGTCGTTCGATGGGCGATCAGGGCGAGTTCAGTTGAGGCCAGCCTTGTCGAGGCCGTAGAATTTGTCGGCCGAGCCGGGCACGCTCTTGAAGGCGATGCTGACGCGGTTCCAAGCGTTGATGACCATGATCGAAAAAGTCAGGTCGGAGATTTCCTTCTCGGAAAGCTGGCCACGCACGCGCTCGTAGAGCTCGTCCGGAATGCCGCCTTCCGGCAGCTTCGTCACAGCTTCGGTCCAGGCGAGAGCGGCACGTTCACGCGGGATGAATAGGTTCGATTCGCGCCAGATGGCGACGTGATAAAGCCGGAGTTCGCTTTCGCCATGGATCTTGGCTTCCTTGACATGCATGTCGAGGCAGAACGCGCAGCCATTGATCTGTGAAGCGCGGAGCTGCACGAGATCCTGGATCTTTTGTTCGATGGCGCTGTCCTTCAGGGCGGCGCTGAGGTCCGAAAGCTTCTTCAGGAGCTCGGGTGATTTCTGGGCATAGTTCAGGCGCTGGGTCATGGCTTCTCCTAATTAAGGATATTTGACATCCTTGAGGATTGATAATATCCGTAATTGACGAAACGCAAAGGTGTTCTGACCTGAGCGGCGGACATAAGGCTTATGTCGAGAACGGAGAGGACGGCATGGACATCGTTTGCGCGCTGCGGACATTCCTGAGAGTTGCCGAGACAGGCTCGTTTTCGGCCGCAGCCATCGATCTCAAGCTGACGCAGCCCGCTGTTTCTCGACAGGTTTCGGCGCTGGAAGCCCGTCTCGACACACGTCTGTTACATCGCTCCACCACAGCATTGGCGCTCACGTCCGAAGGCGAACGGATGATCCCGATGGCTCTCAGGGTGATCGAAGCGGTGGAAGCGCTCGGCGAGTCTGTCGGTCCGCCGGGAACCGTATCCGGCAAGGTACGTCTCTCCCTGCCCGCATCGCTGGGGCTCTACATGAGCGACCGGCTCGCAGTCCTTCTCGACCGCCACCCGGAACTTTCCATTGAGCTGTTGTTTCGCGAAGAGCCATCGGATCTGGTTGGAGAAGGCATCGACCTCGAAGTACGCCTCGGCCACGTCGCCGACTCCAGCCTGATATGCCGCAGGATCGGTTGGACCACAGCCTTCCTCGTCGCGTCATCGGCCTATCTTGAAAAAAGAGCCGCTCCCCGGACGCTCGAGGATCTGAGCAGCCATGACTGCATCTGCCACAGGCATGGCGACGATCGTTCATGGCTCTTTTCCAACGGGGCTGACGAGGTGGCGGTGCCGATCGCGCCGCGTCTCACCGTCAATAATGCCGTTGCCGTGCATCGCGCCGCGCTTGCCGGCGCCGGTATCGCGATCCTCTCCCATATTCTAGCCGCACCCGACATCGGCGCCGGGCGATTGATCAATCTGGTGCCCGACTTCCCACCGGCACGCCTGCCGATCAACCTGGTCTACTCCTCTCGGCGCAATATGCCGCTTCGCATCAGAACCATCATCGAATATCTCATTGCGGCGATGCGGGAAGATCCGTTCATGGCTTCGTCATCGGCTTCGGCGCCAAATTAATCCTCAGCCCTTACGTCCGAAGCTTACCGGCGCGATATAGGTGTCGCGCTCGCCGGGTTTGGCCTTGGGGAATGCGGGAAAAGGGCTGGCGCGTTGCAGGATCGTGAGCGCTTCCTGATCGAGTACGGCATTGCCTGAGGATTTCGTCACCGCGCTCTCGGAGACCTGGCCGGCACGGTTGAGAACAAATCTCACGATGGTCGTCCCGGATGCGCCGCGCGCTTCACGCGGGTAGCGTTTGAAGCGCTGCAGATGGCCGAAGACCAGCGCGTTGTAGGCGTTCGAGCTCGCCTGGGTGAACTGGCCGACCTGGTCCGTCTTGGGCGGCGCCATGGTTTCGGGAACCGGCGGCTGCGGCGTTTCTTGTGGTTTTTCCACCGGCTTGGGCTCTTCGCGTGGAAGGGCCGTCTCGGCGTCTGGAAGCGGTGGGGCTTTCACCGCCTGCTCCTCCGGCTTCTCTTCCTCTTTCGGTTGTTCCTGCGGGACCGCATCAGTCTGCTGCATGGCCGGCCCAACCGCCACGTCCTGGTCCTGCTGGCTGGGCGACGAGGCCTGGACAGGCGCCAGGGAGACCGCAATCGCCGGGACGATGACGGTGGGCTTCGGCGCACGCGTGAAATCCATCACCGCCAGCGCGATCATCGAGGCATGAACCGCAAGGATCACAGCCGCTGCCGCGGTCCAGCGCATCCAAGACCGCTGTAGTGGCTCATGCAATGCAAAAGCACTCATGGTTTAGCCGCAGTCTCTTCCAGCCCGACGAGAGCGAGCTTGAGATATCCGCCATCCCGCAGGCTGTTCATCACGCTCATGAGTCCGGCATAGTCCACCGTCTTGTCCGCCCGGATGAAGATCGTCTCATCCTTGTGATTGCTCGTCACCGTATCGAGAACGCCGGCAAGCTGCTCACGCGGTACCGTGGTTTCGCCGATCAGCAAGGTCATGTCCGACTTGATGGTCAGGAAGACTGGCTTGTCCGGGCGCGGCTGCTCGGGCGCAGTGCTGCCGGGCAGATTGACGCCGATATCGACGGTGGCGAGCGGCGCGGCCACCATGAAGATGATCAGCAGCACCAGGATGACGTCGATGAACGGCGTGACATTGATCTCGTGCTGAACTTCGAGATCATCCCCTGAGGACTTGGAGCCAAGGCGCATCGCCATGTCAATCACTCCGTGATGGAGACGATGCCCGGAGGTCGCCAATATGGCGCCGGCTGATCATCAAGAGAAGCTGCGCCGAGGCATCGCTCAGCCGTGCGCGATAGCCGGTGGTGACGCGCGCCAGATGATTGTAGATGACGACGGCGGGAATGGCGGCGAACAGCCCGATCGCCGTCGTCAGCAGAGCTTCGGCAATGCCGGGCGCCACCACGGCGAGGTTTGTGGTGTGCGCTTCGGAAATGCCGATGAAAGCATTCATGATGCCCCAGACAGTGCCGAACAGACCGACGAAGGGCGCCGTCGCGCCGATCGTCGCCAGCACGCCGGTGCCGCTGGCGATCTGTCGCGCGCTTGCGGCTTCCGCCCGCTCCAGCCGCAGAGCAACCCGCTCCTTGAGTCCGTCGTCGACAATGCCGCCGGAGAGAGAGACTTCCTGCGCCGTCGAGCGGATCAATTGCGCCACGGCATCGCGATCATTGCCGCTGGTGCGCAGCGCATCGGCCAGACTGCCGCCCTGCTCCAGCATGTCGAGCCGTCGCTGAACGCGCCGGCCCGCGGTCATCAGTTCGATGGTCTTGGAGAGCCAGACCGTCCACGTCACCAGCGAGGCGAAGGCCAGTCCGATCATCACCGCTTTCACCACGATGTCGGCAGACATGAACATGCCCCAGGGCGACAGGTTCTTCGGCAACAGGCTCGATGGCGTATCGGCGAGCGCAGGCTGAGATAGAAGTATGGAGCTGGCTGCGAGCAGCAGCGGGGCAAAAGCCCCGCCGCTGTGTTTTGAGATTTTATGAGTCATGCGATCTCTCTGCATGGTTTGATCCGATCAAAACTTCTGGGCAAGGCTGACGAAGAACCCGCGGCGCGGCCCATATTGCGGTGCGAAGACGCCGATGCCGGATCCGTCGCGGATCTGGTAGACGGAGTCGAACAGGTTCACGACGTTGAACCGCAAGGTCGTCGGCTTCGTCGCGCTGAACCAGTTGAAGTCATGCGAGGCGCCGAGGTTCACCTGCCAATAGGGCGGCATCGTCCCGGTATTGGCAAAGCCGTTCCGCAGGCCGCTGCCGTAGATCATGTCGACGGAAAACCGCGTGCCCTGCCACAGATAGGACGCCCCCGCCGATGCCGTCACACTCTGCGCGTGATCGGTATACACGTAGTGATTGCCGATATAGGTCAGCTCGGCACTCTCGAACAGATACTGGTTCGAGACGACATTTGTGGCGATCTGCTTGGCCAGTGCGAGATTGCCATAGATGCTTAAATCGCCGCTGGTATATTTGGCGCTGAATTCGACACCGGTATTCACGCCGCGCGCATAGTTGAACGCTGTCAGGATGTAGGCTGCGCCGAACTGGCCGTCGTCCAGAAGATTCTGCGCGATCTTGTAGTAGGCATCGACGCCAACCTCGAGACCCGGCATCAGGCGGTGCGTGACGCCTATGTCGAAGTAGTGGGACCGTTCAGGCAGGACCGGACTGCTGATCGGGACGCAGTCTGCTGGTTTGCCGCACACCTGCTGCGTCGTCTCTTTCGCGAGAATGAGATTCGTTGGCGCGGCAAGAACCTGCTGCGGAGGCGTGAAATAACGGGCATAGCCCGCATGAAACACGGTTCCTTCAACCGGCGTATAGGTTGCGCTGAGACGCGGACTGAGCTGGTTTGCGCTGACATATTGCGACATCTGATCGAAGCGCAAGCCCGCATTGATGGTCACCTGATTGTTGATCTTCCATTCGTCGCCGATATAGGCACCGAAGAGATATCCAGTCTTGGAACTGGAATCATAGAAGCTTTGTGTATTAGACGGCGAGTTGATCGGATTCCCCGCGGCGTCAGTCGTTATAGCGATCGACGCATTGTTGACGAGGGATCGCTCGACGCTAGCTGTCAGGCCGGCTTTCAGCGTATGCGTGTCAGACCATCTGTAGGACAGATCGGTCTGGATGCCATTGACAAGGCTCTGGCGGTAAATATCGGATGCGACGCCGTTGAAGGCGAGATCTCCCAACGTGTCGGGCTTGAAGTGAAGAATGCTCGTGCGGTTGAAATAAGCGGTCTGAACGTCAAGGCCGTTGTTTGAATATTGCAAAGCCAGGACGTTGAACTGGTTGAACTCTCGCTGGTTCTCGTTGAGATTGGCTGAATTGAAGTTCGTCAATCCGAACGGAAAGAACGTCTGCGGCTGCCCCGGATTGTTCGGGATCTGATACTGGTTGTTGGAGACGCCGCCCATATAGGTCAGCCGCAGGGTCGGATCGATGACGGTCGAGATATAGGCGAAGCCCTTGCCCTGATCGGTATGATCATGGATGGCGTTGTTGGCCCCCGTCACGTTTTCCAGGCCGATGTTGCTGCCGAAATAGCTGCCTGAGAAGTAGTACTGCGTGTTGCCGATGGTGCCGCCATATTCGAGACTGGGCGATATGGTGCCGCGACTGCCGCCGTAGAGGCCGATCGATCCTGAATTGTCGAATGCATTCTGCTTGGTCGTGATATCGACGACACCGGCGGTATGAAGTCCATACTGGGCCGGCAGCGCACCCGTGATGAGCGACAGGCCACCGACGATCTTGCTGTCGAGAATCTGGCCAAACGCCCCGACGCCGTCAGGCAGCATGACGCCGTTGATGCGATACTGCACATTGGCGTGCTCGTTGCGGATATGCAGATCGCCGCTCGATGCGGCGTCCTGGGTGACGCCCGGAGCCTGAAGCAGGACGCGATCGAGACTGGTGTTGGCGCCCTGCGGCAGGGCTTCGATATTGTCTTGCGTCATTTTGTAAGGCCGCGTGCCGCTGGGCGCAAAAATGGCTTGGCGTGCCGTATCGAAGGTCTCGTGCTGCTGCTCGACGACCTGCGCCGGCGTCAGTGTTGGAACAGACGGCCGCTGCGGATTGAGGATGGGCCTTGGCTCGGGGCTGATGTGCACGGGGGCCGATGACGAGGGCTGGCTTCTGACCACGCGGACGGGTTGCGCCTTTCGCGCCCTCCTGGCCTCAACCGGAACCGAGATGCGCGTCTCAGGCAGAACATTTCCGCCACTGGCCGGAGTCACCGCATTGTTCATGCCCGCAGGCTTTTCTTCAGGTGGCGCACTTTGCGCGGCAGGCTGCGGCGCTTCAGGCTTCTGGTCTTCGGGCTTCTGGTCTTCGGGCTTCTGGTCTTCGGGCTTCGAGTCTATGGGCTTCGTCTCTTCAGGTTTTTGATCCTGCGGAGCGGCATTCTGGGCCGGTGCTTCCGGCTGAGGTGCGGCAGTCTGATGATCCACACCAGAATCGGGTTGCGAAGAGGGGGCGCTTTCATTCTGCGCAAGAGATGGAAGGCCTGATGCGGCCAACAGGACGAGCGATGAGGCAGACAGCAGAAGGTGGCGCCTGAGGCGCACATATATGAAATGATACATAGAGATTTCCTGACCGGGCTATTCACGGCAAATCGGCAGCAGGTTACCGGCGCAAGCACCTCACCTGCTGGTGCAGGCAGCGCCTCGATCATCGATGATCAAGGCCGACGGGTCAGGAAAGAGGAGGTCCGCGTGATTGAAAAACGCTTCGGTGCCGCCATGGAACATCAGGTGTTGCAATGACGGCATAATCGACCGATGCAACCGCGAATTCGACCGATATTGCCGGTTGCGGCGCCGCCATGCCGCTGGCCATCTCCGACATGGCCATACAGATCGGGCAGAGAGCATCACCCAGATCATTGTCAGGATGGCTCGGAACCGATTGACTTGAGACGTGCCCGTCGTATGACGATAGAGCTGAGACGATCCACGAGCTTGTGGCGTGGTGGCCGCCTTTCGTATCAATCGTGTGGACGTGACCAAAAGAGAGCGCCAGGTTGATCGCCAGTGCGACCAACGCAAGCCAGCCGCCGCGGCGGATATGCTCTCTAAATATACGCATCCAAAGCTGGCTCAGTATCCTGACGGCCTACGACGAACCGACCCTACTCCACCGGGCAACCCGGTTCAATGCGGCCATGCGCATAGCCGCCCCTCGCATCAAACCGCCACAGCCTCGTGATAAGACCTTTGGAAGGAACCGGCATTGTTTCAAAATAGATTTGTCGCGATATCCGGCTGCTCGGGTGGTGGGAAATCGACCCTGCTCGCAGAACTCAAGGCTCGCGGGCACGCGGTTGTCGAAGAACCCGGCCGCCGGATCATCGCGGAGGAAGCGGCCAGCGGTGGAGATGCCCTGCCCTGGGCGGATCTCGCCGCGTTCCTGCGTCGCGCCATCGCCATGGCGTTGAGGGACCGCGAGGAAGCGGTGGACCATCAAGGCTGGGTGTTCTTCGATCGTGGCCTTGTCGATGCCGCGTCGGCGCTGGAGGCCTTGACCGGCGAACCGATCCTGCACCGGCTTTGCGACGTACACCGCTATCATCGCCGCATGTTCATGGCGCCGCCATGGCCGGATATCCATGTGACCGATGCGGATCGCCGGCACGGATTGGATGCGGCCGTGGCCGAATATGAGCGGCTCATGCAGGCGTATCCGGCTTTGGGATATGAGGTGGTGCCTCTGCCGAAAACGACGGTCGCGGCGCGTGCCGAATTCGTGTTGGCCGCTCTTGGCGATGTCAGCGGGGAGACCTGATCTCATCTTTGTGTTTGAGCATGATCTTTTCGAAAAACCGGTTTCCACTTTTCCGGATCATGCTCTAGGCCGCGCATTCACCGTCGGGACTTGCGATCACCACGACAAAGCCATCAGGATCGCGAAGCCAGAGTTCGCGGTGTTGAGGCGCCGGGTTGACGAAAGGTCCCTCAATGATTGAAGCCCCCAGGCCGCGCGCGCGTTCGACAGCCAGATCGAAATCCTCGACCTGGAACCACAGCACGACCCCATGTGCGAGAGGAGCCGCATCGGCATTCATCAGATTAGGATGATCCTCTTCGTCCCAGGCGTGCAGTTGCAGAAGCAGCCGGCCCTGATGAGAGATCCGCTCGTACAGATCGCGATGCGGATGCTCCGGCAGCGAATCCGCGCCGAGCAATTCAACGTACCATCGGCTGCTCAGCCTGACGTTGCGGACGGCAATCAGGGTTTGCGATTCAACGGACATTCTCTGTCCTCCGGATACAGGCCATGAGGCAGGTTTCGCTCAGTCTATCACACATCGTGACGATGCCAGCGTTTACTGGAGAATTCGCCCATGCATATGCCATAGGATCATCGGCACGTCACTTCAGATCGACTTCACCTCGCCGCCGTCCATCCGCAAGGTCGAGCCCGTCATCCAGCGCGCGCCGGGCGACACCAGGAAGGCCATCAGCTCGGCGATTTCTTCCGGTTCCCCGTAGCGAGCGATGCCAGCTTCCTTCGGGAAGCTTTCTGTGGCGGCTTCAACCGTCATATTGTGCAGTGAAGCCCAGTGCTCGAGATAGGACCGGCGGCGGCCGGTCATCACCGGTCCCGGCAGGACGCTGTTGACCTGTACGCCATCCACGATGCCGCGATCCGAGAAGGCTTTCGCGAGCGCGACGATCGCGGCGTTGATCGTGCCGACCGCCGCATAAGGCGCCTTGGGAAACAGCGCCGAATTGCCCGACATCATCACGACCGACCCCTTCGCCTGTTTCAGCGCCGGCCATGCGGCAATCGTCAAGCGCCGCGCGCCGTGCAGTTTCAGCGCCAGGCCGCCTTCCCACTGTTCGTCCGTCATCTCGAAGAGATCGATCTGCGGCACCGCGCCGGCGATGTTGAGCAGGGCATCGATACGGCCGAATGTCGCCAGCGTTCGATCGACAACCTGCTTCGGCGCAGAAACATCGGACAGGTTGATGTCGATCACCAGCGGTTCGGCGCTGGTAGCGCGCACCAGCGCCGCTGTCTTCTCAAGGTTAGGACGATCACGCGCGACGAGGACGATGGAGGAAAAGTCGCGGGCGAGCCGGACCGCGGTGGAATGGTCGATGCCCTGGCTGGCGCCGGTGACGATGGCGACGGATTTTGACATGTGATGTCTCCTGGTTTCTGGACGGAATCAGCGGGTAAGAAAGGCGCGGATCGCTTCGGCGATCTCGGCGGCGTGGGTCTCCAGCGCGAAGTGGCCGGTGTCGAAGAAACGCACCACCGCGTCGGGCATGTCGCGCTTGAAGGCCTCGGCGCCGGGCGGCAGGAAGAACGGATCGTTCCTGCCCCATACGGCGAGGAAAGGCGGCTTGTGCGTGCGGAAATATTGCTGGAAGACCGGATAGAGCGCGACGTTGCTTTGATAGTCGCCGAACAGATCGAGCTGGATTTCATCGGCGCCAGGCCGCGACAGATAAAAGTTGTCGAGGCAATAGCCGTCCGGCGACACTGTCGCTGTATCGGCAACGCCATGCGTATACTGCCAGAGCGTTGCCTCGGGCGCGAGGAAGCCGCGCAGCGCTTCGCGATTGGCCGGTGTCGGCTCCCGCCAATAGGCGCGGATGGGATTCCAGCCTTCGCTCAACCCCTCTTCATAGGCGTTGCCGTTCTGCGAGATGATCGCGGCGATACGCTCCGGATGTTTTGCGGCGATCCGGAAGCCCGTCGGCGCGCCGTAGTCGAAGACATAGATGGCGAAGCGCTTCAGACCGATCACTTCCGTGAACCGATCGATGACGCTGGCGACGCGATCGAAGCTGTAGGTGAAACTGCTGCGCGCCGGCATATCCGATTGACCAAAGCCCGGCAGGTCCGGTGCGATGAGATGGAAGCGGTCAGCCAGCAGCGGGATGAGATCGCGGAACATGTGGCCAGCGCTCGGGAAGCCATGCAGCAGCAGCAGGGTTGGCGCATCGGCGGCACCCGCCTCGCGATAGAAAATCTTCAGGCCGTCGACGTCGGCAGAGCGATATTTGATAGCTGTCATTGCATTTCTCCTAGGTTGTAACTGTCTTGAAATATTTATTGAGGTTATGATTGCTGCTCGATCACGTCTTTGGCGATCGCGGTCTCCTGCACCCAGGCCTCCGGCGACTCCGGCAGCAGATACGGAACCAGGGAAAGGCAGATCAGGGCGAAGCCGATGCGGGGCGCGAACAGCGCCACCGCCAGGGCGATCGCGAAGATAGACAGGGTCGCCAGCGACCTCCGTTTCGCGAAGCGGCGGCCGCGCTCCGGAAACTCCGTCAGGTCCGCCTGCGCGAGCACCTGCCGCACGAACACCAGATAGGCGATGTTGATGCAGATGAAGATCGCGGCATAGACAACGACGGCGGCAGACGCCAATTGCGTGCGCGCGACCCAGGCGGTCGCGAACGGCACCAGGGACACGCCGAAGAGATGGGCGAAGTTCACCCAGATCAACGCCGGCGTCGTATGACTGACGAAGCGCAGCAGGTGGTGGTGGTTGAGCCAGATGATTGCGACGAACAGGTAGCTCACCACGTAGCTGACCGCCGTCGGCCATAAAGGCAAGAGTGCCTCGAACGTCGCCTCGTGTGGCGGATGAAGTTCCAGCACCATGATGGTGATGATCACGGCGACGACCGCATCCGAGAATGCGCCGAGCCGCTCCGGCGTGGTCTTGCGTTCAAGCATGAAAACCTCCCGTTGTCGGATTTCGGCTGGCAGTCTCACTGTCCTGACGTCACTTCGCGCACGGCTGCAACGATGAGGTCCACGACAATGTTGGGAGCCGTGACCAATGGCGTGTGATCTGCGCCGTAGGCCTGCATGCGCGCCTTCATCCGCGCCGCCATGAAACGCTGGGTCGAAGATGCGATCATCCGGTCTTCCTCGGCAACGAGGAACCAGCTCGGCCGGTCTTTCCAGAGCGGCCTCTCGACCTTCGTCGTAATGCAAGGAATGGCGATCGGCCGCTGCACGGCGGCCAGAAGCGCCTGCTCCTGCGCGGTGGCATGCTGTGCGAAGGCTGTTGCAAAAGCCTCGTCGGGAAGCCAGATCAGGCCGTGATCGTCGGGCGCGAGTTTCGGGGCGAGCGGATGCGGTTCGCCGCGATAGAAGACATCGGCAACCGTCTCGCCCTCATCGGGGGCAAGTGCCGCGATGTAGACGAGCGAGCGGATTTTCTCGCTGCGGGTCGCGGCCATGACGGCGCCGGCATAGGCATGTCCGACCAGAACGACCGGGCCCTCGATGCGCTCCAGCGTCCGGTCGAGCGCCGCGACGTCGTCGGCCAGCGAGGTGAGCGGCAGCGGAGCCGCGAAAACCTTGAGCCCGGCTGCCTGCAGAAGGGCGATCACCCTGCTCCAGCTCGATCCGTCCGCCCAGGCCCCGTGCGCCAGAACCACGTTCACGTCGTTAATGAGGGACATGCCACGCTCCTTGAGTAACCTCTAAAAATCATTTTTATAGGTTACGTACGATATGCATAACTTGTCAAGACCGGTTGGAGAGGTTATTTTGATGGAATAGCGAAAACGCAATCTCGAGAGATCGCCCAGATGGCCCATGTCCACCCGCCCGCCATGTTCCTTGCCGACGCGCTCGGCCTCGATTTTCTGAATTCGGTGGCGACCCCGGTGGATACGGAAGTCGACTGGATCAGCGATGGCGACGGTTTCCTCGCCTGGCTGGAGCAGGCGCATCTCGTGCCCGCCGATGCCCTTGCAACCTTGCGGGCACAGGCGATGCCGGGAGAATTCGACAACGTGGCTTCGCAGGCGCGCAGCCTTCGGGAATGGTTCAGAGGCTTCGTCAAACAGCACAAGGGGCAGCCACTGACCGTGGACGCCCTGCACAGGTTGGAACCGCTCAACCGCTTGCTGGAACGTGACGAAGGCTATCGGCGGATCAGCGCTGCCGATCCACGCAGCGATACCGGCCTGGAGCTATTGATGATGCGCCGGTGGCGGTCTCCGGAGTCGCTGCTTCTGCCAGTCGGGGAAGCGCTGGCAAAATTCGTCTGCGAAGAAGATTTTTCACATGTGAAGGCGTGCGAAGGCCCCGCCTGCACTTTGATGTTCGCCGATCACACGCGCGGCCATGCGCGCAGATGGTGCAGCATGGCGATCTGCGGCAACCGCGCGAAACAGGCGGCGCATCGCCAGCGGCTGAAAACGAAGCAGTAAGGTTTAAGCCTTCTTCCTCGTCGCCGGCGTCATTGCGGCGAGGCGTGCATGCCAGGCATCGTGCTGGCTGCGGATGGCGGCGCTCAGGTCATCGAGCAGAAGCCGCGCCGCCATGCTCAACGGATGTTCGGCGCGATGGATGAGATGCCAGCGGAATTTGATGGCCGGGTGCGCGAGCGGGTGGATGTAGAGGCCGCTGCGGTCGATCTCGTCCATCAGGCCGGTGGCGGGAATGAGCGCGCACCAATCGGAATTGCGGGCGATCTCCAGAACGCCGAAATAGGAATCCACCACCATCGTACGCGAGGGCTGTACCAGGTCGCTCTTGATATGCTGGCGGATGATGGGGCCGAGAACCTGGCTGCCGGACGGGATCATCAGTTTGAGACTGCGCAGTTGCGACAGGTCGCAGGGCGCAAAGCGCGGCAGGCCGAGGGAAGTGCCGGATACCAGAACAAGGTCTTCCTCGAAGAACATCTGATGTTCGAGGCCCGGAAGATCACGCACCCAGGCGCCCAACGCGAAATCGAGATCGCCAGCGGCAACCCAGTCCGTCAAAGTGCCGCCGTACCCCTCTTTCAATTCGAGTTCGACATTGGTGTGCTGCGCCGTGAAAGCGGCGACCACCTGGCCGATGGCCGCCTTGAAGAACGTCGGCGGGAACCCGCACCGCACCCGGCCGAACGGCTTTGAATGGCGGGAGAGTTCCAGCGCGTGTTCCTTGGCCGCCGCAAGATCGCGGCGGATTGGGGCGTAGAGCTCATAGAGAGCCTCACCAAGCGTGGTCGGCTTGATACCGTGGGACGTGCGATCAAAAAGCGCTTCGCCGAATTGTTCTTCGAGCCTTTTGATCTGCATGCTCAGCGCCGGCTGAACGACACCGGCGCGAGCAGCGGCTTTCGTGAAGCTGCCCTCTTCGTAGAGATATGCAAAATACATGATCTGCCGAAGATCCAAGCAAAGTCCTCCACGCCGTCGCGCAGTCCATGTGCGCTTTGGCTCAACGCAGGTGCGGCATCACCTCGGACGCGAACATCTGCATGTTGCGGTTGGTCAGCTCGTCCGACAGGGTGCCAAACTGCAGCATGGAGACGAGGTTGTCAAAACCGGTCTCATCCTGCATGCGCTTGATCTTCTCCACCACGGTCTTGGGGCTGCCGATCAGCGCGGTGCCGCTCGAGATCAGGTCATCCGCCGTCTGGGTGCGCGGGCGCGAACCGAGAGAACGGCGCGCCTTCATCGTCGCCTTCATGGATGAGAGCGACATATAGCCCGGCGGCAGCAGCATTTCCCAGGGGTTGGGCAGGAACTGATTGAACAGGGATTCAATCGCACTGCCGGCTTCTTGCCTGGCCTTCTCGTCGGTGTCGGCGACATAGACCGGCACGGCCCAGCCGAGTTGGCTGCCGGATGGCTCATAGCCATATTGGCGCGCCTGGTCGGCATAGGTGTTCAGGTAGCGCTTGACGAGATCGAACGCCGAGAAAGTGACGAGGAAGGGGTATTTGCGCTCTGGCGCCGCCGCCCAGCGCACCGTCTCGGAAGACCCTTGCGAGGGAATCCAGATCGGCGGACGCGGACGCTGATAGGGACGCGGCCACAGGTTGACGTAGCGGAAGTTGTAATGCTCGCCCTCGAACTCGAACGGGCCTGGCTTGGTCCAGGCGGCGACGATCAGATCGTGCGCTTCCTGATAACGTTCGTGCGAGTGCGCCGGGTTGATGCCGGTGGCGTGATATTCCGTGCCGATGCCACGCACGAAGCCCGCGATGATACGGCCGCGCGACAGCGTATCGAGCATGGCAAGCTCTTCGGCGATGAACATCGGATTGTTGGTCAGCGGCAAGGCGCGGCCGAGGATCGCGATGCGGATCTTCTTCGTTCTCTGGATGAGCGCGCTGGCGATCAGGTTCGGCGCCGGCATCATGCCATAAGCGGTCTGATGATGCTCGTTGACGCCGATGACATCGAAGCCGAGGCTCTCGGCGCTGGTGAGCTGGTTGAGATAGGACTCATACTGATCGGCGCCACGCTCGGGATCGTAGAGCGAGTTCGGCAGCACGACCCAGGCGGAGCGATGCTTCTGCCGCTCTTCCATGTCGAGCGGGCGATAGGGCATCAGATGGAAACACGTGAACTGCATGAGTTATCTCCCAGCCAGGAATGACAGGAGGCGCTTGGCCACATCCTGGGCACATTCGATCTGCATCAGATGGCCGGCTTTCGGCACGATCTGCACTTGCGCGGCCGGGATGCTCTCTCCCCACGCCTTGGCGTATTCGACCGGAAACAGGCGGTCTTCCTCGCCCCACAGAACCAGGCTCGGCACCTGAATGCGGTGCAGCCATTTCTGCAGTGACGGACTGTACCAGCGCGGCTCCCAGCCGAGGCGCGCCGCCATGAAGCGGTTGGCCAACTGCCGGTCGGCCTCTTCCTCGCTCGGCGCGATGGCGAGCAGTTTGTCTGCGTAGGCCTGGTTGAAGAACAGGTTTCTTGTGCCCTCTTCCGGCCCCCAGATGAAATTGTCGCCGATCGGCACACCTTTGACGCGCAGGCCCGCCGGCGCCAGCAGGGAGACGCTGGCGACACGCGAGCAGTTGCGCACGGCGATCTCGGCAGCGATCCAGCCGCCGAGCGAGGTGCCCACGAGGTGCACGGCGCCCGCGTGGAGGCTATCCAGGAAATCGAGATAGTACATGGCCATGTCGGCAACGTTGCGGATGAACGCGCCATCGCCGGAATCGCCGAAGCCGGGATGTTCCGGCGCGATGACATCAAAATGCTTCGCGAGGTCTTCGAGGAACGGCCCCCACGGGCTCAAGCCGCCGGCGCCATGAAGGAAGACCAACGGCTCGCCCGCGCCCGCCCGCATCATGCGGACTTTGGCGCTGCGAACCTCATGATAGATCACCGATGGTGACATGCACTTCTCCAGTTTGGTGCGATGGTATCGCCGCGCCCACGATCGGGCGCGGCGCAGATCTAGGCGCGCTCCTTTGCTTCGATGACTTCGAAGATGCGGCCGGCAGTTTCAGGCAGGGTGAGCGTGAAGACGAGGCTGATCGCGGAGCCCACCAGCGCCAGCATCATCGCATTGAGCAAGCCGAACTGCGCGGCGAGGATGGGGACGAGCCAAGGCGCAATGGCGCCGACGAGACGCCCCATGGTGAAGATGACGGACGCAGCCGTCGAGCGCAGTTCGACGGGATAGAGTTCGGCGAACCAGGGTCCGAACTGGCCGATGGCGCCCTGCCCCATGCCCCAGACGATATAGGCCCAGAACAGCGACCAGGTGAACAGGCTGCCGGGGAACGGCGTGGTGCCGGTGTAATAGATCATCACCAGACCGATCACGCCGAACAAGGTGGAGAGAATGATCGAGTAACGGCGGCCCCAGGCATCGCTGATATAGCCCGCCGCGATCATGCCGACGGCCGAGAATGCAGCGAAGAGCAAGGTGACGAACAGCAGTGTGGATGGAGTGGCCTTGAGAATCTGCGTCATCAGGCGTGGCATGAACACGCTGATGCTCTGATAGTTGATGATGTAGCCGCCGGCGACGATGGTGCCGAAGATGAAATACTTGAGCGACGCGCCTTTCATGATCTCGATCACGGCGGCGGACTCCGACTTCTTCTGCGGCGGCAGTTGCCCGGAGACTTCCAGCGCCTTGTATTCTTCCCACAGACGCGATTCCGGCATTTTGTTGCGGATGATCATCATCAGAATCAGCGGCAGGCCGCCGATCAGGAGAGCGATACGCCAGGAATAGGTGTCGCTGAACTGGGTCAGCGCCCATGTCGCAACCAGGGCCGCTACGGCGAGGCCGGCCGATGAGCTCGCCTGCACGATGGAGCTGCCGAGACCGCGACGGCGATGGTCCCAGACTTCGTTGAACAGCACCATGCCGGCGCCCCATTCGCCGCCGACACCGACGCCGGCAATGAAGCGGAAGATGATGAGGGACCAGAAGTCCCAGGCGGAAGCGGAGAGAACCGCGCCCCCTGCCAGCAGGATGAGCGTCGCAAGCAGCGCATTCTTGCGACCCCAGCGATCGCCGGCCCAGCCGAACAAAACGCCGCCGAGAACGGAGCCGATGAGCGTCGCCGATACGATCAATCCAACTTCCGGAAGCGAGATCGACAGGCTGCGCTGGATCGGCGCCAGCAGAAAGGCCACGACAATGAGATTGTAGAAATCCAGGCCGTAGCCAAGGACAGCCGAAACGGCAACCATCCGCCGTTCCTTGGGTGTGTAGGCGCTTGCTGAAGTGTGAGTCATGGTACCCCCCTCGGAATGTTGGGGGGAATGAAGCCATTTTGCCTCTTCGGCACAAATAATTTGTACTGATAGGCGCTATCAGTTTGGCGTGCGGATAGCGGAAACCCGCTGCAGCATAGGCATTTGTTGCGCTGCAACAAGCCAGCAAGATCGAGGTGGAAGGCTCTCAGCCCGCAGTCCAGCCGCCATCGACCATCAGCGCGGTCCCAGTGATCATCGCAGATGCATCGGAGGCGAGGAAGGTCACCGGTCCCATGATGTCCTCGATCTCGGCGATGCGATCGAGTTTGATCTTGTCCAGGATCCATTTCATCCGATCCGGATTCTTGAACGTCTGTTCGGCCAGCGGCGTCTTGACGAAGGTAGGACAGATGGTGTTGACGCGGATGCCCTGTTTGCCCCATTCGATCGCCATCGATTTGGTGAAGCCCTCGATGGCGTGTTTGGTGGCGCTGTAGACGGCGCGATCTATGCCGCCGACATGCGCCATCTGCGACGAGATGTTGATCAGCGATCCGGGCCTGCCGGCCGCGATCAGCTTTTTCGCGACGGCGCGCGTCACGAAATAGGCGCCGCGCAGGTTGATCCCCACCACCGTATCGAAATCAGCCGGCGTGGTGTCGACCGCTGGACTGTGGCGCGCCAGGCCGGCGGAGTTGACCAGGATGTCGAACACTTTACCCGACGCAATCGTCCGCTCCGTCGCCTCGACGTCGAGGACATCCATTTCCAGCACGTCGGCAGCAAAGCCCATGTCGTGCAGCGCCCGCGCCGTGCGTTCCAGCTTGTCGGCGGAGCGCGCAGCGAGCGTCACATGGGCGCCCGCCTCGGCCAGCGCCACCGCCGCACCCTGCCCTATTCCGGAGGAAGCGCCGACGACGAGCGCTGTCTTGCCGTCGAGCCGGAACGAGGGCGTGCGGGGAAGCGGGATGGTCATGGCTCCAGCTTACTCGGCTGCGGCGCCATAGGGAACATTCTTGCCGCCATAACGACGGACACGCACGTTCGCCTGTTCCGCATGGCCGACAAAGCCTTCGAGGATACAGAGACGCGAGCAGTATTCGCCGATCTTCCCCGCCGCCTCGTCGGTCAGCACCTTCTGGTAGGAGTGCGTCTTGAGGTATTTGCCGACCCAGAGCCCGCCCGTGTAACGGCCCGCCTTCTTCGTCGGCAGCGTGTGATTGGTGCCGATCACCTTATCGCCATTGGCGACATTGGTTCTGGGGCCGAGGAACAGCGCACCGTAAGAATGCATGTTCTCGAGGAACCAGTCGTCGCGGTCGGTCATCACCTGCACATGCTCGGAGGCGATGTCATTGGCGACGTCGAGCATTTCCTCATAGGTGTCGCACACGATCACTTCGCCATAGTCCGCCCAGCTCCGCGACGCCGTGTCGGCGGTCGGCAGGATGGCGAGAAGCCGCGCGATCTCGTCAAGCGTCGTCTGCGCAAGCTTGCGCGAATTGGTGATCAGTACGGCGGGCGAATTGTAGCCATGCTCCGCCTGGCCGAGCAGATCGGTGGCGCACATTTCGGCGTCGACCGTGTCGTCGGCGATGACCATGGTTTCCGTTGGCCCCGCAAAAAGATCGATGCCGACGCGGCCAAAGAGCTGCCGCTTCGCTTCGGCGACATAGGCATTGCCAGGGCCGACCAGCATGTGCACCGGCTTGATCGTCTCCGTGCCGATGGCCATGGCGCCGATCGCCTGGATGCCGCCGAGAACATAGATCTCATGCGCGCCGCCAAGATGCATGGCGGCGATCACTGCCGGATTGGGCTCTCCCTTGAAAGCAGGCGTCGCCGCGGCAATGCGCGGCACGCCGGCGACCGAAGCCGTCGCGACCGACATATGCGCGGAGGCGACCATCGGGAATTTTCCACCGGGGATGTAACAGCCCACCGACTGAACGGGGATGTGCTTGTGGCCGAGGATGACGCCGGGCAAGGTCTCGACTTCGATGTCGAGCATCGAAGCGCGTTGCGCCTGGGCGAAATTGCGCACCTGCGCCTGGGCGAATTTCACGTCCTCCATGTCGCGGGGCGAGACCCTGTTCATCAGGGCCTCGATCTCGCCGGGCGACAGCCGGAAGGATGGCGGCGAATAGTTGTCGAATTTTTGGGACAGCTCACGGACGGCGGTGTCGCCCCGGGCCTCGATATCTTTCAGGATGTCCTCGACGACGGTGCGCACCTTGATGTCGTCTTCGGACCGCTCGGAGCCGGGCTTTCCGCGCTTCAGATAAGTGACAGCCATGAAGGATCTCCCTTTCGCGGGCGAGGATAGAGCGCTAGAAAGGCAATGCAATCCTTCACGAGATAAGTGAAAAATTTTCACAACGAGGCCTTTTTGAAAGCCACGGCCAAACAGGTGGCCCATGCGGCCGGCGTTTCGGTAGCCGCTGTCTCTCGCGCGTTCATGCCCGAAGCGCCGCTGGATGCGGACAAGCGCAAGCGTATTCTCGCAGTCGCCGAGGAGCTGGGATATCTCAGCCCCGGCCGGCGGACCGCCCGCGCCGTCGGCGCCAGCACCATCACCCTGGTTGCCGGTGATCTCGTCAATCCTTTCTATCCCATGGTCCTCGACACGCTGGCGAAGCAATTGCAGGACAGCGGCCGGCAACTGCTCGTCTACGCCCTGGCCGCGAATACGAACGTGGATTCCGTTACCGCGCAGATCCTGGCCGCGCGGCCATCGGCGATCATCGTCACGTCCGCTTATCTCATCTCGAGCATGGCCCGGGCCTGCCGGCAGCATCAGATCAAGGTCGTGCTTCTCAACCGGATCCAGCGCGATATCCGCATCAATGCCGTCGCCTGCGACAACTATCAGGGCGGCCGCGATATCGCCCGCCTGCTCATCGAGCGCGGCTATCGCAAGATCGGCTTTGTCGGCGGCATTGCCGATACGTCCACCCATACGGAACGGGCGCGCGGATTTCGCGATGTTCTCGCGGAGGCCGGCCGATCCATCCATGCCGAGCGGTCAGGCGAGTTCAGCTATCACGAAGCCTATGCAGCGGGGTCGCAACTGATGTCAGCAGCCGATCCGCCGGACGCGCTGTTCTGCTGCAACGATATCATGGCGCTGGCCGTCATCGATGCCGCACGACAGCATGGTGTGCAGGTGCCGGATGATCTTGCCGTCGTCGGCTTCGATGACATTCCCATGGCGAGCTGGAATTCCTACCGGCTGACGACCATGCGCCAGCCGGTGGAACGCATGGTGCAGGAAGCCCTGAGCCTCATCGACGATCCGGCCATCAAACCATCGGACGACGGCATCACCCGCATGCTGTCGGGAACGCTCATGGTGAGACAGAGCGCCTAACTACGCCGCGCGGGTCATCGCGCGCGGGCTTGCGGTGTGCTCCTTGAGCACGGCGCCGGCGGCGTCCACCTCTTCAAGTCGCACGTCGTAGCTCCAGAGATCGGCGACATGCTGCAGCACCTGCGCGGCGGTCTTTTCCTCGAGCAGGCAGCCATTGACGATGCTGTGGCGCAGGAGCAGGCGCCGGTCCCCGGCGAGGTCGACATCGACGACCTCGATATTGGGATCGGTCCAACTGATGTCGTATTCGCGGGCGAGCTGGCGGCGGATGCGGCGATAGCCGCGCTCGTCATGGATTGCCGAGATGAGCACGCCTTCGGTCTGCGCCGGGTCGTCGCAGAGATGGAACATGCGCATCTGCCGCATCAGGCGCGGGCTGAGGAACTGGCTGATGAAGCTCTCGTCGCGGTAGTTGGCCCAGATGTCGCGCAGCACGGTCATAGCATCGCCCTTGGCATCGCCCTTGCCGGCGATATCGGGAAACCATTCGCGGTCCTCCGCTTCCGGCGCGGTAACGATCCGCTCAATGTCCTGCATCATCGCAAAGCCGAGCGCATAGGGGTTGAAGCCCGGAAATCTAGGATCATCGAAGGACGGCTGGAACACGACGTTGGAGTGCGAACGGAGAAATTCCATGAAATTCCCGTCGCTGATCGCGCCCAGTTCATGCAGCCGCGTCATGATGCGATAATGCACATAGGTGGCGGTGCCTTCGTTCATCACCTTGGTCTGGCGCTGGGGGTGAAAATACTGCGCGATGTGACGGGCGATGCGCAATATCTCGCGCTGCCAGGGGTGCAGCCGCGGCGCCGACTTCTCAAGGAAGTAAAGAAGATTATCCTGCGGCAGGCCAAGCGCTGCGCGTCGCCGCTCGACGGTGAGATCGGACGCGCTCTTGCCCGGACCCGCCGGTACGGTACGCCAGAGGTCGTTGAAGGTCTGTTCCTCGTGCGTGCGGCGGTCTCGCTCGCGCCTTTCCTCTTCGCGCAGGTCGAGCTTGCTCTTGCCTGGATGATGATCGACGCCATGGGACATCAGGGCGTGGGCGGCATCCAAGGTCCGCTCTACAGCGATCTGGCCGTAGCGCTCCTCGCAGCGCGCAATATAACCCTTGGCGAAATCCAGATAGTCGAGAATTCCGTCCGCGTCGGTCCAGGTCTTGAACAGGTAGTTGTTCTTGAAGAAATGGTTATGGCCGAAAGCCGCATGGGCGATGACGAGCGTCTGCATTGTCGCCGTGTTCTCCTCCATGAGATAGGAGACGCAGGGCGAAGAGTTGATGACGATCTCGTAAGCAAGGTCTCTCAGGCCCTTGCGGTAGAACGCTTCATGATGCGCGAAATGCTTGCCGAAGGACCAGTGCTTGTAGAACAGCGGCATCCCGGTCGACGAATAGGCGTCGAGCATCTGCTCGGCGGTGATGACCTCGATCTGGTTGGGATAGACATCGAGACCCAGCTCATTGAGCGCGATGTGCTCGCAGGCATCGTGAATGCGTTGCAAGGTGCCGAAGTTCCAGTCGGCTCCTTCGAAGAGAAGTTCCCTACTCATGTCACCGCCCTCTCATGGCCTTGCCGGCGCTGGAAGAGCTCGCGGAAGACCGGAAAGATCTCGCTGCGATGGCTGACCTTGCGGATCTGCAGCGGTGCACCGTCGGCCCGCAGCCTTTCGTAAAGCCTCCACAAGGCGGAGCGCGATGAAAACTCGCGATCGGCCTCGCCGACTTCGAGATAGGCGAAATACTGGCTGACCGGCAGGATCGCTTCCGTCAGCAGCCGCGCGGTTGCGACTTCGTCCGAATAGGAGTTGTCGCCGTCGGACGCCTGGGCCGCGTAGATGTTCCAGTCGTCCGGACGGTAGCGCTTGGCGATGATCGCCTGCATCGCTTCCAGCGCGCTCGAGACCAGGGTTCCGCCGGTTGCCGGGCTGTGGAAGAACGTATCCTCATCCACCTCCTCCGCCCGGTCGGTGTGGCGGATGAAGACGAGCTCGACATGCTTGTAGCGCTGCGACAGGAAAATGTAGAGCAGCATGTAAAACCGCTTGGCGAGGTCCTTCATATGCTCGCTCATGGAGCCGGACACATCCATCAGGCAGAACATCACGGCCTGCGCCACGGGTTTCGGCTCGTTCTCGAAGCGGCGATAGCGCACGTCGACCGGATCGATGTAGGGAATGCGCTTCACCCTCGCCGTCAGCGCCTTCGCCTTCGCCTCCAGCGCCAGCCGCAAGGCGTCGTCCTGGCAATCGGCGATCTCGGCTTCCAGCAAGGCGATGGTCTCGGCGTTCGGACGGCGCAGCGCCATGCGGCGCATCAAGGCCAGCCGCGTCGTGCGGTTGATGGCGATGTTGGCGGGAGAGCCCGACACTGAATAGCCGGCGCGCGTCGGGTTTTCATGCTCGGTCTCGGCGAGCTTCCGCTTGGCGAGATCGGGCAGCTCCAGATCGTCGAGAAAGACGTTGAGAAACTCATCGCGCGTCAGGACGAAACGAAACGCATCCTCACCGTCACCCTCACCGGCCTTCTCCGGCCGGCCGCCGGCGCCGCCGCGCGGACGCTGCAGGATGTCACCTTCGACGAAGGTCTTGTTTCCCGGCAGCACATGGTCGCGCACACCGCCAAGACCGCGGCGCAGGCCCGGCTCTTCCATGCCGTCAAGGGGAATGCTGACTTCGCCGCCATCCATCACGTCGCGGATGTTGCGGCTTTGGAGAGACTGCTTCACCGCCTGCTGCACAACGTTCTTGGCCCGCCGCAGAAACCGCTGCCGATTCTCGAGAGCCTTGCCGCGTGGGTTCAGGCGGCGGTCGACGATGTTCATGATTACCTTGCACCTACTGCATCTTGCGGCGCATTTTCTTCACGCGAACCGGTCTCCACTTCGCTTGAAAATGCTCATGCTTATCCAGCCTGCTTCACGCGCATGTACCATTCGATCAGGCGCCGTACCTGACGTTCGGTATAGCCGCGCTCCACCATGCGGGAGACGAATTCGCCATGCTTCTTCTCGCTCTCGCCATCTTTCTTCGAGCCGAAGGAGATGACCGGCAGCAGGTCCTCGACCTGTGAGAACATCCGCTTCTCGATGACCTCGCGGATTTTCTCGTAACTGGTCCAGGACGGGTTCTTGCCGCCATTGGCGGCGCGCGAGCGCAGGCAGAACTTGACGATCTCGTTGCGGAAGTCTTTCGGATTGGCGATCCCCGCCGGCTTCTCGATCTTGGTCAGCTCCTGGTTGAGGAGTTCGCGGTCGAGCAGTTGGCCGGTATCGGCATCCTTGAAATCCACATCCTCGATCCAGGCATCGGCATAGTCGACGTAGCGGTCGAACAGGTTCTGACCGTAGTCGGCGTAGGATTCGAGATAGGCCTTCTGGATCTCGTGGCCGATGAACTCCGCATAACGCGGGGCGAGTTCGGCCTTGATGAACTCGAGATGGCGCTTCTCGGCCTCATCGGGAAGCTGTTCGCGGCGGATGGCCTGCTCCAGCACATACATAAGGTGGACCGGATCGGCGCCCACCTCGGTCGTGTCATGGTTGAAGGTCGCGGCCAGCACTTTGAAGGCGAAGCGCGTCGAGATGCCGTCCATGCCTTCGTCCATGCCGGCGGCGTCGCGGTATTCCTGGACGCTGCGTGCCTTCGGATCGGTCTCGCGGAGGCTTTCGCCGTCGTAAGCACGCATCTTCGCATACAGGGTCGAGTTCTCGTGGTTGCGCAGCCGCGAGAGAACCGAGAAGCGCGCCAGCATGGTCAGGGTTGCGGGCGCGCAGGGCGCGCTCGCCAAGGTCGAACCTTCGATCAGCTTCTCGTAGATTTTCTGCTCCTCGGCGGCCCGCAAGCAGTAGGGCACCTTGATGACGCAGATACGATCTATGAAGGCTTCATTGTTCTTGTTGCTCTTGAAGCTCTGCCACTCGGCCTCGTTGGAATGGGCAAGAATCACGCCCGAGAACGGGATCGCGCCGATATTCTCGGTGCCGATGTAATTGCCTTCCTGGGTCGCCGTCAGCAACGGATGCAGCATCTTGATCGGCGCCTTGAACATCTCGACGAATTCGAGAATGCCCTGGTTGGCGCGGTTGAGGCCGCCCGAATAGCTGTAGGCATCGGGATCGTTCTGGGCGTAGTTCTCCAGCTTGCGGATATCGACCTTGCCGACGAGCGAGGAAATATCCTGGTTGTTCTCGTCACCCGGCTCGGTCTTGGAAATGGCGATCTGGCGCAGCCGCGAGGGCTGCATCTTGACGACCTGGAACTTGGAAATATCGCCGCCAAACGCTTCCAGCCGCTTCAGGCACCACGGGCTCATCAGGCCGGTCAGACGCCGCTGCGGAATGCCATAACGCTGCTCGATCATCGGCCCCATCGTCGCGGGATCGAAGAGACTGAGCGGGCTCTCGAACACCGGGCTGATCTCATCGCCGGCCTTGAGAACATAGATCGGATGCACTTCCATCAACGTCTTGAGCCGCTCGGCGAGCGACGACTTGCCGCCGCCGACCGGGCCGAGCAGGTAAAGAATCTGCTTGCGCTCCTCGAGCCCCTGCGCGGCATGACGGAAGAAGGAAACGATGCGCTCGATCGTCTCTTCCATGCCGTAGAAACCGCCAAAGGCCGGATAGGTGCGCATGGTGCGGTTCGAGAAAATGCGGCCAAGGCGCGGATCCTTGGCTGTGTCAATCATCTGAGGCTCACCGATCGCCGCCAACAGCCGCTCCGCCGCAGTGGCATAGAGCATTGGATCGTCTCTGCAGGCATCCAGATAATCGGCGATCGGCATCTCGGTTTCGCGCCGTGCCTGATAGGAACTGACGAAGGCGTTGAAGAGGGAATCGTTGTACATGAGCTCTCTGCACCTGGTTGTGCCGGAGGCTCGACGTAGGGCATACGAGAATCAGTCACGCCCTTCGTCGAAACACGGCGTACCTCAACTGCGAATCAGCACTGCTACTGCCTGACAGGATGCGCTCACGTACGGCGCTCGCAATGCTTAAAAATATGCACCCACTGCTTTGTGAGGGGCATTTACGACTAAATTGAGCTCCGCACGCGAGATCGCAAGGGGTTTGGTAAAAGAATGCCTTCGGCATGGCCTGGGTTCCCGAAAACCGGGCCTATATGGTCGCTTAAGGCGGTGCGACGCGCGGTCGCGTTCACAACGCAGCGTTCAGAGCTTGGCCGAGGTGCTGCGCGGGGTCGCAAGCAGCAGACTTGTCTCGCTATTCGTGATCCCCGGGATGAGACGCACACGACGCAGCATTGTGTCAAAGTCGGTCAAGGTTTCCGCCGCCAGCTCGACGACAAGATCCCAGCGGCCATTGGTGGTGTGAATGGCCGAAATCTCGGGAAAACCGCCCAGGGCGCGGATCACCCGGTCAGCCGCATGGCCCTCCACCTCGACCATCATGACGCCCCGCACGCGCTGATCGAACGCATCGGCCCGCAGGATGACGGTATAGCCAATAATATCCCCGGATCGCTCCAGCCGTTCCATGCGCGCCCGCACGGTGGCCCGCGAGACATCCAGATCGATGGCAAGATCGGAGATGCTGCGCCTGCCATTTTGGCGCAGCAGGGTCAGGAGGCGATGATCGAGATCGTCCATTTTGTCATTTTGGAAGGAATTGTCGTCAAAACGATAAACTATTTTGGCCTTTTTGCCAATTCTTACTGTTCATTCCGCCGGTCAAACGCGCTTTTATGCCGGTCTGTTTCCGTGGGAGATGTCCTCGTGGATTGCAAAATTCTGGCAGTGCCTATTCAGATTGGGGCCGGCCGCGGCGGTTGTCATCTGGCACCGGCCGCGCTGCGCGCAGCCGGCCTTGTCGGCGCGCTCAAGAAGCAGGGCCACCGCGTTGACGATCTCGGCACGATCGAGCCCGGGACTGTTGCGCCCATCGCGCATGCCAACCCTGCTCTGAAAGCCCTGCCCGAGATCGCCGCCTGGATTCCGGCCATCACAGATGCCGCCCAGCGCGCCAGCAGGCATGCCGGCAGGGATTTGCCGATTTTTCTCGGCGGCGATCACGCCATTTCGGCCGGCACCCTGCCCGGCGTCGCCCGCGCGGCGGCGGCTCAGGGACGCCCATTGTTTGTGCTCTGGCTCGACGCTCATCCGGATTTTCACACGCTGGATACGACCCAGAGCGGCAATCTGCACGGCGTTCCGCTGGCCTATGCCTGCGGCCTTCCGGGCTTCGACGGCTATTTTCCCAAACTGGGCGTGACGGTGGATCCGACCCGCGTCTGCGCCATGGGTTTGCGCAGCGTCGATCCGGCCGAGCGCGAGGCCCTGGTGAAGGCCGGCGTCCTCACCCACGACATGCAGGCCATCGCCCGGCATGGCGTCGTGGCATTGCTGGAAAGCTTCCTGGCACGTGTCGCCGCCGAGGACGGCCTGCTGCATGTCAGCTTCGACGTCGATTTCCTTGATCCGACGATCGCGCCTGCCGCCGGCACCACTGTTGCCGGTGGCGTCAGCCTGCGCGATGCCTGTTCAATCATGGATGTGCTGCGCGACAGCGGCCGCATGACCAGCCTCGATATCGTCGAGTTCAACCCGCTCCTCGATGAGGGCGGCCGCACGGCAAACCTTCTCGTCGATCTGGTGGCGCGCCTTGTCGGCCACCAGGCATCGGACGAACACATGAAAGACCATAGCAAGGCTTTCGATCATGACAGCCAAATTGAATATTGTGCCCTTCGTCAGTGTTGATCACATGATGAAGCTGGTGCTTGCCACCGGCATCGAGCACTTCCTGACAGATCTTGTCGACTATATCGAGAAGGACTTCCTGCGCTGGAACGTCTTCGACAAGACGCCGCGCCTTGCTTCCCATAGCCGTGACGGCGTCATCGAGCTGATGCCGGCCAGCGACGGACATTTCTACGGCTTCAAATATGTCAACGGCCATCCCAGGAACATGCAGCGTGGCCTGCAGACGGTGACGGCCTTCGGCATGCTGGCCGATGTCGCCAGCGGCTATCCGCTGCTGCTGACCGAGATGACCATTCTCACCGCGCTGCGCACCGCCGCGACCTCGGCGCTGGCGGCCAGGTATCTGGCGCCGAAAGGCGCACGCACCATGGCGATCATCGGCAACGGCGCACAATCGGAATTCCAGGCCATCGCCTTCAAGGCCCTGCTCGGCATCGACCGGTTGCGACTCTATGATATCGACATCGCCGCCTCGCGGAAGTGCGCGCGCAATCTCGGCGGTCGCGGCTTCGACATTGTCATCTGCGACAGTGCCGCGGACGCCGTCGAAGGTGCGCAGATCATCACGACGGCGACGGCGGACAAGCAATATGCCACGATCCTGACCGACAACATGGTCGGCGCCGGCGTGCACATCAACGCCGTCGGCGGCGATTGCCCCGGCAAGACAGAGTTGCACCGCGACATCCTCCTGCGCTCGACCATCTTCGTGGAATTCGCGCCGCAGACCCGCATCGAAGGCGAAATCCAGCAGCTCCCGCCCGACCATCCGGTCGTCGAACTCTCGCAGGTGATCGACGGCAAAGCCCCCGGCCGCAGCAGCGCCGAACAGGTGACGCTGTTCGACTCGGTCGGCTTCGCCGTCGAGGATTTTTCGGCGCTGCGCTATGTGCATGACCGGCTGCCCGCAACGGGCTTCTCGATCGACCTCGACCTGCTCGCCGACCCGGATGAGCCGCGAGATCTGTTCGGCATGCTGCTGCGGGCCCAGGCGAAAGAACACGCCGCCGCCTAGGAAAGCGCTCGGGCCATTTCATTATATTTTATGTATATGCTGCGGCGAGCGACGCCGGTTCGGTGCCCGGTCAGGGCGCGCTGAAGATCGCTCAGCTAGCCGATCGCGCTTTCTGTATCTCTTCGCGAAAATCCGCGAAGCCCTCGGCCAGCGAATAGCGCGGCTTCCAGTGCAGAAACCTTTCGGCCCGCGAGATATCGAGCGGAAAGGTTTTCGAACTCGGCGCAACGCCTGGCTCGATGTTGTAGTTCAGCAAAGGCGCTATTTGCTTAACGGTGGCGATCAGCTCATCGAACGGCGTTACGACGCCGTTGCCGATGTTGAAGATGCGCTGTGCACCCACTTCCACCGTGGCCGCAAGATCGACCGCGCGGCCGACGTCGTCGGCATAGACATATTCGTTGCTCATCGTTTCAGAACTGGGAATGGAGGCCGTCGAGCCGGCGAGGCCGGCTTCCAGCAGCGCCTGCATCTTCTGCCCGCCTGACGACCCGGCGAAGAAATGCCCGAAGCCGTAGACGTTTGCCGGGCGCAGCATGGTCAACTCACGCTTGTACTCGTGCGCATAGGCTTCCAGCAGCGCTTCCTTGCCGATCTTGAGAGCGCCGTAGCCGCGTGTGCCGCCACGCGGAAAATCTTCGGTGATCGGCGCGGTCGGCTCCACCCGCGGATCATAAACACCGAACGTCGAGATATGTACCAGCCGGCGGACATCAGTGAGCCTGACAGCTTCGGCGATATTGCGCGTGCCGCCGAGGTTGATGTCGAAAGCCAGCGACAGAGATTGTTGGACGCGGCCGCCGATCAATCCCGCCGTATGCACGACGGTCGTGACGCGATGCTTGCTGATTGTCTCGATCAGCCCCGGAAGATCGCGAATGTCCTTGCGCACCAGGGTGTAGCCGGACGTGCCGAGCTTGAAGCGCAGGAAGTCCGCGCGCGGCTCGGGATCGAGAAAGACGATCTCCTCGCCGCGTTTGAGCGCATAGCGTGCGAACGCCGTTCCGATCAGTCCCGCGCCGGTCACAAGAGTCGTCATATCGGCTTCCATCCCGTCTCGAATTCGAGGACCATGTATTTATATAATGTGAAATATAGTGATGGATCGGCCACGGTTGTCAACGCCGGCAGCAGGCGCTAGGGATGCCCATATCGAAAACAACAATCTCAGGAGGAACGTCGTGAGCGGAGAGACAACAGGCGTGATCGGCCTCGGCGCCATGGGCTACCAGATGGCGCGGCACATGGTGAACAAGGGTTTTGCCGTCAACGGCTTCGATGTGCAGCAGGCCTGCAACGACAAGGCGAAGGCCGCCGGCGTGACCATCGTCGGCTCGCCGCAGGATGTCGGCAGCGGCGCGCAGATCGTCATCGTGATGGTCGCGACGGACAAGCAGGTGAAGGATGTCATCGTCAATTCAGGCCTGCTCGACAAGATGGCGAAAGGGTCGGTCATCTGTGTCGCCAGTTCGACCTCGGTGGTCACAGCCCGCGAACTTGAAAAGATCGGCGCGGAGAAAGGGATCGGCATTCTCGATACGCCGGTGGTTCTCGGCCAGGAAGCCGCCGACAACGGCACGCTGACCGTCTTCTGTGGCGGCACCGAAGAGGCATTCGCGAAAGCCAAACCGGTCATGCAAGCCTTCGGCGCCAACGTCATGCATGTGGGCGCGTCCGGCAACGGCCAGTTGACCAAGACCGCAAACAACATGCTGCTGTGGGCCTGCATCTCGGCCAATTATGAAGTGCTGACCTTCGCGAAGGCGATGGGCGCCGATGTTCCTAAGATGATCGCGGCGCTGGCCCATTCGAGCGGCGCCAACTGGTCGCTGGCGCGCTGGGGCATGAGCACCGGCAAATGGGCCGAGAAGGACATGGATGTGGCGCTGGAACTGGCGCAGGACGCCAAGACCCCTGTGCCGCTGGCCGCGCTTGTCGACCAGCTCATGAAAGGCATGAACCAGCAGAAGATGAAGGCGCTTCTCGAATAGGTGGGTGCGACCAAATTTCGGTCGTCATATCTATATTTCTATGGATATAATCAAACCAGGACGAAATCCTAGCGATTGGAACAGGCCATGGCACAAAGCGCATCCAACACCGAAGCTCCGGTTCATGAGCGGCTGCTCATCGACGGCGAATGGGTCGACAGCATGAACCATATCGAGGTCCGCAATCCGGCGCGGCCCGATGAACTCGTCGGCACCGTGGTTCGCGGCACGCCCGAACATGTCGACCAGGCCGTGCAGGCGGCGAAGCGCGCGCAGCGGGCCTGGGCGGCCAAGAGTTTCGCCGAGCGCGCGGCGATCCTTTCGCAGGCGCTCGATAATATCGACAAGGACGTCGAGCGCCGTGCGCGCCTGTTCGTGCGCGAGAACGGCAAGACCCTGCGCGAAGCGACCGGCGAGGTTGGCGGCACCGGCAAGCGGCAGCGCATGGCGCTGCAATATGCGGGCGAACTCGACGCCGGCCGCAAGATGCCGGCGCCGCATGGCCGCACCATCGTCGTCAACCGTCCCTATGGCGTCGTCGTTTCGATCGTGCCGTGGAACTCGCCGCTCAGCCTTGCCTTCACGCAGATCGTCGCCGCGCTGCTCGCCGGCAATGGCGTGGTGCTGAAGCCGCCGGAGACCTGCCCGCTGGCGCTGATCCAGACCGCGGGCATGTTCGCGCAAGGCCTGCCGCGCGGTCTCCTCAATGTGGTGACGGGCATGCCGTCGGAGATCGGCGAGGCGCTGACGACCCATGCCGATGTCGGCAAGATCGGCTTCACCGGCAGCATCGCATCGGCGCGCCATATCATGGCCAACGCGGCGCAGACCATCAAAGGCATCACGCTCGAACTCGGCGGCAACGACGCGGCGATCCTGCTGAAGGATGCCGATCTCAGCGACAAGACGATGGACGCCATGGCCGGCGCGACCTTCCAGATGACCGGCCAGGTCTGCATGGCGATCAAGCGCATCTATGTGCCCAACGAGATTGCCGCCGAATTCGAGGAGGCTTTCACAAAGGCGACGAACCGTCTCGTCGTCGGCGACGGGCTTGAGGCCAATGTGAGCATGGGGCCGCTGCATACGAAGCGGGCGCTCGATCGGGCGCAGGGCCTGGTGGAGGACGCGGCCAAGCGCGGTGCCAAGGTTGCAGTCACCGGCTCGGTGCCGAATGAAGCCGTTTTCGCGCAGGGCCATTTCATGCGCCCCACCGTCGTCACCGGCCTTGCCGACGATGCGCCGCTGATGACCGAAGAACAGTTCTGCCCGGCGATCCCCATCGCGCGCTATGACGACTTCGATGCCGTCGTCGCCCGCGCCAATGACACGATCTACGGGCTAAGCGCTTCGATCTGGAGCAAGGACGTTGACCAGGCAATGAAACTGGCGACGCAGCTCGAGGCAGGACAGGTCTGGATCAACGCGCACGGCCCGCAGGCCACCAACCATCTGGCGCCCTACGGCGGCGTCAAGCAGAGCGGCATCGGCCGCAAGTCGGGCGTCGACGGCATTCACGAATATATGCAGTCGCAGACCATCACCAGCCACGAAGCCTGAGACTGGACCATCAAGCCTGACAGCGAGAGCCTGCTTTCGCTGTCAGCCTGCCTTGCGCTTTGCCGGCGCAGGCTTCCTGCTTTCGGTGCGCATCAGCTTGGTGAGCTCCTGCATCCGCGGCGACGAACTGCCGGCGGCCTCCATCTCAAGCGCACGATAAAGCTGCACGACGGCGCGGCCGAGCACGCTCAAACGCGCATTGCCACCGCCGCGACCGCCGGGCCGTGTCTCAACGAGATCGGATTCGAACATGCCGTTGAGTTCGTCGATCAGCAGCCAGGCGCGCCGATAGGACATATCCATCTTCTTGGCGGCAGCCGTGATCGAGCCGCAGGTGTCGACCAGCTCCAGAAGCTGGATCTTGCCGGGACCAAGACGGCTACCGTCGCCGAAGTCTATGCGAATGGACAGGCTTGTCATCTAGCCGCTCTCTGGAATGATCCTAAAGACCATTCCAGCCTAAAGCCGGGTAGTCAACCGGATGTCATGGTTCTGTCGACAAGGCTCGCCGACCGTATCTGCCGCATTAACAAAAACATTCTCACGCTCCGATCGCCCGCGCCTCCCGACGCAACCCTTCCATAAACCGCGCCTGGAACGGTGTCGGCAGCCAGGTGCGGCGGAAGGTGAGGCCGACGTCGCGGCGGGCGTGGGGGATCGGCGGGAGGTTTACCCTTGCGAGGCGGCCGTCGAGATCGATGTGCCAGCGCGAGAGGATGGAGAGGCGGTCGCTTGAGGCCAGTAGCGAGGTGATCGTCATCAGGCAGGTGGTCTCGAACTGCACTTTGGCGGAGAGGCCCCAGGCCGCCGACAGCTCGTCGAGCACATCGCGGCGCGGCAGGCCGGCGGTGGGATGCAGCCAGTCGAACCGCGTAAGCGCCGCAGGTTGCGCTGCCTTCAGCCGGGTCAGCGGATGTCCGTGCCGGCAGGCGATGGCATAAGGGTCCTCGAACAACGGCTCCTCGACGAGATCGGCGAAGGGCGGCGGCGCGCGCAAGGCGCCGAAGATGAGATCGAGCGCGCCGTCGTTGAGGTCTCGCGCGATCTGCGCGTAAGGCCCCTCGACCACTTCGATGCGCTGCACGCCGCCCTCGGTCATCACGGCGCCGGACGCCTTTGCGAGAAGCACGCGTGGCGCCAGCGCCAGCACGCCAACTCTCAGGCTGGCGCGTGCTTCCGATGCGGCGCCGATCTCCTCCGCGCCGGAGCGGATTTCGCCGACGGCGAGCGCCAGCCGCCGCGCCAGTTCCGCGCCAGTCTCATTCACCGTCAGCCCCAATGCGGAGCGGCGGTAGAGCGGCACGCCGACGATCTGCTCGATGTCGCGCGCCGGGCGCTGCAGGCTGGCCGCGGCGATGCCGAGGTCACGCGCGGCGGCGCGGAAGGAGCCGGTGCGCCAGATGGCGAGAAGACCGCGCACCTGGGCGGTGGCAAGTTTCGAGACCTGCAGGTCGACGGCAGCAGCGCCCGTGGCGCGGGAACCGGCGACAGAGAGCGCGCGCCGGATCTGCTCGAAGAAGCGTGTGGAGCGGCGATGGAAGACCCGGCCGACCTCGTTCAGAAAAGCGCCTTCCGGGCTGCGCTCGAACAGCCGTTCGCCGAGTTCAGCCTCGAGCTGCGCGATCGAATGGGTCAGCGCCGGCTGGCTCAGGCGCAGCGTCTGGGCGGCGCGGGAGAGGGAATTGGCCTCAGCCGCCGCATCGAACGCGAGCAGACGGCGGAAATTCGGGATGGCGTTGGGATCGAGCATTGGGCGACCTAATCGAAATCAGGAAAAATTTATACCCCCCTGCGCCGATTGAATAGGGGTCTGGGCGTGCCGGTCGCCTAAGTTGCGGCATCAGGAGACGGTCGCCGTCTCAAGCAATGTCCCACTGGGAGGAATTACCCTTGGCCGGAAACAGCCCGACGATCATCGATGTGCATTGCCATGTGGTCTCGCCCGATCGCGAGACCTATCCGCTGGCGCCGCTGGGCGGCAAACAGTCCGACTGGTCCTCTGAGCGGCCGACGACGCCCGAGCAATTGCTCGCTTCCATGGATGCCGCCGGCGTCGCCAAGGCCGTGGTGGTGCAGGCCTCCACTGCCTATGGGCATGACTCGTCCTATCTGGCGGTCTCGATCAAAAAGTACCCTGCCCGCTTCACCGGCGTCTTCTCGATCGACCCGCTCGATCCGAAAGCGCTGGAGCAGATGGACCACTGGGTCTCGCAAGGCATGACGGGCCTGCGCGTCTTCACCACCGGCTCGACCATGCCGGGCCAGCAGACATGGCTCGATGACGAACGCGCCTATCCCGTGTGGGAGAAGGCGGGCAAGCTGAAATTGCCGGTCGCCATGCAGATGACGGCGGAGGGCATTCCGCTGCTCTTGAAGATCGTGAAGGCCTTCCCCGGCACGAATTTCCTGCTCGACCATCTCGCCCGTCCCGTCATCAACGACGGCCCGCCCTATGCGGCGGCTGCGAGCCTGTGGGGGCTGGCGGACTACAAGAACATCTACCTGAAGCTGACGAGCCGCACGGTCGAACACATGCAGGCCGGCAAGGCGACGCCGGACACATTCATGCCGAAACTGGTCTCGACCTTCGGCTCCGATCACATCCTCTGGGGCTCCAACTTCCCGGCGCATAACGACAGCCTGGCCAATATCGTCAAGGAGACGCTGCATGTGCTGGCGCCGATCTCCGAGGCTGATCGCGCCAATATCCTGAGCGGCACGGCGCTGCAGCTCTATCCGGTTCTGAAGTGAGTTTGACGAGATGAGCGATCCGATCCCCACACTCTCGACCGCGCTGAAGCGCTATCCGACAACGGAAGCGCTGCTCTCCGGCAAGCTCACATCGCCGAAATTCAAGTTCGAATTTCACGAGATCGAGCCGATCCACGACGCGTTCAAGCCGATGGCGCAGCAACAACGCTTCGATGTCAGCGAACTGGCGATCTTCACCTTCCTGCAAGCCTATGCCTACAACAAGCCCGTGGTGCTGCTGCCGGTGGTGCTGGCGTCGCGCTTCCAGCACGGCTGCATCGTCTACAATACGGACTTCCACAAGGAGATGACGCCGGCCATGCTGGCCGGCAAGAAGGTCGGCGTGCGCGCCTATACGCAGACGACCGGCGCCTGGGTGCGCAACATCCTGTCGCAGGAGCACGGCCTCGATCTCAAGAGCGTCAACTGGACGATCTTCGAGGGCGCGCATCTTGCGGAATACACGGAGCCGGATTTCGTCACGCGCGCGCCGGCAGGCACGAAGCTGCTGCCGATGCTGATGTCCGGCCAGGTCGACGCCGGCATTCTCGGCAACGACCTGCCGGATGATCCGAAGATCAAGGCCGTCATCCCCGATGCGGCCAATGCCGGACGCGCCTGGTATGAAAAGACCGGCCACCTGCCGATCAATCACATGCTGGTGGTGAAGCGCGACCTGCTGCGCTTCCGGCCCGATCTCGTGCGCGAAGTGTACAGCCTCTTCAAACAGGCGAACGAGGCGGCTCCCGTCAAGGAAGGCGCGATCAACATGCGGCCTCTCGGCTACGACAAGATCACGCCGTCGCTCGAAGTGGTGATCCAGCTTGCCTATGAGCAGCAGATCATTCCCCGGCGTTTCAGCATCGACGAATTGTTTGCGGAATCCCGCGCCGTCCTCGGCGACGGCTAACACAGATCATTGGAGAATACCCTCATGTCTCATCTACGCGCCGCCTGGCTCGCAATCCCCCTCGCGCTCGGTACGGCCTGTGCCGTGCAGGCGCAATCGGCGGATTTCTACAAGGACAAAACTGTGCGAGTCATGGTCGGGCACCCGCCCGGCGGCTCTTATGACTTCTATGCGCGCCTCGCGGCCGACATGCTGCGGGTCTACCTGCCGCAGGCAAAGGCTGTCATCGTCGAAAACAAGCCCGGCGGCGGCGGCCTCATCGCGACGGCCTATCTCTACAACCAGGCGCTGCGCGACGGCACCGTGCTCGCCGTGCTTCCAGAGACGATCGGCAATACGCAGGTGCTCGAGCCGGAGGTCGGCAAGTGGAAGGTCGAGCAGATGCGCTACATCGGCTCCTTCGCGCCGGTGAACACCGCCTTCGTGCGGCGCAAGAACTCGCCGTCGAAGACGCCTGAGGATATGAAGACGAAGGAAACGATTGTCGGCTGCACCGGTACGACGGCGCAGTCCTATCAATATCCGGCACTGCTGAAAGTGCTCGGCGGCTACAAGTTCAAGATGATCTGCGGTTATCCGGGCGCCGGCGAATATTCCATCGCGCTGGAACGCGGCGAGATCGATCTCGTCTCCTCCGCCTGGAATTCGTGGCGCGTCACGCATAGCGGCAAGCTGCGCGACGGCGACCTGGTGGCGGTGATCCAGACCGGCCTGAAGCGCAATCATGAGCTGCCAGACGTTCCGCTCATGCAGGAACTGGTCGACGATCCGGTCGCCAAAAAGGTCATCGAATTCGCCTCCGCCGGCGCCATGATCGGCCGGGCGCTCGTGGCACCTCCGGGCCTGCCGGACGAGCGGGTCGCCTATCTGCGCGGGCTCTTCGACAAGATGGTGGCCGATCCCGCCATGAAAGAGATGGCGGCCAAGCGCAATCTCGAGCTCGACCCGGCGCCGGGCGATGTGGTGCAGGGCTATTCCGACGCCATCGTGAAGACGCCGCCGGACGTGGTGGAAAAGGCCGCCGAAGCCTTCAAGGGCTGAACTGACAAGCCATCTGTACTCCTGGGAGTCTGACTGAAGGGTGACGCTGTCGTTCTCGACGTCCGCGCAGCGGGCGAGCGGGAATCCAGAAGCCAAGGTTTACACTGTTGCCCCTGGATTCCCGCTCTGCGCTTCGCTTGGCGGGAATGACATAGACGTCAAATTCAAGCGCAGATGGTTATTCCGTCCATTCGAGATCGCCGGTGAAGACGACCGTCAGCCAGCGGTCGGGCGTGTCGTCGCCGATCGCGTCGCCGACCTCGTCGCGAATGGCGTCCCAGTCTTCCATCCGGCGTGCCGGCATGCCCGGCGGGACGATGAAGTAGAGTTCGATCTGCCTGGCGCGGCCGACCTTGGCGACATAGGCGCGGTAGGATTCGAAGCCGTACTTTTTCACGATGCTTTCGGCCACTTCTTCGACGCCCGCCATCATATCGGCTGGCGTGACCAGCTGGACTTCCGACAAGGCCTGCTGCACCGAGGCCACCGGAAGCGGGATGATGACCAGGCAGACCAGCGCCAGCACCGCCGGATCGATATAAGGCGAAATCCACGCCCATGGCGTGCCCTGCACCAGATAGCCCAGGCAGAAGGCGATGAGCAGCGCGGCGGTGATACCGCCGGACATGACCCACGCCCGCACATCGAGCTTGATGAAGTCGGAGCCGATCAGCCTGTTCGCGCGCGTCTCGACCACGGCGATCGCGACGCAGGCAATGAACGTGACGACGGCGTAGACGATGGCGAAGCCGAATCTGAGCTCGTGGCCACCGGCAAGCAGGCTGCTGACCGCATTGATCAGCGCGTAGCAGCCGACACCGATCAGGAGCATCCCATTCAACCCGAGGACCATCGGTTCCAGATGCCAGAAGCCAAATGTGAAGCGCTCCCGCAAACGCCTGGAGAGCCTGGTTTCGGTCGCATAGGAGGTGATCAGGTTCACCACCACCAGCGCCAGCATGCTCATGCTCGCATCGACAAGGGCGTAGACACCATCAAACATGATGGAGAAAGAGCGCGACAGCAGCCCGAAAACGATACCGAAGGCGGCCACGAAGACCGTGACCGCGATCGAAACTCTCAACACGCCGCGCTCATCGCCGAGATCGAAGAGAGCCCTTCCTGTCACTTTATGGATCCTGTTGCCTGAACGTTTTCGAATGAAGTACCGATTCGCGTTATGATGCCATTTTGCCTCGACCTTAGTGTGTCATTCCCGCCAAGCGAAGCGCAGAGCGGGAATCCAGGAGCAACGCGACGAGCCAACACAGAGACCCTTGACTCCTGGTTTCCCGCTCGCCTGCCTTCGCCGAAGCGGCTCCGCGCAGGCAGGCGCCTGCGGCGCGTCGGGAATGACACTGTGCGTTTTCGATCCTAGATTATTTTGAAGATCACGCTCAAGTCTTGGCGGTCTTGAAAGCCGCCAAGGAGCGCTTCAGGCGCTCGGCGAAGACGGCGGCCGGCACGGGCAGATTGCGAGCGCGGAGCTGGCCGAGGATCAGATTTGACCGCGGCACATCGCGGCCGTCGATCGGGCGGGTGACCAGGCCCAGCTTGTTGCGGTTTGTCAGGGTGCCTATGCGAATCTGGAACGAAATCAGATTGGCATGCAGCACCAGCCCGCGCAGCATTTCGAAGGAGTTGGATTGCGCTGCGATGTTGAACGTCATTCCACTGCGGCTGCAGGCTTCCTCGAGCACCTGACGACCGCCGATCGACATATCCGGTAGGGCCACCGGGTAAGCGGCGCAATCGCTCAAGCGGACCGTGCGCTGCGCCGCCAGCGGATGTTTTGACGACATGACGGCGACCAGTTCCTGCTCCACCGTCATCAGCGGCTGGAAATTGGCGAGGAACGGCGGCCGGAACACGAGGGTCAGATCGACTTCGTAAGCGGCCAGGGCGGCGATCGATTGTTCGTGATCGAGGACCTTGATTTCAAAGCCCACATAGCGGTGCTGCTTGCGGAATTCGCCGATCTCGCGCGGCAGGAAATCCAACGCCAGGGCCTGGCTGCAGGCGATGCGCACGGTGCCGCGACGCATGCCTTTGAGATCTTCCAATTGCGACTTCATGCGTTCGACGTCGCCGTTCTGGACGCGCAGATAATTGACGAATACTTCTCCGGCCGCCGTCAATCTCACACCTCGTGGCCGGCGCTCGAACAGTTCGGCGCCCAATTCCTCCTCCAGATCCATGATCCGCCGGTTCACGGCAGACGCGGTGACATTGAGCTGTTCCGCCGCTTTCCGGATCGATCCGCTGCGCGCCACCTCGTCGACGTATTTCAGGATGCGCAGATGTTTCATCGGACGTCTCGCTAGAGTGATGCCAAATTGGCACCACTCTAGCAAAAAATCAGCGGCAGATGTGAGAACTTGATTCCCCTATCGTTCTGTCACCGGCCGCCGGGTTGGCATGTCGATTGCCATGAAAACCCGCGCTCGCCGAACCAGGCTGAAGCCTGGCCTCAGATTGAAAGCATGCGGAGACGGCCATGGATTTGAAGCTCAAAGGACGGATCGCCCTGGTGACGGGCCCGGCAAAGGGCATGGGCGCCACGGTGACCAAGGCCTTTGCGGAAGAAGGCTGCGATCTCGTGCTGATCGGGCGCGATGTGGCGGCCATCGAGCCGGTTGCTCGAGAGGCACGCGCCCTCGGCGTCAAGGCCGTCGTGGCTGCCTGCGATATTACCGACCCCGCCCAATGCAAAAGCGCCATCGCTGCCGCCAAAGCCGCCTTCGGTGGACGTATCGACATCCTCGTCAACATCGCCGGCGGCTCGGGCCCGATCGGCAAGACCGGCGCGCAGACGACGCCGGAAGAGTTCGACGACATAGTCACGCTGAACATGAACGGCTGCTTCCATACGATGCATGAAGTACTGCCGACCATGATCGAGCAGCAATACGGCAAGATCGTCAATGTGGGTGGCACCTTCGGCATGCGCGGCCGGGCCGGCCGCATGGCCTATTCGGCATCCAAATGGGGCCTGCGGGGCATCACTAAAAGCTTCGCGCTCGAAGTCGGCCAGCACAACATCAACGTCAATTATCTGGCGCCCGGCATGGTCGATGGACCGCGCTTCCGCGACAAGGTCTGCGCCGACATGGCCAAGCGTCTCAACATTTCGCTTGAGGAGGCCATGACGCGACATGCGGCGGACTATGCGCTCCGGAGAGTCTCGCTCGACGCCGATGTGGCCAATGCCTGCCTTTTCCTCGCCAGCGATGTTTCCCGCCAGATCACCGGTGTCGACCTGCCGGTCGACGGCGGGTGGGCAATGTTGTGAAGGAGCCCGATATGACCGTGACAGCCGATCTCCTCATCCGTGGCGGCAAAATCGTCTCGCCGGACACCGTCATCGACGCCTGCCTTGCCATCAAGGACGGCAAGGTGCTCACTATCGGCGACGAGGCCGCGATGCCGCCGGCCAAAGAAGTGCTTGACGTCAAGGGCATGCACATCCTGCCGGGCGCGATTGACTGCCACGTGCATTTCCGCGATCCCGGCTATCCGCACAAGGAAGATTTCGGCACCGGGACCGCGGCGGCAGCTTATGGCGGCGTCACCACCGTCTTCGACATGCCCAATACCATTCCGCCGGTCGGCACCAAGGAGGTTCTGGCGGAAAAGCACAAGCTCGCCAGCGAGGCGGCCCATGTCGACTACGGCCTCTATGGCCTGCTCGGCGAAGACACGATCGCCAACGTGCCTGATCTCATCGCCGGCGGGGTCATCGGCTTCAAGCTCTATATGGGCAATACGTTCGGCAAGATTCCATCGCCGACCACGGGCGCCATGCTGGAAGCCTTCGAGGTGGTCGCGCCGACCGGCAAGCGCATCTCGCTGCATGCGGAAACCAATTCGATCATGGAACGTCGCGAAACACGGCTGCGCGAATTCGGCCGCATCGATCCGCTCGCCCATATCGCTGCCCGCCCGGCGGTGGTCGCGGTCGAGGCCGTCAGCAGGGCAGCGCTTCTGTCGGAATGGACCGGTGCACGCATTCATATCCTGCATATTTCGTCCGCCGCCGAACTGCGGCCGTTGCGGGAGGCCAAGGCCAGAGGTGTCGAGATTACCGGCGAGACCTGTCCGCATTACCTGCTTCTCTCAGCCGACGACTATGCGGAGCAGGCAGGCCGCATCCGCATCAATCCGCCGGTGCGCGAGAAGCACAATCAGGAACCTTTGTGGGCAGCGATCGCCGATGGAACGATAGACCTGATCGCCACCGATCATGCACCGCATGCGACGGAAGAAAAGACCCGCAACGATATCTGGACGGTCGACTGCGGGTTTCCGGGCGTTGAAACCCAAATGCCGATCATGCTGTCGCAGGTGAAGGCGGGCCGTATCAGCATTTCGGACTACGTGCGGCTCAGCGCCTTCAACCCCGCCAAGGTCTGGGGTCTCTATCCGCGCAAGGGCTCGCTGACGCCGGGCTGCGATGCCGATATCGCCATCGTCGATCTCGACCACGAATGGACGATCGAAGACGACAAGCTGCACTCGCGTTCCAAGACGACGCCGTGGAACGGCTACAGGACGACGGGACTGCCGGTGCATACGCTGGTGCGCGGCCGGTTCGTGATGAAGGACCGCAAGCTCAATCCCGACGCGCGCGGCTGGGGACAGTCGGTCCATGCGATCCAGACCATGCCGGTGCCGTCCCCCAGGAACACGGACCAGACAATGGTCGCGATCTTGCATGAGCCGAAGACATGACAACTCAGGTCGAGGTCGCGCTCGAGAGATCATATGTCCAGCTCGACAAAGTGACCCATACGTATGGTCGCGGCGAGCGTCAGGTCCGGGCGCTCGACGAGACCGATCTCAAAATCGACAAGGGCGATTTCATTGCCCTGGTCGGTCCGTCGGGCTGCGGCAAATCGACGATCCTGAAGCTCGTCACCGGGCTGATGGAAGCCTCCACCGGCTATGTGTTCGTCGCCGGCCGCGAAGTCGGCGCAGAGCCGGTCAGAGTCGGCATGGCATTTCAGAATCCGACCTTGCTGCCCTGGCTCAACCTGCGCGACAATGTGATGCTGCCGCTGAAGATCGTGCCGCCGTTCCGCCAGGACTACCGCGCCAAGCGCAAGACCGAGTTCCGCGATCGCATCGATGCCCTGCTGAAGCAGGTTGGCCTCGCCGGCTTCGGCGACAAATATCCCTGGCAGTTGTCGGGCGGCATGCTGCAGCGCGCCTCGCTGTGTCGCGCGCTCATCCACGAGCCGCAATTGCTGATGCTCGACGAGCCCTTCGGCGCGCTCGATCAGTTCACCCGCGAAGAGTTGTGGTCGATCATGCAGGATCTGTGGATGACTCACCGGCCGACGGTGCTGCTGGTCACCCATGATCTGAAGGAAGCTGCCTATCTCGCCAACCGCATCTGCGTGATGGCGACCCGGCCGGGCCGCATCATCGATGACAGTATCGTTCCTTTCGCCAGGCCGCGCACGGTGGAGATGTCCTACGACCCTGCCTTCGTTTCGCTGACGCAGCACCTTCGCGAACTGATCGTTTCAGCGCGAACGACCATCGAGGCCCAGTCATGAGTACGGAAAAGCGCCGTCAGCTCGCCTCGATCATCCTCATCATCGGGTTTTTCGTTGTCTGGGAGCTGGCCTGCGTGGTCTTCGGTATCAAGGATATCGTCTTGCCGCGGCCGTCCCAGATTGTCACGACGCTCGTCACCCGCTTCCCCGCCATTCTGCCGCATGCAATCCCGACCCTCGTCAACACGCTTGTCGGCTTCGCGCTGGGCATCGTCGGCGGCGTGGCGCTCGGCGCGCTGATCGGCTCGTCGCGGCTGGCTTATGATGTCGCCTATCCGCTGCTGATCGGCTTTTCGAGCATTCCCAAGGTCGCCGTCGTGCCGATCTTCGTGCTGTGGTTTGGCGCGGGATTCGTGCCGGCCGTGCTGACGGCGATGATCCTGTGCATCTTTCCGATCGTCGTCAATGTGGCGACAGGGCTGGCGACGACCGAGCCGGAACTTGAAGACGTGATGCGCGCCCTGAAGGCGAGCAAGCTCGACACGCTGCTCAACGTCGGCCTGCCGCGCACGATGCCGTATTTCTTCGCGTCCCTGAAAGTCGCCATCACGCAGGCCTTTGTCGGCACCGTCATTGCCGAAACCGTGGCGTCCAATCGCGGCATCGGCAATCTGATGATGATTGCCAGCTCCAATTTCGACGTGCCCCTGGTCTTCGCCGGACTGCTGATCCTCGCCCTGCTTGGCGTGGCGCTCTACGTCCTCTTCGCCGTCATCGAAAATCGCGTCACCGGCTGGGCTCGCCGCAAGGATGAGTTCGCCGGGAGCTGAATTTCCGCCACACCGGCGGATCGCCGGACTGTCAAAGGAGCATCGCATGCTGTCGAAACGTCACGTGATTGGATTGTTTGCCGGGCTTGTTCTTTCAGCAACGGGCGCCGCGGCGCAGGACAAGACCAAGATCAAATTCACCCTCGACTGGAAATACCAGGGCATCCACGCTTTTGTGTTCTGGGCCGCGGACAAGGGTTATTTCGCCGCCGAAGGCCTCGATGTCGAGATCGATCAGGGCACCGGCTCGGCTGCGACCGTGACGCGTATCGTGTCAGGCACTTATGATGCCGGCCTCGGCGATGTGAACGCCATCATCCAATATGCGGGAACCAAGCCCGGCGATCAGCCGAAAATGGTTTACATGCTCTACAACACGCCACCGTTCGCGCTCATCGTCAAGAACGACAGCCCGATCAAGACGCTCAAGGACATGGAAGGCAAGACGCTTGGCGCACCTGCCGGCGCGGCGACAGGCCAGTTGTTCCCGGCGCTCGCCAAACTCAACGGCATCGACGCAAGCAAGGTGTCGATCACCAGCATGGCGCCAAACCTGCAGGAGCAGATGCTCGTACAAGGCCAGGTCGATGTCTCCGGCATCTTCACCGTCACCAGCTACATCAATCTGGTCGGCATGAAGGTGAACCCGGACAAGGATATCCGCTGGTTCTATTTCTCCGACTACGGCATCGATCTTTATTCGAACGGCGTCATGGTCTCGGCGAAGCTGCTGGCCGAAAAGCCGAAGGCAGTTGCCGGACTGGTGAAGGCGCTCAACCGGGCCTTGATCGAAACTGCCGCCAATCCCGATGCCGCCATTGCCGGGATGATGAAGGTCGAGCCGCTGATGAATGCCGCGCTCGAGAAGCAGCGCCTCACCTATGCCTTAAACCAGCATTTCGTCTCGAAGGAAACCGACGAAATCGGCATGGGCGACATCAAGGACGAGCGCATGGCGCGGTCGATCAAGCTGCTTGTCGACACCTACAATCTGCCGAACACGCCCAAGGTCAGCGACATTTTCGATCGCTCCGCCATGCCGCCGAAGTCGGAGCGCATTCTGAAACTGGCGAAGTAACGCGACGAAAGGACAGCGCGTGTCTGATCATCACATCAATGCGGCGTGGATGCTCCCCAACCCGAACGATCCGGCGGTTTCCAACCGGATCGTTCACATGGCGGGCGGCGTCATCACGGCGATAGAGGCCGGCAATGGCAAAAATCAGAACCGCTTGGTTGTCATGCCGGCGCTTTCGAATGCCCATGATCATGCGCGCGTCGTTCGCCTCTCCCAGGTCGGCAGTTTCGATGTTCCGCTCGAAGCCTGGCTACCTTATCTGGCGCTGATACCCGCCGTCGATCCCTATCTCTCGTCCGCCGTGTCCTTCGGGCGCACGGCGCGGGGCGGCGTCGGCTCGGTCATGGCGCATTATACGCGCGTCCAGGGACTGACCGACTTTCCGACAGAGGCACGCGCGGTGGCGAAAGCGGCGCGTGACGTCGGCGTCAACATGGCGCTGGCGGTTCATTGCCGCGACATGAACCCGCTGGTCTATGATCCGCATGAGGAGATGCTGGCGCGCCTGTCGCCTTCGGCCTGCGATTGCATTGCACGACGATTTTTGCGGCCGCCCGTGCCGGCCGCCGAACAGGTCGCCATGGTCGAAGCCGTGGCGGCGGATATCGAAGGCGATGGCGTCACCGTGCAATACGGCCCCGCCGGCGTCCAATGGTGCACCGACGAGATGTTGCGTTCGATCGGCGAGGCGTCCGCCGCGTCCAACCGCCGGGTGCATATGCATCTGCTGGAAACCCGCTATCAGCGAGTTTGGGCGGACCGGCATTTCCCCGGCGGCATCGTGAATTATCTCGACGAGATCGGGCTGGTCAACGAGCGCATATCGTTTGCCCATTGCATCTATCTGCGGCCTGACGAAATGGATCTGATCGCCAGGCGCGGCGCGACGATCGCGATCAACACCAGTTCCAACTTCATCGTCAGTTCCGGTGTGGCCTCCGTCGGGGAGATGCTGAAGCGCGGCTGCCGCATCGCCATGGGGCTGGACGGCCTGTCCTTCGACGAAGACGAAGATGCGCTGCGCGAAATGCGGCTTGCCTATGCCGTTCACAAAGCCCATGGGTTCGACGTTCGTCTGCCGCGGCCGGACCTGCTGCGCTTCGCCTCCGGCAATGGCCGTTTCGCCGTCACCGGAGACGGGACGGGCGGAGAGATCAGACCAGGCGCCCGGGCCGATCTGCTGGTTCTCGATTGGGACAAGCTTTCAGCCGAGCTTGTGGAACCCGACGTTCCGCCGCTCGACCTCATCTTGGCAAAGGCACGTCAGGACTATATCCAAGGGCTGTATGTCGGCGGTCGCGAAGTCGTCAGGGATGGCAGAGTAACGGGTGTCGATCTGCCGGCGCTCGAGCTGGAGCTTCTCAAGACGCTGCGCGATGCGGCCGGGACAACATCGGATATCCGTGCCGCGATGCCGGAACTTCGCGATGCGCTTGCGTCCCATTATGCGGGACAGTTTTATTGCGGTTGAGGCAGGACAAGATGGCAAAAACGAAGCAGACCAAGACAAAGACGAGCAAGGCGAAAGCGATCGATCTGAAGATCACCACCGGCCCGTTTGAATTCGACGCAAGGCTTGAAACCGAGCTCGCGCCGCAGACGTGCAAAGCCTTCCTGCGTCATATGCCGTTCGAGGGACAATTCGTGCATGTGCGCTGGAGCGGCGAAGGCGTCTGGATTCCGCTCGGCGATCTCGACTTCAAGGTCGGTTACGAAAACCACACCAGCTATCCCGCGCCCGGCCAGATCGTGCTCTACCCCGGCGGCATCAGCGAAACCGAAATCCTGCTGGCCTATGGCGGCGTGCATTTCGCGTCCAAAATGGGCCAGCTCGCCGGCAACCATTTCATCACCATCACATCCGGCCTCGAAAACCTGGCGGCACTCGGCAAACTGGCCTTGTGGGAAGGCGCTCAGAGAGTCGTCTTCAAGCGTGCGTAAACGCGAAGCAGCCTTCAGACGAGAAAGAGAACGGCGGTGAACAACACCGCCGCGACGACCGACGCCACCGTGCGGACGTGGTTCCAGAGCGTCCACCGATCGAGAAAATGGGTCCACAGGGCCTCTTCATCCTCGGGCTCGACGTCGGCCAGCCGATCATTCAGCGGCACGTTGCAAACCATCGTGACCCCGAAACATCCGACGAGGTAGATGAGGCTGGCGGCAAAGGTGAGCTTGGCTCCTGTCTGGCTCCACCAGACGAACGAGCTGCCGGCAAGAAGCAGGCTGACAAGCGCCGTTCCCATGAAAGCGATCATGAAGGAGGGCGTGATCACCGTCACATTGATGGCATTCATGGCGGCAGCGCCGTGGGCCGCCGGCAGGCGAGCCAGCGCCGCCATCACGAAGGACGAAAACCCATAAAAGATGCCGCCGACAATCCCGCTGCCGATCGCGGCGACAAAAATCAGGATGGGATTGGCGAGATCGAACATGAAAGCCTGCCTCCGATGAGCGATCGATAGACTCTCACATTTTTGGATGCCGTGCCACCCACCCTCATCCGACCCTTGCTGCGCAAGGGCCACCTTCCCCGCCCTGCGGAGAAGCAAGAGTCAGGGCGCCTTCAGCACGCCCTGTTCCTCGAAACGGCGGCGCACTTTCGCAACCGCGTCCGTGAAGCCTGGACTACCATGGATCTCATTCCACTTGCGCGGGCGCGGAAGGTCGATGTGAAGCTGCATGTCGATGCGGCCCGGGCGCGGCGACATGACGATCACGCGATCGGCCAGGAAGACCGCTTCATCGATGCCGTGGGTGATGAAGACGACCGTGTTCTTGAGACGCAGCCACAGGTTCTGCAGATCCATGATCATCTGTTCGCGGGTGAGCGCGTCGAGCGCGCCGAACGGCTCATCCATCAGCAGGAGGCCCGGCTCCTGGATGACGGCCCGGCAGATCGCCACGCGCTGGCGCATGCCGCCGGACAGTTCAGACGGGAACCGGCTGCCAAAGCCCGCGAGGCCGACCTGGGCGAGCAGCGCCTCGGCACGGGCGCGGTAAAGCCCGGTGTCGAGGCGCTTGATCTCCAGCGGCAGCAGCACATTGTCGATGATGTTGCGCCAGGGCAGCAGATAATCGTTCTGGAAGACCACGCTGGTGCGCGGATTGGGACCGGCAAGCGGATGACTGTCGACCATGATGCGACCGGCCGTCGGGCTTTCGATGCCGGCGATCATCGACAGCAGGGTGCTCTTGCCGCAACCGCTCGGCCCGACCACGGCGACGAATTCGCCGGCGGCAACGACGAGATCCGTCCCCTCCAAAGCGATGACCTCATTGCCGTCGCGTGTTTCAAAGATCTTCTGCACATGATCGATCTTGACGCCGATGCCGTTGCCCAAATGCTGCCCCATGTGCTCAGCCGCCTGGAAAGATGAGACGGGAGCGTTCACAGGCGGCCTCCCTGTCTGGCATTGACGATCTTCTCCGCGACGATGATGATCGAATAGAGCGTCACGCCGAGCAGGGCGATGACGAACACCGCGGCGAAATTGAGCGTCACGTCAAAATTGGCATTGGCCTGCAATTGCAGATAGCCGAGGCCGCGTTCGGCGGCGACATATTCGCCCAGCACCGCGCCGATCACAGCCAGCGACAGCGCCACTTTGAAGCTGCCGAACATGCTCGGCAAGGCCGCCGGAAGCCGCACTTTGAGAAAGACCTGTGCTTCGCTCGCCCCCATGGATTTGACGAGATTGGCGTAGCCTCTGTCGAGCCCCTTGAGGCCGACCACCGTGGCGACGACGATGGGAAAGAACGAAATCAAAAACGACAGGAACAGCTTCGGCCCCCAGTCATAGCCGAGATAAAGGACCACCAGCGGCGCCAGGGCGACCTTGGGGATCGTCTGCATGGCGATGAGCAAAGGATAAACCGCGCGCTCGACCATGCGGGAATAGAAGACCGCCAGGGCGACGAGAATGCCGACGACCGCGGCGCATAGAAATCCGGCAACCACTTCGGCCCCTGTGATCCAGGCATGGGTCAGCAGGAGGCGATAATCCGTGACGACTCTGGTGAGGATATCCAGCGGCGTCGGCAGCACGAATTCGCTGACGTTGAACAAAGGCACCGCGATCTGCCAGACGGCGAAGAGCATGAAGGCCAAAGCCGGCGCTGCAAGCGCTTCCAGGGTCGAGCGCAGGCGGCGACGCCGCCGGCGATCGGCCCGTCGAGCGTCCGCGCCGGACTTGGGGACTGGGTCCGCCTTGGTGGCGATATCCGGCAATGTGCCGGCCATCCGTACTTCGCTCATCTCGCCACCCGGGCTCTCTTATTTCTCGACAAGCGCGTTGGTGTAATAGGTTTCCAGCGGCTTGATCTCGTCGATCTCGCCGACGGATTTGAGCATATCGAGCGCCTCGGCGATCCAGGCCGCATCGGTCCAGCCGGTCTTGTGACCGGGCACGGCGGGGATCGCGTCAAGCGTCGCCGTGACCTGCCGCGTGATCACATCGACCGGTGGCGAACCGGCCCAATCCTTCTTCAGCACAGCGGCGGCTTTTGCCGGATCCTTGCGCGAGGCGCTCACGCCCTCCCCCAATGCCGCGATGAAACGGGCGATGACATCGGGCTTTTGTGCAATGGCGGTATCGGCGACGACGACCGACAGGCCGGGCACGGTCATTCCGTATTTGGCCAGATCCAGTACGACGAATTTTTCCTTGGCGATCGGTTCCATCAGCGGCAGATCGACATTCAGATAGGCGCCGATCACGTCGATCTGATGCGCCATGAACTGGGAATTGCGCACCTGCGGATTGACGGTGATCTTGTTGATCTTGTCGCAATCGACGTTGTTCTTGCGGCAGAAGACCGGCAGATAAGCAGCGACCGTGTCGCCCACGGAAACGGCCAGTTTCTTGCCTTCCATATCCTTGGGCTCGCGGACCGCGCTCTGGCCGAAACTCACCAGTCCGATCGGCGCCTTCGGGTGATAGAGCGCGACGATCTTGATCGGCATCCCCTTCGAAATGGCGGTCAGCGCGAAGGCCGCAGGCACGATCACCGCGTCTTCCTGGCCCTGCAGCATTGCCGTCAGCGCCGCGGGGGCGCCCGCCCCTTCTCCCATGGAGACATCGAGATTGGCCTTCTCGAAGGCGCCCATATCGCGCGCCACGTAAAGCGGCGCATATTCGCCCTTCAGTTTCCACGAAAAGCGAACCTTGAACGTATCGGCCGCGAAAGACGGCGAAGCGACAGCGAGCATCACCAAACTGCCGGCCAGAAGAACGAGGCGCAAAAACTTGTTCATGTTCGGACCTCTTCGTTATCGTTCTTGGACAGCTTCATCCCAGCGCCCGCTTGATCGGGGAAACGGCTTTGACCGGTTGGATCGAGGCTTCCGTCGCCAGCGCCTTCAGATTGAAGCGGCGCATTTCGCCGATCAGCTCGATCGCGCCCCTGACCTGATGCTCGGCAATGGCCTCACCCATCGCCTCCGTTCCGGCGGCCGCGTTGCCGACGGCGCCGTCGGCATTGAGATCATGGATCATCCAGCCCATGTTGTGGCCGCCGTTGTGACGGAGATGTTTGAAATTCTCTTCCAGCCATTGCGAGCTGGAGGGAAAGTCCTGCGCATGCTCCATGCGCACAAGATCGGGGCGGAACCGCAGCATGAGCGATGTCTCGATCATGCCTGCGTGGACGCCGAGGCGGCGTTCCTTGTCATTCACCAGCCCGGGCGGGGTGCCGAAGCGGTTCCATTGGGTCGCCACAACCAGCATCTGGAAACGCACGCGCAATTCGCGCGCGACGATGTCCATCATCTGGTTGTTGCCGCCGTGCGAATTGACGATAAGCAGTTTGCGCAGGCTGGCGCGATGCACGCAGATGCCGATATCCGTCCAGGCCGTGATCAACGTATCGGCCGTCAGCGACAAGGTTCCCGGCGCCAGCGAATGTTCGTTCGACTTGCCGACCGACTGGCGCGGCAGAACCAGCACCGGCAGATCGTTGGGGATGCGCTGCTTCAGAAGTTGGACCATGCCTTCAGCGATGGAACTGTCCGTCGATACCGGCAGATGCGGCCCATGCTGCTCGGTGGCCGCGATGGGCAGGATCGCAACCGTGTCGGGATCGAGCGCGGCGAAGTCGCGCATGGTCAATTCTTCCCAATAAAACTGCATGTCCGCCGCATCGCTCCAAACCTGTTGGCAGGAACAATGGCTTTGAAACATGGAGCCGAAAAGCATCGATTTGATTTCGGTACGATGCCTTAAAGCTCTCGCAAGATCAGGCATAGGCCTCCGTCAACTGGGTCAGAGACCGCTTCAGATGTTCGACGAAGCGGCTTGTCGCCGGGTCGATGGCGCCCTTCTGGCGCGCGACAAGTTTCATGGATTGGGTTTGCGATTCGCCGATCGGGAGATAGCGCAGACGGCCGGTGAGCCTGTCCTCGGCAACGTCCAGAGGGTTGAGAAACGTTACCGCATGACCGAGCTGGACAAACTGTTTCATCAGCTCGATGGAATTGGTCTCGACCACCGGCTTCGATGTGACCGATATGCGCGCGAGCGCCATATCGACGACCGTGCGCAGGCTCATCCTCGGCTCGGCGAGCACCAGAGGATAAACGGCCGCCTCAGACAGCCTGATCTTCTCTTTCTTCGCCAGGGGATGTCCCGGCGCGACGACTGCTCCGAAGGGAACGTCGATGCCGAACAATGTCCTGAGCTTGGGGTTCTGTTGAAGATTGAGCCCCAACCCCAGGTCGACATCGCCGGAGAGGACAGCATTGGGAATACCGTCGGCGAACAGGCCCTGCAGCGACACACGGATATAGGGATGCTCGTTCATATAGTCGTAGAGAATCTTGGCGATGGGGCCAGCGGCAAAGCCAAGCGTCGTGGCGATGGTGATATGGCCCTGCTTGGTGCCCTTCAAGGCATCGAGCCGCCCGCGCGTGCGGTCATAGCTCTTCAGTGTTTCCCGGACGTGCTCGATCAGCACTTCGCCGGTTGCGGTCAGCCGGAGCCGCCGCGGCATGCGCTCGAAGATGTTCTCTCCCAGCTCCTGCTCGAGCGCGATGATCTGCCGGTTGATGGCCGTCGACGCGACATTCAGATTGGCCGCCGCCTTGCGTATGGAACCGCATCTGGCAACCTCGTCGAGGTATGACAGCATGCGCGCATGTAACATCGTCGAGACCCCTCACCGCTGCCTGGGAGGCAGCGCTGAGTGTTCAAGCAAGGCACAGGCCAACGCCTAAAAATTGAGACTTGCGACGAACAACTGCCGAATTAAACAGCGATCAGGCGAATTCTTGGGCGCTCCCGGCGCGAAATGCCGTGATTTCGACCTCGACCTTGAACTCGGGCCGCGTGAAGCCGGATACGATCACAAGTGTCGATGCGAAGTCGCTGCCCGCGACATAACGATCCCGGACTTTGCCGTAGACGGGAAAATAGGCCCGATCGGTGACAAAGGCGTTGAAGCGTACGACGTCCTCAAAGGTCATTTGCGCTGTCGCAAGGATGGCCTTGAGATTCTCGAAACAGAGAACGCATTGCGCTTCCACATCGTCGGGGATCGTTCCGTCCAGCTCCGCCCCGAGCTGGCCCGATGAGACGAGCCAGTCGCCGAAGGCAACCCCATGGCTGTAGCGGGCCAGGGGCTTGGCGATGGCCGTGGGATTCAATCCGCGCTTTTTCATCTCGATGTCCTTCATTTCAAGAATGAAGAAGCGAGAATCGAGCCAGCCGATGAGGTCGCCCTCACCGGATCTTAATTCCCCACCCGCGCCGACGTCGTCGCCTCCATCACCGGCAGGATGAGCGCCGACGGGTTCTGGGCATCATGGAGGATCGTGTCCTTGCCGTTCTGCTGGGGATTATATGGATGCGAAAAGATCGCGTCCGTCACGGCGGAATCGCCGTTGGCGAGTTCGAGGCGGATGCGGCTGCCCTTCTTGAACAGATAGGCTGTCGGCATGACCGCGATCTCGAACTTGTAGGCCTTGCCCGGTTCGATCGGCTGCGGATTGACGTTGGTATAGTAAGGCGCGTTCTCCAGCGACTGCGCCGGGTCGATGGCGCGGTGCGACGCCATAAGCCAGCCCTTGGTGACGATGCGTGCCCGCGGCTGGATTTTCTTCGATCGCTCGTCGTCGCTCTGCGCCGACTGATCCGTCAGCTTGACAAAGAAGGCCGTGTCAGGCTGTGTCGATGACGCGTAGAGAACCAGCTTGATCGGCCCCGCCACTTCCATGTCCCGCTCCAGCGGCGGCGTGACGAAGGTCAGCACGCGGCGCGCCGGGTCCGGCCGGCCATCCGGGCCTGGCCCAACGACGCCGATGCGCCAGCCCGGATCGGGATAAGTGTAGACCGTCTTATCGCCGTTGGCGTCGGGCTTGTCGGCAGAGAGTTGTCCGTCGTTCAGTGAGGTCACGCTGCCGCTCGGCCCATCCTTCAGGTAGAAAGTCTGATAGGAGACGCCCTTCGGCGGCCAGGTATCCGCGGTCTGGATGCGATTGCCGTTGACGACGACATAGCGCACGGCAGGTTCATTCTGGTAGGCGGTCTGTTGGCCTTTCAGGCACCAGTCGTAGAAGGGCAGCAGATACTTCTCGTGGAACGCGACGCTGGCATATTCGGCGACGGCTTCGGCGACATTGGCACCGCCCAGGACAAGAAGTTTCTTGGGGCCGCTGACTCGCTGAAAGCCGATGATGTTGCCGTTCAGGTGCAGGTCCACCTTGCCCCAGACACCGATCGAGAAGACCGGGATCTTCACCTTGTGCAGATTGTCCACGGCCGCGCGTTCGCGCCAGAAAGAGTCATAGGTCGGGTGGCGGCGTATCGCGAGAGAATAATCAAATGGCAATTCCCGCGACTGGCCGACCTGCGGACGCATGTTGATACTGCGGACGGTCGTGTTGTACCAGTAATCCGGATAGGAGCCCAAAATGCCGCCGGTGTAGGCCGACTGGCGATAGGTATCGATGTTGCCATCGTAAGGCGCGATGCAGGCGAGATGCGGCGGCGCCTGGATAGCAGCGAACCATTGCGAGCGCGCATAATAGGATTGCCCGATGCCGCCGACCTTGCCGCTCGACCACGGCTGCTTCGCGATCCATTCGACGACTTCATAGAGATCGCGCTGTTCGCGTGAACTTTGATATTGATATTCGCCACCCGAGCGGCCGGTGCCGCGCACGTCCATGTGCACATAGGCGTAACCGTGCTCATTGTACCAGGCGATCGGACCAAGCTCTTGGATGGGGTAGATGGCGACAGCCGGCAGACCATCGTTGTCGAACCGGTAGGGCGAGGCCGCCAGCAGGGCCGGCGCGCGCTCCGTGTTCTTCGGCAGATAGATCGCGGCGGCGATATTGACGCCGTCGCTCATCCGGATGTTGACGATTTTGGCTGCCACCCGTTCGTCCGCCTGCGCCGGCAGGACGATGACAGCAAATATTCCGAACAGAAGGCCCTGCAACAGACCACGAACAACGGAGCTTCGCCCAAAAGCGCGCATCATCTTCCTCCCTCACTCATCGCCGACCGGAAACCGGTCCACCGCCTGTGCCTTGGCCGCAGTTTGGCACAATCACCCGCGTGCGCAAGCGCACCCAAGGCGAAGCCAGCGATTGCTAAGGCTTCCGGGACGATAGGTCTTTTAGAAACCCCGAGATATCCAATGGCCAAGCTTTACGTAAAATGCCTTTTCTCCGCCCTCGTCGTCGTCGCCGTATCGAATGCCTGGGCCGCGACGCCGGAAGAAAATTATATCGCTTCGCGCGACCGCCATATCGAGGCGCTGAAGAAGCTCGAGAAGGCCTCGGACGAAGTCCAGACAAAGGCTTATGAGAACGCCATCGCGGATCTGGACAAGCAGATGCAGGCCATCATCGGCCCCTTCAAGATGAAGGGCGTGCCGGAGACCGGCAAGCTCAGTCTTGGAGCACTTTCGGACGGCGACCAAGGCTACGGCATGCTGGATGGCCTGAGCTATTTCAACGAATCCACGGGAACAAATGTCCTCGTCACGACGCCGGACTTGTTCAAGCGCTGGCTCGTCGCGGAAAAGCCGCAGAACGTTTCACAGACCCCGGAAGAGGCGGTGAAAACCGAAGATTTTTATACGCAGGCGATCAGCTCCGACGCTGCGGTGCTGCGCTATGGGGACATACCCGTCAGCAAGCCGGCGAACGCGACGTCGGCCTATGCGATGCTGGTCGCGACCACCCAGGATGCCGTTCCGCTCGTGCCCGATGCGATGTACATCACGATCCTGCAGGACAAACGCGTTGTCATCATCAATGCCAACACCGACTCGAATAAGAATGCCATTCCGGTCTGCGAGAAGATCATGAAGGATTTCGAGAAAGCGCGCGACGCCAAGGCCGCCGCCCGCCAGAAATCTGGAAAGAAGCAGAGCGAGAAGGAATTCGATGCCGAGAACAAGGCGGAAGAAGCGACCTCTCTCAAGTTCCGGCAGTGCTATGCCGACAAGCTGAAAGACGCCGCATTCCTGAAGCCGCTACAGGCGCAGGCACAGACGATCATCGACAGCCTGCCGGCGAACTGAGGGGCTGCCATGTCATTACGATCCATCGCGGCCGCCATCGCCCTCGGCCTTGTCTGTATTCCGGCAGGTTTTGCACAGACAGCGCCTGCGCTGTCCGTGCCTGGGCAATCCTCGCAGAATGAGCCAGCGCAATACATGGACGAAGACTTCGCGCGGGACGTGCAGAAAGCAGTCAGTAAGGGCGATGTCGGCTGGCTGGCCAATCACGCGCGCTATCCGGTCAAGATCTTCGGCAGGAAGACATTGCTGATCCGAGACAAGAAAGCCTTCCTCGCCTTGACGACGAAGGTTCTGGGGCCGAAGCTGAAGGCGGCCGTTGCTGCGCAAGACCCTGAAAACCTGTTCCGCAACGCACAGGGTGTCATGATCGGCCAGATCCAGAATGTCTGGTTCTACAATTTCACCGAAGGCGGCGAGAAGAACGACTTCAGGATCATCACGATCAACAACGACTGAATGCAAGGCGCATCCTAGCGCCCTGCATTCAGTCAGACTTGGCAAACGGCCTTACCAGCGCCCGCCTGTGGTTATTTGGCCACGATGCCTGCTTTCTTGATTATCGGCCCCCACTTGTCGATTTCATTCGCAATGAACGTATCCAGGTCGGCAGGGCTGCCTCCCTCCGCCATCATTTCCAGCGAAGCGATCTGCTTCTGACCTTCCGGACTTTTAATCCACTCGTTGACTGACGTGTTGATGCGCGTGATGATTGGCGCCGGCGTATTGGCCGGGGCCATCAGAGCCGACCACGCCGTCGCTTCGAAACTGGCCATCCCGACGTCGGTAAAATTGGGAACATTGGGCAGCGATGTCGAATGCTTGTAAGCAGCCAGCAGGACAGCCTTATATTGCTTTTCCTGGAGCATCGGGACGTGGCTGGTCACCAGATCCGACACGAGATCGAGATCGTTGCTCAACAAGCCCTGGATCAACGGAGCCGACCCGGCGAAAGGCACGTTGAGGAATTGGATTCCGGTGACCGCCTGAAGATATTCCGAGGCGATATGTGAAACGGACCCGTGTCCGGACGTCCCTATGGTCAGCTTGCCTGGATTGGCTTTGGCGAAAGCCACCATTTCGGCGAACGTCGTGAAAGGGGCTTTCGCTCTCGCCATGAAGATCACCGGCGTTTTGGCGATCAGAACCACCGCCGAAAAGTCCTTGACCGGATCATAAGGCAAGGTCGGGTAAAGAAACTTGTTGTTGGCCTGGGGACCGGTTGAGGTGAACAACAGCGTGTAACCGTCGGGCTTTGACTTTGCCACGGCATTGGCGCCTATGTTTCCGCCGGCGCCGACCCGGTTTTCGATAATGAATGCCGCACCAAAGCTGTCGCCGAGCTTCTTGGCGACGACGCGTGCGAGCGTATCGTTAGGACCGCCCGCCGGATACGGCACGACGATTGTAACCGGCCTGCCGGGCCAGTCCTGCGCTGCCGCCTCGCGCGGCATAGACCATCCCAAGGCTACAACGACAAGCCCGACCGACCCGAGCATCTGTCTCAATTGCATTGACCCCTCCCTGCTTTTGCCGATTTCTATGCCGGCGTCATTTAAATGCGAATCCGTGTTCGCCTATCGTAGACACGCGTGTCCGCCATCCGGGCGGCGCTATTGAAAGCCGAACAACCGCGCCGGATTGGCCACCAGAACCTTATGCTGGTCGGCCTCCGCCGGAATATACGCGTACAGCAGCTCAAGCAGGTCGGCATCGTTAGGCATCGGCCTTCGATATCGAACATGCGGCCAGTCGGTCGACCAGATGGCGCGATCCGGGGCAGCGGCAAAGAGCCTTCTGGCGAGTTCAACCGTATCCAGATAAGGAGCGCCTCCCGGGGAGAAGCGGTCTCCGTTGCTCAGCATGATCCACCAGTTCTCATTTTTCAGAAGCGACTCGAGTAGCGGAAGTAGCGGCTGCTGCGGACCCTTCGTAAAGTCGAGCCGACCCAGATGATCGATGACGATGGGAATTTTCAGCGAGCGCAGATAAGGCACATGTTCCAGGATTTCCTCGTAATCGCCGAAGACCTTGATGTGCCATCCAAGTTGGCTGATACGATCGACCGTCCTGCGCACGACCGCTTCGTCGGGCACAATGTTGAGGAAGCGTGCAAAATTGAATCGCGCGGCGCGCACACCGGCCGCATTCATCCGCCCGAGTTCGGCGTCGGATACCGTGTTGTCGATGATGGCGGTGCCGCGCCAGTTCGGGTTGGCTGCCAGGGTGTCCAGCATCAGTCTGTGATCGGTGCCGTAAATCGTCGCCTGACATATGACGCCGCGATCGATGCCCAATGCCGCATGCATCTTCTTGATGTCATCGGCATACGCATGCGGCGGCTGATATGACCCATCCTGACGCGCCGGATACTTTGCGGGATCGGCGAATATGTGGAAATGACAGTCGCAACTCCCGGCGGGTGCCTTGCGGGACGGCGCCCTTGTGTCTGGATCGTACGGAACAAACTCTTCCATGCCCTCCCCTCCCAAATCTTATCGGCAATTATCGACTACGAATTCGGTATCGGCCGCATCAACCGGTATTCACGTCCGGCCGGCGGCCGGGACTTTGCAGGTCCAATAATGTCCTGACGAGCAAAGCGGATGTATCTTGCGGCCGTTCGATCGTCTTTTGTTCGATCAGGCAGCAGCGACCACCCAATTGCCGTACCTTTGTTTCGAGACGCTCGATATCATCGGCCTGGTCTTCTTCGTTGTCACAATCAGAAAGATAAACTGCAAAGCCGACGACCTCATCGCCATCCGTAATCGCGGCCGACAGCAAAGATGCCCGAGCGGCTCGAGCGCCGATCTTTCTCAGGCGAATACCCGGCTCGCCGTCACCGAAAATTGCGCCGATAGCGATCTCCCTGGAGATATCTTCCACGACACGTTCCTCGCTGTTCACCGCAGACGCGCGCAACCGGCAATAAACGCCGGGTTTTTTACACAGAGCATGTCAAGTTCAGGAGCTGTCATGCCAAAGGCTTCCATATATCCCCGTATGAGCCGCATACATTCCACGGAATTGGGAAACAGCGGTTCGCCGGCATCGCTCGAAAGGGTGCAATGCTCCGGGCCTACTTCGCGGATGGCCCGATAGATGATTGCAGGATCGACCCCGAGAAGCGGCGAGATCTCGTCATAGGTAAAATTCATAAAAATGCCGGCGTCCGCAAGTTGCTTCATCTGATCGATCGACAGATCTATAAATGGACTGAACGGATGGTCGATGACCGCACGCTTTATCCCGAGCTTCACGACCATGTCGGCAATCTCAAATATCTCGGCGTGCGTCGCGTGGCCAAAGAACAACGCAACGCCCTTGTCGGCTATGATGTGCAATACCTCCTTGAACTCCGGCTTGAGCTTCATATGCTCGTCGAGCATGTAGAAGCCCAGTTTTAAGGCCTCGTCCCAGGGCATGGGTTCGGTGTGCACTTTCGGGTCGGCGGTTTTGTCCCACCAGATCGGCTTTCCTCCGACCTTGAAGTAAGTGTTGGCGTGATTGGCGACTGGCAGCCAAACACCGGCAATGCCGTCGACGATGTTGGCCTTGAGCTTATCCAATGTCGGCGGCTGGTTGTCACGCGTTGCTCCCCACCCTGCCCAGCAATCGACCGGCTGAAGATCATGCTCGTCGCAATATTTCGCAAGTTCTGCCTTGACCGCTTGAAGGGGGATTGTCGGATTATCCGGCCCGGTTATCGAGCCGATGGTCTTATATAAGATTCCGCCCATGCCATTGATGGAAGCGAGTTTGGCAAGGGCCAACGCATCCTGCTGCCCGTTGTGAGCATGACAGTGAATATCGATCGCGTTGAGTACGCCGGGCACTTGCGGCGGAAACACTGCTCCCGGCGAATATGTTCTACGCGCCGGATACGAAGTCACACAACGCTCTCTGGTCGGCGTCGCAGGATCTAACGACATTGCAATTCCCATCGTTCTACTGTACAGAACATCGTTCTATTATCTGTATGGGCATTTACGATGTCAACATCGGGCATATCTAGAGCTGAATTGGATAGCGCGGAACGGACTACGGTCGCGGCTGTCGACCGGGCGCTGTCTTTGTTACTGGCGTTCCATGAGTCAGACGACCAGGTTACCTTGGCTCAGCTGGCGTCGCGAACCGGTCTTTATAAAAGCACTATTCTTCGGCTGCTACAAACGCTGGAAGCCAACGCCTTTATCATCCGCACACCGGCTGGCACTTATCGCCTTGGCCCCATGAATTTCCGCCTGGGCCGCCTGTACCAGCAGTCATTCAAGCTTGAACATGTCGTGATGCCGGTCTTGCAGGATCTTGCCGAGAAGACGAAAGAATCTGCTTCTTTCTTCGTTCTCGATGGTCAAACGCGCACCTGCCTATTCCGCATCGATAGCAACCAGGCGATCCGCCATACAGTCCAGGTTGGCGAGCCCCTGCCGGCCGGCCGGGGCGCCACCGGCCGCGTGTTGAGCGAGTTCAAGGCTGGAGCGACAGGGACGGCGGCGGAGAAGTTCCGTTCACTACCGCTCGCGCTGGCGGGAAAAAATGCGTTGGACATTTCCGTCATCACCGGTCCGGTCTTCGGGATCGGAGGTGCATTGAAAGGGGCTGTCACCGTATCGGGGCCAGCGAGCCGCTTCAACGCCAAGGCTCAGGCGCGCGCCACGCCATTGTTGATCCCCGCGTTAGCCACCATAACCAAGCAGTTGGGGGGAGATGCAAGCGTCTACGACGGATGATGCTGCGACGATCGTCGGGGACTGCTTGTGCGTCATGCCGAGCGGCTTAGTCAGCGGCCGGCGAACATGATCAGACAAACCTCATCCGACCGTCGTCTGGCGAGGGTCGGATGAGAGCAAGCCTGCTTACTCGCCGCCGTGAGGACGGTTCTTGCGCTCCGCTTTCGATGGATGGTTCGGCTTTCCCTTGTGAGCCGGCGCGCTTCTCGGCTGATCGCCGCGCGAGTGATATTTAGCCCCGGTATCTTTCTTTGAGTGCTCGTTCTTCGAGTATTCGTTCTTAGGCGGCCTGCTCTTGTGCGGCGGGGGTGCGCCATCATCCGGCCCGCCGATGCGCTGAACGTTGATATTCTCGCCGCCCGGCCGCTGCATGTTGGCGGCGAACTGCGAGGCGACTTCCGCCACGACCTGGAATTTCGTCTCGTTGTCGAAAATGCGGATGACACCGATGTCCTGCTTGGTGATCTTGCCCTTGCGGCAGAGCATCGGCAGCAGCCATTTCGGATCGGCGTTCTTGGTGCGGCCGATGTCGAGGCGGAACCAGGCGCCGCCGGAGAAGCCATCGCGTCCCGCCTTGAAGGCCCTGCCCGGCACTTTTTTGCCCTGCGGGCCGCCGTCACCACCTTTGCCTTCGTAGCTCTTGCCTTCGTAATTCCTGGCTCGCGGTTCGCGCCGCTCAAATTCGTTGCCGGGATCGGTCACCTCTTCGACGCCGGGCAGGCGCGAGCGGTAGAGACGCAGCAGCGCGGCACCGAGCTGCTCGGGCGTGCGCTCGGCAAACAGCTTGCGGCTCATCTCGATGTCGTCTTCGCTCGGCGGCTCCGCCAGCAGCGGATCCTGCAGCAGGCGCTCCTGATCGAGCTTGCGGATGTCTTCGATGGTCGGCGGGCCGCTCCAGTTGGCGCTGACGCCGGCATCGCGCAGCAGGTACTCGGCGCGGCGGCGGCGTGAGACGGGAATCAGCAGCGCGCTGACGCCCTTGCGGCCGGCGCGGCCGGTGCGGCCGCTGCGATGCTGCAGGGTCTCGGCATCATGGGGCAGCTCGGCATGGACGACGAGGCCCAGATTGGGCAGATCGATGCCGCGCGCCGCCACGTCGGTGGCGACGCAGACGCGCGCGCGCCCGTCGCGCAAGGCCTGCATAGACTGATTGCGCTCGTGCTGGCTCAATTCGCCCGACAGCAGCACCGCCGAGAACCCGCGCTCCTGCAGGGTCGCATGCAGATGGCGGACGGATTCACGCGTATTGCAGAAGACGATCGCGGTCTGCGCCTCGACGAAGCGCAGCAGATTGACGACCGCATGCTCGATCTCTTTTGGCGAGACGCGGATGGCGCGATACTCGATGTCGGCATGGCCGCGTGTGCCGCCGGCCACCTCGATGCGCAGTGCATCGCGCTGAAAGCGCTTGGCCAGCGCCGCGATGCCTTTGGGGATGGTGGCGGAGAACAGCAGGGTGCGCCGCTCGGCCGGCGTCGCCTCGAGAATGAATTCGAGATCCTCGCGGAAGCCGAGATCGAGCATTTCATCGGCCTCGTCGAGAACGGCGACTTCGAGGCTGCCGACATTCAGCGCGCCGCGTTCGATATGATCGCGCAGGCGGCCCGGCGTACCGACGACGATATGGACGCCGAAGGAAAGCCTGCGGCGCTCCTGCCCCGCATCCATGCCGCCGACGCAGGCCGTGATGCGAGCGCCGGTATGCTCATAAAGCCACTTGAGTTCGCGCTCGACCTGCAGGGCGAGTTCGCGTGTCGGCGCGATGATCAGCGCGACCGGCGTCGAGACTTCGGCCATCCGGCCGGTATCGGTGAGAATGTCGGCGGCCATGGCGAGGCCATAGGCCACCGTCTTGCCGGAGCCTGTCTGTGCGGAGACGACGATGTCGCGGCCTTCCGCCTCCTTGGCGAGGACGGCGGACTGGACCGGTGTAGGTTCGTTATAGTCATGCTCGGCAAGCGCACGAGCCAGCGTCGGGCTGGTTTCAAGAAAGGTCACGGATGATTTTTACCTGATGGGCGATTTCGCCTGGCAGCGGAAACAGCGCTGCGGGCGACAAAGCTGCGGACGAAGGATCTCGACCCGTACGAGGCCGTGTCTTTACGTCAGTTGCGGCCGTAACACCATCCTGTCGTGTGCAACCTGAGCGGATTTTCCATATTTCGCCTGTAATCAGGGCCGCGCGGCGCCGCAATGGACGTAAATGTGGCCCTCGGGGGCGCCGGCTTTGATCAAGAGCCGGCCGGAGGCGACAAGTTTGAGGGCGATCGTGCCGCGCGTTTTCGCGGATTCGCCCTCTTCGCTCACCAGCGCCGTGGCGTGAAACGTCCCGTCCGGCCGGTTGCTAATCACCTGCAGGCTGTAGCCGGAAGCGTAGAAATCCACCGATCGCGGCTTGATGGTGACCTGGCCATCATCGTCCGGCTTGGCGCAGGACTCCTGATCCCACGCCCAGAGGCCGATGAATGAGGGCGGCAGGGCCTTCACGCGCGTCTGCGCGCTCGCCGGCATCAGTCCCACGAAGAGCATCCCGCCTGCGAGCAGGAACACGCATTTAAGCACGCTGCTGCCACGCCGGTTGCGCTGAACCGAGACGGCGCGCCGGCACGTCCCATCGCATCGGTGCACCGGCGACGATCGCCGGCGGCGACACGCGCTGAGCCTCGCCCCAGGTGGTTTCCTCGATCGCGGGCGCAAGGTCGCTCGCCTGCTCCGGCACAAACGCCATGGACGAGGATTGCAGGCCCATGTCGGTGAGGAGTTTCGCGGTTCGTGCCAGGGACAGGCGCGCCGTCGTCGGCCTGCCGCTTGTCAGCCGGAGGATCAGCGCGCGAACGGTCGCCGCAGCGATCAGATAGCCGGTGGCGTGATCGAGCGCCTGCACCGGCAGCGGTGTGGGAACATCTGCTTTCTTCCACGTCATGCCGGCCTGGGCGATGCCGGCGCTCATCTGCACCAGGCTGTCGAAACCGCGCCGCCTGGTCCAGGGCCCGCTCCAGCCATAGGCGCACAGCGATACATCGATCAGCGTCGGCGCAATCGCGCGGCGTTTCTCCTGATCGTAGCCGAGGCCATCGAGCGCGCCGGGGCGGTAGCCATGCAGAAGCACATCGGCCTGAGACAGCAGCTCCTCGAAGGTGCGCCGGCCATCGGCACTTTTGAGATCGAGCCGCGCGCAATGCTTGCCCAGCGTCACTTCGGGAATGACACCGGGCTCATCCCAGTCAAGCGGATCAATCCGCAGCACGTCGGCGCCATAGCCCGCCAGAAAGCGGCTGCCGACGGGGCCTGCGAGCACGCGAGTGAGATCGAGCACCCGCAGTCCCTTGAGCGGACGCTGCGGCTGCGGCGTCCATGCGGATGCGCTTGTCTTGTCATGCACGCTCGCTTGCACCAGCGGCTCGACGGCGACGGCCTGTCCCTGCGGATGCGCCAGCCAGTCCTCGACCGAGCGCATTTCGGCGGCGCAGCCGCCCTCGTTCACGATCGCGGCTTCAAGATCGCTCTTGTGCCAGGCAGCAACGGCCGGCGCCATGGCGGCTTTGTCGGCGTGCGGGCCGAGCACGCGCTGCGCGGCGGCGCGGTGATGCGGCGCATTGGTGTGAAGACGGATCCAGCCGTCGCTGGTCTTGTAGTCTCCGGCGATCGGATCCCAGGCCGGCGGCATGGTCCAGCCGCGCGGGCGGATCGACATGCCGAACCAGAACGACGACAGCCGGCGGTCGACCGTCACGACCGGCGCTTGCGAAGACGTCTGCGCGACAAGTTCGGCCATCGCCAGCGCGGCGGCGGCCACCGAGGCGCCGGCGAAATCCGTCACGGGGAAAGCCGACGACAGAGCGCCGTCACCGGTGATCGTCAGAGCATTGAGTTGCGCGTCCGGGCCATCCAGCGCTTTCCAGATGTCACGTGTCAAATCCTGCATCGTCATGTCATCGGACCTTTGCAATATGTTGCTTGTTCAGGATTATACACGGTGCTCAGTCTGTACCGAACTCCCGTCGCAACGGCGCATCGTGCTCGCCGAGCGCCGGCGTGCGGGGCGCGAACAGCGGCGCACCGTCGTGATTTGCGCCGGGCGCAATCATCGTCACCTTGCCTGCCGGCGTTTCCACCTCGATGAGGCGGTTCTGCGGATGCCCGGCAAGATCGTCCATGGTGCTGACGCGGCCATAGGCGATTTTCGCGTCCTCCAGCCGCATGATGACCTCCTCGCGCGAACGTACGCCAAAGACATCGTTGATGATCGCATCGAGCGCCGCACGGTTGGCAACGCGGTTTGGATTGGAGTTGAACCTGACGTCGCTCGCCACGTCGGCGCGCTGCAGGGTCTTCTCGCAAAACGACACCCACTCGCGTTCGTTCTGAATGGAGAACAACACGGATTTGCCGTCACCGCAGACATAGGCGCCATAGGGCGCGATCGTCGGATGATTGAGGCCCGAGCGTTCCGGCGCATAGCCGCCGTAGGCAAACTGCAGATAGGGCACGTTCATCCAGTCCGCGAGCGCATGGAACAGCGACACGGTGATATGGCGGCCCACGCCGGTGCGCTCACGCGCGAACAGTGCGGTGAGGATCGCCTGCACCGCCGTCATGCCGGCGCTGATATCGCAGACGGACACACCGACTCTTGCCTGGCCATGGGCGTTGCCGGTGATCTCGGACAGACCGCTTTCAGCCTGCACCAGAAGATCATAGGCCTTCATGTCGCGGAACGGGCCGTCTTCGCCATAGCCCGAGATCGAGCAGGTGATCAGGCGCGGATGGGCCTTGCGAAGCTCGAGCGGATCGAAGCCGAGGCGCGCAACCGCGCCGGGCGCGAGATTCTGAATGAACACGTCGGCCTTCGCGATCATGCGGTGCAGGACCACCTTGTCGTGAGGCTTTGACAGATCGAGACGGATCGATTCCTTGCCGCGATTGAGCCAGACGAAATAGGCGCTCTCGCCCATGACGAACTTGTCATAGCCGCGCGCGAAATCGCCCTCGGGCCGTTCGATCTTGATGACTCTGGCGCCGGCATCGGCGAGCTTTTCCGATGCATAGGGCGCGGCGACCGCCTGTTCGATGGAGACGACGAGAATGCCTTCGAGATCTTTGGTCATGTTGCCTCGCTGTGTGCAAGCACTCTATCCTTCTCCCGTTTACGGGAGAAGGTGGCCCTCGCGTAGCGAGGGTCGGATGAGGGTTCTTGCTTATCTAATCTCTTGAAAACATCATCGGCTCTGGCATTTCATTCTACAAGCGAAGAGAAGGGCGCGGCGCACCGCCCTCATCCGACCCTTGCTACGCAAGAGCCACCTTCTCCCGCGGGGCGCTACGGGATGCACACTTCCCGTAGCGATCTGTGCGGCAGATTGACTCATAGATGAGATTGACCTGGTCGCAAACGCGGGGCGCGTGCTTCTTTATCGGACATCTCGCATCGAT
>Ga0180219_1000165_pt1 | contig 73897 bp, 71 predicted proteins | sample eDN3rd30CBELigMG_FD_151338 | JGI IMG/M metagenome (GOLD analysis project Ga0180219, IMG submission 151338) | Enriched Miracle-Growth compost microbial communities from Emeryville, California, USA - eDNA 3rd pass 30_C BE-Lig MG (version 2)... ...
TCGGGGTCGCCACCAAACGTACTAGCAAGCCCGGCGAACTCGCCCGGCTGCTCGGTTGCGGCAAACTTTAGTTCTATCGGGGAAGTTTTGAATGTGTGCATTTTTTGCTTGGACTTATCGCACACTTCGGAAGCTGCGCAATTCGTCACGAACGCGTTAATTTGGTAAGTCATATTATAACCCGTGTGCTTACGTAAGTATATGATTTATAAGATGTTTTCCCGTTATTCCCGTTCTTCCCGTTTCGGGAAACTTCGGGACACGTATATCTTCCCGTTTTGCCCGTTTCCCCCTTTAGGGGGAACGGGGAACGGGAAACGCCGGGAAAGAAAGCGGGCGGGATTACTTGCACCATAGCCAGCCCTCCGAATGAATCAGCAAACCGCTGTTAACCAAACTCGTTATTGCTTGGCGGGTGCGTTCAATCTTTCGCTTCGGGTCTACCGGCAGCTTGTCCGCCAATCGCGTTATGGCGGCCTCCAGGCGAATCGCTGGCCTGCCCTCCGGTAGCTCGGCGGGTGCATCAGCCGGGCGGGTGTCGCCAGCAGCCCGTAGCGCCTCGCCTATGGCCTCCCATACGATGCGGGCATTGCCTCCTTTTGGCGTCTTGGGCAACTGGATTGATACGCGCCCCTCCTGCGGCTGTACCGCAGCGCCTATGATCTCGCGGCCATCGTCGCAAGCCCATAAAACAATCCGCTCCAAGCTGAAGCTATGCGTTATCGGCTCGGCGTCTTTGGATTTACCACCATGCCGGGTATCGGTGGATAGCGTGCGGCTGTCGCCATCTATAGACACGCCAATGACGGTATCCATTGCCGCGTATAGGCTGCTATGCCCCCGTGCGCCTCTAGCGGCATCTTTTCCCATGTGATGAACCGCTGCCACAAAGCCGCCGGTCATGCGTTGCAGCGTTTGCAGCGCTTCGATAACGCGGCCCATATCGGCGCTAGAGTTCTCGTCAATACCGGGGCTTGCCTGGGCCAGCGTATCCACTACCACCAGGCCGTTAGCGCCCCCTGCTGCGATGATTGAAGCGGCCAGTGCTTCTATGTCATCACCCTCGGTCAGCTTGAAGGGCTCTAGCACCATTGCGAAGGCGTCGGGCACTTCATACCCGTTATGGCGTTCCCATGCCTCGATACGGCGCGGTAGGCCGGATATACCCTCAAGCCCTACGTAAACCGTCTTGCATGCTTTCGTGTCGTGCTCAAACCACGGTAGCCCCAAAGCCACGCGGGCCAATAAATCCAGCCCTACAAAGCTTTTCCCGGCCTGCGATTGCCCGACAATTAGCCCCGTACCCGTTTGTGGCAGTACGTCATGTATGCGCCATTGCATCGGCGGCAACTTTGCAAGGTCGCGCCGATTCAGCAATTTGAAACGCGGGGGCGGCGGCTCCAATGCGGCCCGCATGTAATCGGCTACTGCTTGCGCCCCACGCTCGGCGGCCATGTCGTTAAAGTCGGTGCCCTTGCATTCAGGAAATACGGCAATACCCTTTACTGCCTTGGCGGCTTGCATGGCCTTGGTGCGGCCTGGGTTGCCTGGGGTGGCTTTGTCGTCGTCGCCAGCAATGACAATGCGGGCCTCGGGGTTTGCATCGTAGATTGACTGTGCAACCGCCAGCAGATTACCGGCATTAAAAGCGACTACTACCGGCTGGCCTGTTGCCTCATGAATCGTTGCGCCGGTCGCGTATCCCTCACAAATGGTTATCGGGCTACTCGGCTCGGGTGGGTCTCCGATCCAGCAGCGGCCTCCCGCCATTTTGCCGCCAGTCATAAACCGCTTGCTACCATCAGGCGCGATGGTTTGCAGGCTTTGGATCATGTCCGTGCTGTCATACACCGGGATCATCAGTACATCGCCATTTATACGCGCCACATGCGCCTTAATGCCCTTGGTTGATAGGTAGGGGTGGGTTTGCGCTTGCGTCGCGTCCTGCCACGCTTTAGCGGCCTTTGCGGCTGCTTTGGCGTAATCGGTTTCACGTTCGGCCTGGGCTTGCCTGCGGGCCTGCTCCGCTTGTTGGCGCACGGTAGCAATGTCAGTGCGGCTCAATTGCTGCCCGTCGCATTTTCGTTGCCATGTATATGCAATGTCGCCATCACGCCAGCAGCCGAATACAGCACCATCACCATCAGGAAACACTTTTACCCATCCTGCGGTATCGTGCTTTTTCCCATTTGATGAAAACCGTTTAAAGCGGCCCGGCTCGACTTCGCCAGGGTAGGCAAGGTTAGTTTGTGCGAAGGCGTCGGCAAGGGTGGGCGTCAAAATGATGTCACTCATACGCGCCCCCGTAGCCAGTCCAGCACAAAGAGCACTGCGGTTATGAACTCAGTCATTACGCAGCCCTCCCACGTTGCGCCATCCAGCGATACAACAAGGCGCGGTCGGTACTTAAAAGGCTGTAGACGCCAGGGCGGCATAGGTTGCCATCGCGGTCGATGAACTTAATGCGTTCGCAAGGTAGTTCAAGCCCTCGGCGGCGAAGCTCTGCAATCAGGTCGGGGCCATTTGCGCAACCGGCTACTTTGTCTAGCGTTTCACGCGGGATAGGGCGGGTTAACAGGGCTTGCAGGGCGCGAAGGTGTCGCGGGTTATCAGTTCCTAGAAAACCTTTGATGTTAGAATCGGTATGCTTGGTACCGGCGCTCGTTCCTACGTTTTTGGGGCGGGCGTTTTTCATTATTTGCCCTCCTGCTTGCCGGTCAAACGCTCCAAGGCGTCAGCAGGCCAAAGCAAAAGCCGGTTAGGCATCTTTACCGGGCGTATCCCGTAGTAGTGTCCATTGCGACAAAGCGCGGCGCGTAGGGTTTGGGGCTTGATGCGAAGCTGTGCGGCTAGGGCTTCGGTTGAAAGGTGGGTTTGCATAAAGTGCGCTCCTTAAAAGAGAATGCACACTCAATTTATGTACCCATATTCAATGGCGATAAGGTGGCGATAAGGTGGCGATAAATGGGCGAAAAAAAAACCGGGGTTGCTATGCTCCGGTTCCCTTTTGTGGCGGTAAAGTGGCGATTAATCGTAATTACCAGTCAATAAATGCTTTAAATGGCTGCTCCTTGGGGGCAGATTGTTGGCAAGAGTGCGATAAACGCGGGCGGTATCCCAACCCGGCGGGTTGTTTTTATCCAACCACCACAATGCAGCATGCAACGGATTAAATAACCCTCTGCCAACCCTCGCAGCAGTTGCAAGTCCTGTTCTTGTAGCGCGTTCCGCATGGCGCTTCCAGTCGCCAGCGCCGGGAAACATTTTGTTGAGAGATTCGTACCTAACGCCGTCAAACAGGGCTGCAAGGTCGGCCTCATTCTCAACATGCGAAGGAGTGGTCGGCATATCTCCATCAGCAACCTGTGCGCCGGCCTGCAAGGCTTTCATGTCAGCCTTTATTTTCGATAGGTCAACGCTAAACCCTTTGGCGTCATACCATCGTTCGGCCTCATCAATCGATACAAGCCAGCCCATATCAGGCATTGGCATGTCTCGTGCCTCATCGCCGTACATCCCCGACTCTGTCATTTTCAGGTAATCCGAGTACAGCAGCAAGGTCTGGGGGTGGCGAACCTCTATTTCTTGATGCGCAATATCCCGCTGAATCAGCATCACGTATGCGCTAAACGCATGCTCAAGCGCTGAGGGTTCCATGCCCTTTGCGTGATGTTTCAGGGCCGGAATCAACATTGCGCACTGGCCGACCGTTAGATATCCCGGCTCTACTACTTGGATAAGCTTATCGCCTGTGATCCATTCTATAGACGCGTCAAGATAGTCGTCCTCGTTATCTTCATAATCGCCAATCGTTGCCATAACTGCACCCCTTCCATGTGCTGCCTTCAATAAATAAGGTGCCAGCATCAGGCCGGTGAAGGTTCCGGCTTTTCGGGGATCAGCCTAGACGCTGGCGTAAACTCTGCCTGAAAACGTCAGGCGGCGGCTGCAACTTCTTTAGGCCAGCGCTTTAATCCCTTCAGCATTGGTGCGCCGTTCACTGTGCGAATGCGATAAACCGCAAGTACGCCGTTTACGTTTTCCAGCACTACGTACTTCAACCCCTCATGTTCTCGAATCTCTGGCGCTGTCGGCTGTAATGCCCCTTCCCCCGCGCTGCGAAAATAAGCGGCCATCGCCCGCGCTTTCAAACCGTTGTCCTCGTTGCTCATTACTGCCCCTTTTTGTATTGGTAACAGTATCTATATTAGTTTGTAAAACGCATGTCGTCAAACGCATGTTGTTAAACGCATACAAGTAGGATCAACCCTCAGGCGGCGGTTACTGCTTTCGGTTTTTGGGCTTCATCCTTCGGTTGCTCTATGCCCGCCTCTTTCAGTAGCCAGCCTTCATACTTGGCGTGCCACATATACAGCAGGTCAATAGGTCGCACGCGGTAATGCTTTTCGGCGGTCGCTGATGGTTTGTGTCCCATGATTTGTGGAATGACACCAGCGGGAATATCGAACCATTGGGTAAGACTGCCAAATGAACGGCGCAAGCCATGTATGGAAACATGCGGCAAACCCGCCAGCTTCAATACCTTATCGTGTGAGGCTCTCGGCTCTTGTATGCGCCCACTGGCGGCGGTAGGGCTGGCAAACACCCATTGTGACGGCCCCCACGTTTGCCCCCTTCCCTCCAGCCGGGATAACTGGCGAACATTCGGGGGCGTGGCGTTTAACCGCTGTAAGTTCAGCAGCAGCGCAGCAACATAGGGCGGCATCGGAATCGTGCGACGGCCCTCTACCTTGTCGGCAATGTCCATGCGTCGCCATTTAAAATCTACGTCCGTCCATTTCAGCGCGGCTATTTCCTCTCGCCTCGCGCCAGTCAGCAACACAGTTTGCAGATAGGCGGCATGTACTGGGTTTTCCAGCTTGCGCACGTACTCAAACCACAGGTTCAAATGCTGGCGCTCTAGGGCATCGCTCTTGGCCTGGGCTTTGGGCACCTCGTCCTTTACGTCCTGTTTGGTGCAGGCATCAGGCATTACATGGTCGTGGTACTCGGGGCGGCCAGCACACCAGTTAAGAAAGGCGCGCAGGCGAACGAACGCAGCACGCGCCACACCCGGCCTATGCTGTTGCGCAATAAGCCAGCCTTCCACGGCGCTACTGTCGATTTTGGATAGCGGCAATTGCAGCAGGTCATACAACGGCCCCGGCATGGTCTTATCGCCCTCGCCCTTCTTTCGCCCCCTCGTTTTGGGCTTGCCGCCTGGGTCACATAGGCGCTCATGCTCTAGCAGGCTCCTAGCGCCCCAATGACGCGCTCGGGCCTTAATGTATGCCTGCCATGCCTCTATGGCCGGGGCTTGCGCTTGGCGGGCCTTCCGGCGCGTCGCAGCATCGGCAGCGGTAAGCTCGGCCTTTACCTCTCGCGGGTCACGGCCTTGGTCGATGATGGCCTGTAGGCGTCGGGCTTCTTTCCGGGCTGTAATCGGCGTCCAGTTCTCTACATTGCCAATCGTCATACGGATGACATTGCCGTTTAGCTTGCCCTGAAAAATATAGGACTTGCTGCCAGCCGTTGCCCTAACGCCTAAGCCCGATGGCTCACGAAGAAACACTTGCTTCTTATCTGGCGGGCAAGTGAAGTCCTTAACGTGTTCCTTTTTGATTTCTACTAATGACATTGCATCGCCTCGTGTACCCCCTGTGTACCCCGAAGTGTGCCATATCAATCAATTTAAATCAACTTCCTATTTATGTACCCTCGCCGATAACTCTTATTATATGCGGGTTTCAGACTTTCGCTCAACATGTATCAACATCGAGAAATAGGAGCTTCTTCCTATTCGTAATGAGAAGGTCGAGGGTTCGACTCCTTTCATCGGCACCAATATCCATGCGGCTTTCCGAGGTTTTTGGAAAGCCGCATTTTCTTTGTGCGGTAAGTTTTCGGTAAGACGCCGCATTTTTGTACGCCGGATCAGCACGTGCGGATCCAAAGTTTCAAACTCATCGCTTGGGCGAGCGATGGGCGGCGCTCTATGAAATAAGCCTGGCAAGCCCCTTCTGGCGTTCGACGACCAAAGCGGCCAAGGCCGACAGGTAATCCATGACGGCGGGCTCGAATTCCGCGAATACCTCCATGCTCCTGGTGGACCGGACGATGCTCATGGTCTGTGTCACGCAAGGATCCACTATCCTGCGGGCGGTCAGCCTGCCATCGCCGAGTTCGCCGGCAACGGCACCATAAGGCATGACCGAGGCCGCCATGCCACGCAGTACGATCTCGCGGATTCCGGCGATGGATCTCATCTCATAGACAATGTTCAAGGCTCGTCCCCGTTCGTGGGCGACGCGCTCCATCAGGCAACGGCCAACATCCCTGCGTCCGCCAAATACGAAATTGAAGCCCAGGGCCTCGTCGAGGGAAATCGCGCCCTGCCCGCATTGCACGCTGGGATGGGTAACAAACAGAACATCTTCCTGCACCATCGGGGTCAAGCATACGCCTGGCCGCTCGCTCGCGCCATAAGCCAGCGCGACATCGAGCTCACGGTTCTCGACCGCGTCAACCAGAACGAAGCTCGGATCCTCTCTGAGGGAAAACGAAAAACGGGGAAGATTCTTCTTGGCCGAAACGACGGCCTCGGTGCCCACGAGCAGCACCAGACTGGACGGCATGCCAAGCGAAAAAAATCTTTCGGAATGGCCCAGGCTGGAAACATCCTTGATGGTGATGTCGAGCAGCTCGAACAAGGAGCTTATTCTGGAATACAGAAGCTCTCCGGCCGGCGTAACGTCCACCCCACGCGCATGGCGAGTCAACAGCGCCACGCCCAGGCAGTCTTCCAACTGCTTTATATTGAGGCTCAAGGCCGGTTGCGCAATGCATAAGGATTCCGCCGCCTGCGTGATGCTGCCCAGCTCGACAGTCTTCACAAAGCACTGAAGCTTTCTTAGCGTCAAATTATGCGGGTTCATAAAGCCCTCGATGCCGGGCGGCGTCCGCGGCGCATCAGGAAGGGCGGACCTGAAGGGTCTTCAGGTAATCCAGCGCTTCAGCCAATGCCACCACATCGCAGTATTTCGCCTGTAGGTCGAACAAGCTCTGTTTGTGCGCGGCTTCCGAGCGGTCGCCGACCGCTTCCGCAACGACGACGGGGCGGAACCCATTCTGCACCGCATCGACCGCCGTACCGCGCACGCAACCGCTGGTGGTGCATCCCGCGATCAGCAGCGTATCGCAGCCATTGGAAACCAGACGGGACAGCAGATCGGTACCGAAAAAGCACGAGGCGTATTTCTTGACCAGTATCGAATCTCCCGGCAGATGACGCAGGCGCGGGTCGAGCTCGACCGCGGCGGTGCCGCTGCGCAGCGTGGCGGCGCCCTTCTGCTTCAGCACCCACACGCCGCCATCCTTCAACGAGGCGTCATCGTAAGCGGTCGTGGTGAAGAAGATCGGCACGCCCGCTTCCCGGCTGGCATCGATGAGCCGGTTCGTGGCAACGATCTCGTCGTCCATATTCGAACCCAGCGGCATGTCGGGGCTGGTAAATGCCCGGATGATGTCCACAACGATCAAACCCGGGCGAGCGCCAAATCCGAGTTTCAATCCGAATCCTCGCTCGCGGAAAAACTCTGTGTCGGCATGAACCATTTCACTCATTTGCTTGCTCCTTGACCAGCAATGCGGAAGCTGAAAACACCCTGTTCGTTGTAAAGGACTCCGGCCCGAAGCCCGGGCTTCTTCGACCCGGCTCGCTCGACTGGCGTCAGCGATGGCGTGACACCCGCTGTTCCAGCCATCTCAGGCACAGGCCGGGAATGACCGCAAGAATGATGATGAATATGACCTGGCCGGTGATCCGCGCGAGCCTCGCATTCGCGATGTTGTTCACCAGTTCGTGGCCAAGCCCGCTCGTCGCCGACACCATGCCCGCCAGAATGAGGCCGATCATCGTCAGGCCCAGCGCAATCCGCGCGCCGCTGACAAGCGCCGGAACAAGCGCAGGAATAACGATCTTCGCAAGTTTTGCGTACCACGGCAAAGTCAGCGCATCCGCCAGCCTGAGCAGGTTCTTATCCATGTCGACGGTCGCGCCCATGACCAGCAGCGCCATCGGGGGCAGTGCGTGGGCAATGGCAAAGACCACCCGGACCTGTTCGCCGATCCCGAAAAAAATAATGAATACCGGGTACAGGGTGACGAGCGGCACGCAATAGAACGCGAACATCGGCGTGGCGAAAACCCGCGACCAGAATGAAGACAGGCCCAGGCCAAAGCCGATCAGCGCACCCGCAACCACCGAAATGGCCCAGCTCAGCAACAGCAGCCTGACGGTGGTGAGAATGCTCTGGCGGTAGGCCTCGCGCCCCAGATCCAGGACAAGGCCCTGGATCGCCTCCAGGGGGCCGGGAAAGACCACGTTATTCAGGATGGCGGCCGCGACCGCCCAGATCACGACCACGAACGCCGGCAATGCAAGCACCACCAACACCTCGGTCAGCGCCCGGGCCAGGGGCCTGGGCGCTGCCGCGCCGGCGCGCTTCACCGCGCCCGGAGCCTCGCCCGATGCCGCCAAAGCCATTTTGGTCATGGGGATATCCTCTTGCTTCGTCCACGCAACAACAAGCCGAACAACGCATTCACGCCCAGGGCGAAGACCAGCACGATGACGATCCCCGCATACATGTCGTTCAGCGAAAAATGGTCGTAGGCATAGGAGATGAAATGGCCCAGCCCGTATGTGGAAAGGATGAACTCGCTGGCCATGACGCCGATAATGCAGAACGACAGCGCCAGCCTGAGCCCCACGACAATCTGATTGATGGTTGATGGAATGAGTATCTTGAAAACATAATCCGTGGTCGATAGCTGCAGCGCCCGTGCCAGCTTGATGGTGATCCGCGGGATGGAATCGAGCCCATCGAGCGTGGATGTGATGACCGACACGATACCCAGCAAGGCGCCCAGCAGAACCACCGGAACCAGGCCTATACCCGCGACGACCACAAGCAGGGGATACAGCGCGAAGGTCGGTATGGCGTAGTAGATCGAGAGCCATGGATCGAATACTCGCCGCAACAACGGGACGCGCCAGAGAATAAGGCCGATGACGATGCCGCACACGGACGCGAACACGAACGCAAGCAGGATAGCCAGGAGACTGGGGCCCAGATGGTGCAGCCAGAAAGCTTCATCGACAAGCAATTGCCCGGCGCGAATCAGAATAAGGCTTAGCGGCGGCAAGGTGAAGGAGTCGATCAGCCCCGTCCTGGGCCCGATCTCGAGCACGGCAAGAATGAGCGCCACGCCAAGAAGCATCCAGGCCCTGGGACCAAGCCCAAGGCGCCGATCAGTGCACGCCGCCGCGACCGATGCGCGTGTCACAGAGCGGCCCCTTGCCTGGCCAGGGCATCTTCAGCCTCGGTGCGGAGCAGGCCCCAGACCTGTTCGGTCAGGCGCGCCGCCTCTTTCAAGCCGAGCACCGATGGATCTCTTTTCGCAGGCAGATCGACCGGCGCATCGAGAATGATGCGGCCAGGCCGCGCGCTCATTACAAGAATGCGGTCGGACAGCAAAACCGCTTCCTGGATGCTGTGCGTGACGAAAATGACGGTTGCCTTGACATGGCGCACCATCTTCAGAAGCTCGAAGCCAAGCACCACGCGGGTTTGCTCGTCCAGCGCCCCAAAGGGCTCGTCCGCAAGGACGAGATCGGGCGCGGTGCTCAGGACACGGGCGATGGCGGTACGCTGGCGCATGCCGCCGGACAACTGATGGGGATAATGCCCGCCGAACTCAGAAAGGCCGACACGGCGCAAAACATCGGCCGCCACCGCCTGCCGCTCGGCCTTCGGAACCTTGCGGGCTTCGAGGGCGAAGGCGGCGTTTTCGAGCACGGTGCGCCACGGCAGCAAAGCGGCTTCCTGGAAGATGATACCGGTTTCCCTGCGAGGCGCGGAAAGAAGCTGCCCGTCGACCAGAACCCTTCCATCGTTGATCCGGTTCAACCCGGCAACGATATCCAGAAGCGTGGACTTTCCACACCCGCTCGGCCCCACGATAGTCGTGAAACTGCCGGGCTCGAAGCGGGTGGTAGTGTTGTCCAACGCCACCACCTCTCCGTATACCTGACCAACGTCTTGCAATTCAACCAGGACACCCATATATGACTCGCCTCGATTTCAATTAGGACATACGGCCTAAAATAGATAGCGCTGAAGCGTTCAATCGGGAATCTTGCCTTTGTACTTCTCTGGCAAATAAGCATCCGTGAGCAGGCCTTTCCAGTCCACATGCTCGATCTTGTCCGTATAGCGCAGGCCTTCCGCGACACCCGCCAGGGATTTTGGATTGAAGGCCAGCGAAAGCACGTTCAGATCGTTGAACTTCTGAATCAGCTCCTTCCCGATTTGCGGATCCACATTGAGGCTGGCCGCGTACATTTCACCGGCCTCCGAGGGATTGGCCTTCATCCAGTCTATCGCGCTCTGCAGGGCTCGCAGCAAGCCCCGCGCCACCTCTGGATGCTTTTCCGCATAGCGACGGCTGCTGACGATCATCGTCAATTCGTAATACGGCACGAATTCGTTGCCCCGGACGACAACCCTGAGATCCTTCGTGTGCTCTTTTTCCGTAAGGGGCGGAATGAACGTGACGTCGACCGCCCCGCTTTGCAACAGGGCGATCCCCGCTCCGACCCCGCCCGTCGCGACCCGCTTGGTGGTTTCCATGTTGAGGCCGGCATGTTTGGGCACCAGATAGCTCATAGCCTCGGTGACCGACCCTGCGTTCGTGAACCCCCAGGTCTTGCCGTCGAGATCCTTAACGGTCTTGATGGGAGAGTCCTTCATGACCGCCCAGCCGATTTCAAATGGAACCTCCGACGCGCCCGAAATGACCTTGATCGGCGCGCCTTTCATGTAGGCGTTGACCAGGGCGGAAGTGGCCACCTGCCCGAATGGAAGATCCCCCGCAATGACATTATGCAAAGTGGTTCCGCCACCTTCCGCCGGCAGCACTTTGTCGAGCACGATTCCCTCGCGTTCGAAAAAACCCTTGGCTTGCGCCACTTTCCAGGGCATTCCGTTGATATCGTTCGCTTGCGCCACCGATACCGTTATATGCGTCAGTTCCTTGGCGGCGCCCAGAGACGGTGAAACCATTACAAACGCAACGGTGAGTGCGCCGGCGCCCGCCAACAGAGTTTGCCTCCAGGTCTTGTTCATATCAAAGTCTCCTCCGGCATCGAGTGCCAGGTTTATGGGTCGGTAGAAAACACCACGAGGCTATTCAAACCCCAGCCACGATAATTCTGATATTTATTTTGGAAGCGAGCATGCCTGTGAGATATGCCGCTGATACGCCAGTCTCTGCTTTGTTTTATAACATGCTGGTTAAGCATGTATCCAATATGTTCTGGGCACGCGCAGCCATATATTATCTTTATGGTTGGCCGCGCTCATACCCTCTATGGCTCTATGAGTAAGCGGATTCAATCCTCGTCGGAGCAAACCGCCTGCAATTTTTGCAGAATGTCGTACAGCCGCACGCGATCCTCTTTGTCGAGCGACAACAGCAGACGCGCATGATGCATGCGCGCTAGCGGCATTGCCGCATCCACCAGCTTAGAACCCTTCGCCGTAATGTTGCAGGCCAGCGATCGGTCGCCGCTTTTCATGGACGCGGTGTTGACCAGCCCCTTCTGGGCAAGCTCTTTGACAGTGCGGCTGACCAGGGCTTTATCGGTGGCCGCGACCTCGGCCAATTGTTTCAGCGGTATGGATTTATGATGCGCCACCGTGGACAGCAGCCGCCACTGCGGCAGGGTAAGCCCTGCGCCCCGGGCGTAGACGCCGGGAAAGCGCTTCAAGTGCGCGGCAATCCGCACAATGTGCACGGACAGGAAATCTTCGACGGTAAGGTTGGAGCCATCGAGTTCGATGTGCTCCCATGGGCATGGTGTAGAAGTATCGCGCGTCACAGTCAACCTTCCGAATGCTGGAACAGGGGTACACAATAAAACACGGAGCAATCGGAAACCAGGACGAGGCTGTTGCGCCCAATCGTCGTGAAAGAACCGGAACCCTTCCCCTAGTGTACTGTTTGGGAAGCGATTGTATCACCGTCGTGGCGCATGACCGGCGGGTTTACCGGTGATGAACAGCCAGCCAGACCGTGGGTTCCTCGTTCGAGGTAAAGGCCACGCGATGCCTGCATCCCGCGGGCAACCAGCAATGCTCGCCCACCCCCAGCCGCAACAACTCGTCATGGCCAGCCATTTGCAGCGCGGCCTCGCCACGCAGCACGATCACCCATTCGTCCCAGTCCTGCTCGTACCAGAAATCGCACGGACTGGCCTGGCCATGCGATACGATGCGCTCGATGCGCAGACCCGGCACATCGAGCAGATCGTCGAAGGATTCCTGAGTACCGTCTAGCGGCAGGGCCTTGAACAGATTCGACAACATGGTTTCTCCTGATGCCGGTAAATCACGGAAAATCGCCGGCGACCCGCAGGCTTTGCTCCGTCAGCCGCTCCAGCGGGTCCTGGCGATAATATTGCCGCAACAGCCCGTACCAATCGGGCAACGCCTGCGCCAAAGGCTCGGGATCCACAAAGAAAGCCTCGGAACTGACCGCGAAGAACTCCGCCGTATCCATGGCCGCATAGGGATCCAGAGGAAGGCTGTCGTACCATGGCGCGGCGGCTTCGGACTCGGGATCGATGTGGTGCGGAATGGCGTCTTCGACGGCATCGAGGGCGGTATTGAAATCGTCGAAGGCGGCGTCGAGCACACGCATCCAGATTGCGGGGCGGATATCCGCGTGGTCGTGCAGGCTTGGCATGCCGTCGGCGGCGCCGCCATACAGATCCAGCTTGTGCGCGAACTCGTGGATGACCACGTTCACGGCATGGCGTCCACCCGGCTCGCTGTCTTCCCACGACAGGATTATCGGACCACCCTCCCAGGCCTCACCCGAAGCCTCGAGCAGGTATTCGTGCACCACTCCGTCTTCGTGAACCTCGCTGCGCGGAATCAAAAAGCCGCCCGGATACACCACGATTTCCACCCAGCCCTCGTACAGCGAGGGATCGAGCTCCATGATGGGCAAGGCCGCCTGGATGGCGACGGCAAGCCGGATGTCGTCGGTTATTTCAAACCCATGCGCACCGCTGAATGTCTTGCTGGCCAGCAGCCACGCGGCGCGTGCGCGCAAGGCTTCGTCCTGCTGCGCCGAAAGCCCCGCCAGAAAAGGCAGGCCGTCAACCGCCCGCCTCCAGGCCCGGGGCGAGATAAGGGAAAGTTCGCGCATTACGCGCCGTCGGCTGGCGCCTTTGCCGGCAAGCCACCTGAACATAGCTGGTGATCCAAGGAAAACAGATAGAGGAATATCCGATGATACCCGCAAGGGTCAACAAGCATTTTGCGCCCGTCCGGCAACAGCCGCTTACAACAGCTACGCAATCTTCCAAAAAATCCTGCGCGGAACGCGTCGGATGGTGCTGGCTGTTCTATAGTGAAATCTATGCGGCAAATGGTGATTCCGCAATTCGGAGAGGTTCATGGCTTATCTGTTTTCACGTCTGGCCTTTGTGCTGATCGGCCTGCTTTTCGCCCTGGGCGCAGTACCTTCCCAGGCCGCCGACGCCTACAGCCCCGAAGAGCTCGAACAACTGGTGGCGCCCATTGCCCTCTACCCCGATCCGCTGCTCTCGCAGGTGCTCATGGCCTCCACCTATCCGCTGGAAATCGTCGAAGCGGCACGTTGGCGGGCCGGCCAGCCGCAAAGCCTGTCGGATCAGCAGTTGTCGGGACTGCTGGCGGACAAACCCTGGGATCCCAGCGTAAAAGCCGTAGCGGCGTTTCCCGACGTGCTGGAGATGATGAACGAGAAAATCAGCTGGACGGGCCAGTTGGGCAATGCCTTTCTCGATCAGCAGGAAGACGTCATGGCAGCGGTGCAGCGCCTGCGCGCCCGCGCCCAGGCGGCCGGCAATCTTCAATCCGGGCCGCAGCAGACCGTCACGGTATCGGGCAGCCCATCGGTCATCGCCATCGCGCCGGCCCAACCTGATACGATCTACGTCCCTATCTACAATCCTGTCGTCATCTACGGCCCGTGGCCGTATCCCGGCTATCTGCCCTATTATTGGCATCCGCCGCGCTATGTTGTCCGGGGCCCGGTCATTACATTCACGACCGCCTTCATCGTGGGCGGTGTGCTCTGGAGCACCTACAACTGGCATCACCGCCGTTTCGACATCAACGTGAACCGCTACAACCGGTTCAACCGCACGCATATCACCGGCCCTGTCTGGCATCGGGAGTTCGAACAACGCCGCGCTGCCGCCTATCGCCACGAGGCCGTTCGGGAGCATTACGGCAATCCGCGCAACGCAGTCCCTCGGGGCCCCATGCCCAATAGACCTGGGCCCGAACATGCAGGGCCGCCGGCCGGCGGCCGTTCCAGCTTCGGGCACACGCCGCCCGGCCAAGGCGTGACCCGCACGCCTCCTCCCGCCGAAGCGCCGCACGGGCAAATCCACACGCGCACTTCGCAACCACCGTCGTCGTCGATGCAGCAACCGCAACGACAGCCGCAACAAACGCAACAGCGGCCGCCTCAACAGCAGCCGCAGGCGCGGCCACAGCAACCACCGCATCACGCGCCGGGCGGGGAAAGACCTGCGAACGTGATCCGCACACACGAATTCCACAACGAAGCGGCCCACACGCGGCCTCCGGCTGAACGCCAGGCCCAGAGGCAGGAACATAGGCAGGAATACCGGCAATCCCACGCGCCGGCCTCCGAACGCCATGAAAGGAATGGCGGCGACAGATAGCGCTGCGCCAGCGCAAAAGCCTTGGCACCAAGACGCCAAGGGCCGGCCTGCGCCTGTTTGACGCCCCGCGCGTAACTTGATTTCAGCTACGCGCGGGAAGGCAGGGAAGTGTTCACCCGTTCATCTTGCACAAATGTGAATAGACATCGCCATGGTCCTTGACCAGGGTCTTGATGACTTTGTAGTCGAGCTTGCCGTCGGCGTTGCGCTCGATGTGCGCAAGAGACCAATCTTGAACCGGGTACTGGTTGGGCCCGAAGTGGAAGCTGCCGCGCACACTTTGGAAGTCAGCCTTGCGCAGGGCCGCGCGGAACTGGTCGGGCTTGCCCTTGTAGTCGCCGTCGACGGCTTTCAGGGCCGAACCGATGGCGCGGGCGGTATCGTACGCCGTGGCCGCATAGCTGGAGGGGCGGCGCTTGAAGGTTTTTTCGAAATCGGCCACGAAGGTCTTGCTGGCCTGGTTGTCGCGGCTGGCGGTCCATAACGTGCTGAGGTAGTAGCCCTCGGCCGCATCGCCCAGGGCGGCCAACATGCGGTCGTCCAAAGCAAGGGTCGTTACCATTTTCACGGACTTGTTCAAGCCCGAGTTGGCGAATTGCTTGCCGAAGTTGATGCCCGCCCCGCCCGGCAGGAACTGGAACACGCCGTCGGGATTCAGCGAGCGGATGCGCGCCAGCTCGACGGAATAGTCCGACTGGTCGAGCTTGGTGTAGATTTCGGCCAGAACCTCGCCCTTGAACTCGCGCTTGAAGCCGCTTAGCGCATCGCGCCCGGCCTGATAGGCGGACGCCACCAGGACGATCTTCTTGATGCCTACCTCGTTGGCGGCCATGGCGGCGGTATCGCTATGCGAATCGTTCTGGAAGCCCACCGAGAACAGGTTCTTGTCGCACCCCTTGCCGGCGAAATTCGAAGGACCCGCGTTCAGGCTGACATAAAAGCCCCCCTCTTTCACCACAGCTGGCGCAACCGCAATCATTACATTGGAAAAATTGATGCCGGTGAACAGGCGTATGCCTTCCTGCAGCATTTTGTCGGCCGACTGCTTGCCCGAGCTGGGCTTCAAGCCGTCGTCCTCGACCACGAGACTGACCGGGACGCCGCCCAGCTTGCCGCCCTCCTGCTGGATAGCCAGGGCAAAGCCGTCGCGCTCGTCCTCGCCGATATAGCCCGCCGGGGTCGACAGCGTCGTGATGAAGCCTATTTTGACGGGGTCCTGCGCATGGGCCGCCACGGCCGATACGGACAAAGCCAGGCCCAGACCCAATTTTGCGAATTGATTCATACCACTACCCTCCTCAGGTTTGAACTGCCAAAACGGATTTATTGATTATCGATTTCGCGCCGACGACTCCCCGTTCACGCTTGGCGCACCATGACCCGCATCGATCCGATGCCCTGGAATTCGGCCACGATGCTGTCTCCCGGATGCACGGGGCCGACACCTTCGGGCGTGCCGGTGTAGATGACATCGCCGGGATGCAAGGTATAAAAAGACGAGGCGAATTCGATCAGTTCGGGAATGCCGATGATGAGGTCGCGCGTGTTGGCCTTTTGGCGCGGCTCGCCGTTGACGGTCAACTGGAAATCCAGGCCGGTGGCATCGACAAGCTCGTCAGCCGTGACCATCCAGGGCCCCAGCACGCTGTAGCTATCGACCGACTTGCGCAGGCTGCGTTCTTCCGGGCCGCGCACCGTCATGTCCAGGCCGATGCAATAGCCCGCAACGTAATCCCACGCCTGCGCGCTGGGGATATTGACGCCGGCCTTGCCGATGACGACCGCCAATTCGATCTCGTGATCGTTACGCCGGTCAGGATGGCGGATGGCGACGCCCGCGCTGGGCCCGACCAGCGAGCTGTTCGCTTTCAGGAACAGCCCGACGCGCTGGATCTCGGCCACCTGGCTATTGTGGTGGATGGCGGCGTCCGCCCGCGCTTCGTCCAGGTGCTTGCGGTAATTGACCGGCGCGGCAACGAGCTTGCCGGGATTGGCTACCGGGCTCAGCAACGTGACATCGGCCAGGGCATGCGCCGTCGCCGAAGGCAGGATCTCTTCGATGCGGCCACGGACGCGGTCGAGATTTTGAATGAGTAGATCGACGCGCGGCAATGGGTAGGTGGCCGCAGCCAATACATCCAAAGCGGCCGTTACATCGAAAACCATATCGTCCTTGACGACCCCCAGACGATCCGAATCAAACCTGCATAGGCGCATAACAACTCCTGAAAAGGAATCTGTTAGTCTCGGCCATCGGCATTATTTATTCAATAAGAAGAAATTTATAAGGTATATTGTATTTATCAATAGTCATAGGAAGCCGCTCGCTGACAACCATGGCCAATCTCGATCTTGAAGACTTCCTCATTCTCAAGGAAATATACCGGACGCGAAGCATTACGGCGTCCGTCGAGCAGATCGGCTTGAGCCAGCCCTCGATCAGCATTCGCCTGAACCACCTCAGGCGGCATTTCGGCGATGCGCTTTTCGTGCGCACCGCCGAAGGAATGATGCCCACCCCTCTGCTGGAAAAGCTGCTTCCCAGAATCGACGTCGCGTCGGAGCTGTTAAGCCCGCCAGGCACGGGAACGGCCGACTTCGATCCAGCCAGTTCCAGCCGAACCTTCCGCATCAGTCTGGCGCACGTGGCGCAGATGACGCTGTTCCCCGAACTGCTGACCCTGCTTGAAAAGCAGGCGCCCAACGTCAGAACCGAGTCGATGGAGCTGGATCGCGAAACGGGCAGCCTGCTGGAGTCGGGCCAGGTGGATGTTGCGATCGGATTCGCCATCGAGCTCAACCGCGGGTTTTATCAACAAAGACTGATCACCGAACACTATGTCTGCATCGCGCGGCACGACCACCCGCGCATCAGGGCATCCTTGAGCAAAGAACAGTTCCTGGCCGAATCCTATGTGGAGACGATGGCGCCCGCCACCGGCCATTCTTTGTTGAACAAGGCGCTCGAAGAGCGCGGCATCGAGCGCACCATCAAAGTGCGGGTGTCGTCCTTGCTGGGAATGGAGAAAATCGTCGCCTCGACCGAACTCGTGGCCATCGTGCCTTCCCGCCTGGGGCGCACCCTGGCCCAGGGCGGCATGATCAAGCTCTTGAAAATTCCGGTGCCTATTCCCTCGTACGAGGTCAGGCAGTACTGGCACGAACGCTACCACCAGGAGCCCGGCAACCGCTGGCTCCGGCAATTTATTTTCGATGCCTTTCTGGACATGCCCATGCCGTAGGGATTTCGCGGCTAGTCGTCGATCTGCGGCGCCTTCGGACGCGGGCGCTTGAGAATCTCGCCCAATACCGCGTAGAACGGCCCGCCCAGGCGGGCAATGGGATCGATGGCAACGCTATCCACATGGTTCCCGTCGTACACGGCCGGATCCAGATGGAACATGACGATCTCGCCGATATACAAGGTGTTGGTGCCCGTCCCCAGCGGCACCACGTGCGCCAGACGGCATTCCATCTGCACGGGCGAGATCGCCACGCGCGGCGCCTTGACCAGATGGCTTGGCAGCGTGGCAATGCCCAGATGCTCGGCCTCGCTGGCATGCGAGGGGTACAGGGCGCTGCTGGCGTTCATCAGATCCAGCACAGCGCGCGTCGCCACGTTGACCACGAACTCGCCGGTTTCCCGGATGTTGCGGGCGGTGTCCTTCAGGGCGCCATCGTCCTGGGCCGAAATATTGACGGCCAGCATGGGCGGCGTATCGGACACATAGTTGTAGGAACTGAACGGCGCCACATTGACGACGCCGTTTTGCCCGAGGGTGGTGATCCACGCCACCGGCCGGGGCACCACCACGCCGGTGAGCAATTTGTAGGCCATGGAAGCCGACAATTCCGAGGTCGGCAGGGAAGTGAAGTTTTCGTGGGTCGCTTGCGTCATCGTTGCACCAAGGCTCCTGGCCGGTCTATTTCAGATGAACAATTGTATGCTGGGCAAAAAGCCATCCATGTTCAAGAGCTCGACCTTTTTTTCCACGATGCGCAACTGCCCTTCGGTTTCGCGCAGCATATAGCGCACGCGCGCGCCCAGCACAATCTGGTCTCGCCCCTGATGCTCCAGGTAGACGATATTGCTCGTCAGCCCCGGCAGCCCGCCGCCTGCCTCGCGCGCATCGACCTCGGGGCGCTGCACCACATGCATGCTGCTAACCCGCGGCTGCAAGGAATGAGCCTGAGGATGGCTCAAGCGGGCAATACGCAGCTTGAGCAGCATTTTGTCCTCCAGCGCGATGCTGGCCTGCATATGGCGGTCGGTTTGCCCCGGCTGGGTGGGAATCCAGTAAATGCCGTCATCGGCAAACAGGTCGTACCACTGCTCGAACTGCCTGTCGTCCAGCAGGCGGTTTTCGTGATACACGAATTCGACAAGACGATTGTTCAATTCGGATTGGCTCATGCCTGGGCTCCCGCGGGTTGCATCAACAGCGCATGCCAGGCGCGATATTGATTGCGCATGACCAGTTCGTTATTGCCGTCCTCGAAGCGGCAATCGCCCACCTCCAGCTCGGCTGGGTCGAATTGACGCTGCAGATTGACCCACGGGTTACCCGCCGCGGCCAGGCTGACCTGCTGGCTTTCAAACAAATGCACGTCGTCATGAGACACCACACTCATGGGCGAGAAAACCAGCCGGCTATAGGTAAGGCCACGCTCGAGCATGATGCCGGGCGCCCCCTTGGGCTGGAAGGCCCAGACCTCCAGTTGAGTGAGATTCGCGGCCAAAGGCCTTAGCACCCGCAGTATCTGCGGCGACCCCTTTGTGGCCAGGCTGGGATAAAACACCACGTTCTGTGGCGAAAAGGCAAGAATTTCGCGGGCCCGCTCTTTGCCGTGGGCCTGCTCCAGCGACTCCTGATAGCCGGGAATGTCGGAGTAGTCGGTGTGGATGCTGAACTTGGTGCCGAGAATGCTGTGCCCGTTGGGCAAGGTCCTGGCGCCCATCTTGGTATAGAAATCGTAGCTCGCGCCAAAGGGCAGCAATTGCTCCAAGGCAGTGGGATTGGTTTTCAGAAACTCCTCGCCCACGTGCCGGGCCGTGTCCGCTGCGGATTCGTGCGTGGAAATGGGATGAACCGTATCGTTGATGTTTTCAAGATACATCTTCCAGTTGCAACGGATGACGCTGCGGATGCAACTGCCGGCGGCCTGCAGTTCGCCCTCGGGAGAGCGGTCGGCCATATTGTCGAGCGCGCCGAGGGTTTCGCCGAAATACTCCCGGAACGCCATGCCTTGCCGGCTGAGGCGCGCAAACACAAAGCCCCGGTAGGTTTCCACACCACCGGGCACCGACAGCCCTTCGGCGGCGGCGCTGGCTTCGAATCCGGTGTCCTTGTAGCCCGCCTTGAGCGAAACCGCCAGCAAGGCGCCGTCGGTTTTATAGCACCATGCATGATAGGGGCAACGCAGCATGCGCCCGGCATTGCCCTGTGGCCTGGAAACAATGCTGGCGCCCTTGTGGGCGCAGCGGTTGATCAGCACGCGCACACTGCCATCGCTGTGCCGGATCATGATGACCGGACTGCCCGCCAGATCCAGCGTTATGTAATCGCCCACCTCCGGAACCTGGCTTTCATGGCCCACGTAAAGCCACGACCGAGCAAACACCCGCTCTTGTTCCAGTTGAAAAATTTCTTCGCTGATGTAGGCGTCGCGATGGATCTGGCCATTGGAAACCAGCCCCGCGACGGCTTCGGCATCGGTACGGTAACTTTTCATTTTCCGCTTCCTTTTTCCATGACGTGGAGAACGCAATCCCTGTCACAAGACCCGCCCCCGCCCTTTTCCGGCAACCCGCGCACCTTTTTGCGCGCCGGTATCCGCTACGTCAGATTGAAGAAATCGGCAGCGTTGCCGGCAAGCATCCGGGCCTTGTCCTGGGCCGACAGGAAATTGGAACCGGCGATCAGCGAGCCGATTCTCGGCTCGCCAAGGGGAAAGGGATAATCCGAACCCAGCATGACGCGATCAGCGCCCATGACCTTCGTCAACAATTCCAGAGAGTCGGGATCGAACACAGCACTGTCGACACTGAAGCGATCCACATAGCTGGAGGGGGGATTAGGGCAGTCCTGCCGGACGATATCGCGATGCTTCCAGGCATTGTCCACCCGGCCCAGCAGAAAGGCAAAGGCGCCGCCGCCATGCGCGAAGCACAGCTTCAGGCTTTTGGGGATGCGCTCGAACGCGCCCGATAGAATCAGGGAAAGAATGCTCAGCTGGGTTTCGGCCGGCATGGCCACCAGCCAGGGCAGCATCCACTTCTTCATGCGGTTCGGCCCGCCCATCATGTCCCAGGGATGAACCAGCACGGGTATGCCGTCGTTGGCGCAGTGAGTCAGAAAATCCACCAGATGGGCGCTGTCCATGTCCAGGTCGCCCAGGTGGTTGCCGATCTGGACACCCACATGGCCCCTGGCCTTGGCGCGGCTGGCCTCGGCGCACGCCAGGTCCAGGTCCTGCAGCGGAACCTGGGCCAGGACCTTGAGGCGGGCAGGATCGGCGCTGGCGAACTGCAAGGCGTGATCGTTCATGCGCTCGGCCCAATCGGCGGCCGCGCGCGCCGCATCGCTGTACCGGAACATGATGGGGGTGGCACAGCTGATCTGGATATCCACGCCCTGCTCGTCCATTTCGGCCAGGCGCGCATGCGCATCCCAAAGCACTTTATAGACGGGCCGGAAAGGCTTTTCTCCGGTCATGATCTGGCCGGTATCGCCGCCGGCGTCGACACGAAGCCACAGGCCGTTGTCGCGATCCAGGGCCGCGCCCTCCTCCTTGCTCAAAAGGGGGAAATGATGGGCGTGCATGTCGATTTTTTTGGGGTGAGTCATGATTTTTTCTGTATGGTTCGTGGCGCTTGCCTGTGCATGGCCACCAGGGCCGGGGCATTACAGTGCATGCGTGCGATGCAGCTCGTCGTGCCAGGCCTGGAAATCCCGGCCGGAATGGACGAGGCCGCAGCTTGGGCACGTGCGCTCGGCATCGGTGGTCGAATAAAAACGGTTGTAGATGGGCGGAAAATCGTCGACGATGCTTTCCAGCTGTATATCGTAGCGCTTGACTATCGTGCCGCAACGGGCACAGCTCCATTGCAGCCCGTCCGCCTCGCCCTTGGGACGTTTGCGTTCGATGACCAGGCACAGGCTATCGGCTTCGCGCTGCGGCGAGTGCAGCGTGTGCGGCGCCATCAGGAACATGTCGCCTTCCTTCAGATGCACTTTTTCGTATTGCCCGCGATCCCACATGAGCAGGTAGGCGTTGCCCTTGAACTGGTAAAAGAACTCTTCGATGGGATCGTCGTGGAAATCGCTGCGCTGGTTGGGGCCGCCCACCACCGTGACCATGAAATCGCCGTCCGCCCAGATTTGCTGATTGCCCACCGGCGGCTTCAGCAGGTGAGAATTGTCGTCCAGCCAGCGCTGGAAATTCAGGGGATAACCGTATTTGTACATATGCGAAGTCTCCTTCCGATCGCGCCGCTTTGCCGCGGCTTGCGCGTTGCTATTTAAAACCCAGGAGCAGCAGGCCAGTGCTGCCCCCGGGATCAAAGCGGCTTGTAGGCAATGGCCTTGATTTCGATGAGCAGGTGCGGGTGAGGCAGCTGATGCACCGCCACCGTCGTCCTGGCGGGGCCGGTTTCGTCGAAGAACTGGCCATATACCTCGTTGTAGCCGCCGAAATCATTCATGTTGACCAGGAAAGCGCTGATTTCCACCACATCGGACAGGTCGGCCCCGGCGCTGGCAAGAATGTCCCGGATGTTTTCAATGACCGCTCGCGTCTGGGCGCGAATGTCCAGGCTGGTGGTGCCCATGGCGTCCACCTGCACGCCTTCGAAGCTATTGTCCGGCCTGCGCGAGCTGGTGCCGGAAACGAAAATGAAATCGCCCGCGCGCCTGAAATGGGGAAAACGGCCGCGAGGCTTTGCTTTTCCGGGTATGACGGCGGCTTCTGTGGTTTTCATGTGCTTGTCCCAATAAAAAGCGTGGATATGACTTCCATCCTGGAAAACTATAAAGGCAATTTCCAAGGCTGGATACTGAAAAACCTGACAAGCAACTATAACCAAAATGAATACATGGCTGCTTGCCGGCCCGGCGCTACAGGCTGCCCAAGGCGTCAATGCCAGCCACTTGTTCCAGGGCGGCCAGCAAGCGCGCCGTCGCCGCCGTGGGTGGTCTGTCGGCCATCAAGGTATAGCCGACCTTGCCAAAAGGGCTGGCCACGCCCAGGCGCAGAATGCTAAGCAGACCGGCCCGCACGAACTGCTCGGCAACCGCATAGGGCATCAGGGCGATCATGGTCGATTCCAGCAATAGTCCCAGGTTGGTCAGGAAGGACACCGATTCGACCAGCTTGCCCGGCATCGCCATGCCTGCCGCCTCGAAAAAGGAGTGGGCGGACCGCCTGGCCACCGACTCCACGGTAGGGACTATCCAGGCCATGTCCTGCAATTGATGGATATCCACTTGGGCGTCCAGGGCCAGGGGATGGTGGCGCGACACGACGGCGCACAGCATCTCGTCGTACAGAGGAACATGGACGAAGGAAGGGTTGGCGCTTTCTTCCGGAAGAAAGCCGATGACCACGTCGAATTGTCCGCGCGCAAGCTCGGGAAACAAAGCGTCGTTGGATCCGACGCGGATCTTGACGATGATGTTGGGCGCTATTTCGCGCAGGCGCAAAACCGCCCTGGGCAGCAGTTTGGCCGAGGCCGTCAACAGCGTACCCACCACGACCTGGCCCGAAATGCCGGCGCTCCACGAGTTGGCGTCGTCGGCGAGAAAGCGCAACCCCGCCAGCAGGGACTGCGCATGCCGCCGCAACAGCTCGCCGAAGTCAGTCAGTTGCACCCCTCGCTTGCCACGTGTGAACAGGGTTTCGTTGAAGTGCTGTTCCAGTTCGCGGATGGACTTGCTGACCGCCGGCTGGGTCATGTGCAATTCGCGCGAGGCCGCCAGCATGGAACCGGTTTCGGCCACCTTCTCGAAAATGGCAAGCTGTTGCAGCTTGAGCCGGCGAACCAGGGAGCCGCTGGAATGTTCCATGGCTTCGCGACTCCTTAATAAGTGTTAACAGGCCCTAATCCAGCCATACCGTGAAGTCGCCGGCGGAAACCCTGGGAGTGCGGAACGTGTTGACCAGCGCCGACTCGTCGGCATAGCCCAGCGCCATGCCGCACACCACCATTTCGTCGTCGTTCGCGCCGACATGCGGCAGAATGATTTTTCCGTAGGAGTTCCAGGCCGCCTGGGGGCAGGTATCGAGCCCGCGCGCGCGCGCGGCGACCATGACGCTTTGCAGGAAACCACCGTAATCCATAAGCGAACCTGTGCCCAGAATCGTGTTGACCGTGAAGATCAGCCCCACGGGCGCATCGAAAAAGCGGAAATTGCGCTGATGCTGCGCATGCATGCCGTCTTTGTTGCCGCGTTCGATACCCAGCAGGCCGTACAGGCCCCAGCCGTTTTCGCGGCGGCGGTCGATGAACGGGCTGATCCATTGGCGGGGGTAGTAGTCGAATGCCTCGACGTACTCGGCGGCCAGGGCGGGATCGGCCCGCAGGGCGTCGTGGGCGGTGCATACCTTTTCCACCAGGGCATCCTTGCACCGGCCTTGCAGCACGTAGACCTTCCAGGGCTGGATGTTGGCGCCGGACGGCGCGCGGCTGGCCACGGCCAGGATTTCCTCGATCAGGCCGCGCGCAACGGGCTCGGCGGTATAGGCGCGAATGGACTGGCGTCCTTCAATGGCCTGGTCGACGAGCGCCACGGCATCGGATACGCAATTTTCAACGGCGGTACTGCTGGACATGATGCGGAAAACTCCTGATTTCTTGATTCCCGGGGACGCCGCGCGCCCCGTGAATATCGATGATAAAGCAAACGGCGCAAATATATGCGCGCAGAAGATGGTGCCTGCGCAAAACTGATAGCCGGCGAACCCGCCCCGCCCGTAATGTATCTCCAAGGGCGCAATACGACGCCGACCCAAGACGGGCCGACCGGCTCAAACAAACAGGAGATGACACAGCATGGCCACCCACCCCTTCGTTACCAGGAACCACTTCCTGCTGGGCACGTTTTCGACCAACTGCTCTGGCGGCATGACCGTATCCAAGCTGCCCGACCGCTGGAAGGCCGACTGGCCGCACAATCTCCGCATAGGAAAAATGCTGGACGACGCGGGCATCGATTTCATGCTGCCCATTGCCCGCTGGATCGGCTACGGCGGCGAAACCGATTTCCACGGCTACGTGCTTGAAACCGTCACCTGGGCCACCGCCCTGCTGGCCAACACCAAGAACATCACCGTGTTCGCCACCGTCCACACCGTGGCCAACCACCCCGTCGTGGTCGCCAAGCAAATCGCCACCATGGCGCAAGTGGGCGGCACCGAGCGTGTGGGGCTGAACATCGTGGCGGGCTGGAACAAGCCCGAGTACGAAGCCCTGGGCCTGACCTTGCCGGACGATCACGAAACCCGCTACGGCTACGCCCAGGAATGGTTCGACATCGTCAAGAAGCTGTGGACGCACGACGGCCCCTTCGACTGGGACGGCAAATACTTCCATCTCAAGCACACCTACGGCAACCCCAAGCCCGAATTCCAGCCGCCCATCTTCAATGCCGCCGGATCCGGCCAGGGTCGCGAATTCGCAAGCCGCAACGCCGATTTCCTGTTCACCCCCGCCATAGACCTGAGCCGTTCCAAACAGGAAGTGGCCGAGCTCATCCAGCTAGGAAAAACCAACCAGCGCAACGTGAACGTGCTGACCTTCAGCCACGTCATCTGCCGGCCCACCGAGGCCGAGGCCAAGGCCGACTGGCAAAAGCTGCAGGACAACGCCGACTGGGCCGCGGTGGACAATCTGATCAAGCTGCAATTCGCGCATGCGCAGTCGTTTCCCCACGACCTGCTGGCGTTGATCCGCGAGCGCTTCGCCGCCGGCCATGGCGGCTTCCCGCTGGTTGGCACGCCCGAACAAGTGGCCGACGGAATCAGCTCGCTGCACGAGGCCGGCTTCGCGGGAACCACGCTGTCGTTCTTCGATTATGCCGAGGAGTTCCCCTATTTCCGCGACAACGTCCTGCCCATACTTGAAGCACGCGGCATACGGTAATCAGGCATAAGGTAAACATCATGGTTCTGCTTCGCCTACCCAAAAAACCCCAGGCCGCGGCCGACACGTGCGCGGCCGCCCCCGGCCAGCCCCAGGCATTCCGCAGCGCGATGCGTGAACTGGCGGGCGGCGTCAGCGTCATCACGGCCTCGCGCGGCGACGAGCGCACTGGCCTGACAGTCACCTCGGTGATCTCCTTGTCCCTGGATCCCCCCGAACTGCTGGTGTCGGTCAACCAGAACTCCTCGTCCTGGCCCTTCATCAAGGAAACCGGCTACTTCGGCGTGAACGTATTGAGCGCCGAACTCCAGCCGGTGGCCGAACGCTTCTCGGGCAAGGGGGGCATCCGCGGCGAGCAGCGCTACGAAGGGGCGCCATGGCAGCGTGACCAGCACGGAGTATGGGTGCTGCCGCAGGCCCTGGCCACATTTTCCTGCAAGGTCGAGGACATACTCATCCATCACACGCATGCCCTGATCGTGGGCGCGGTGTTGTGCGCCCACACGCAGGGGCAGGAAAACGGCCCGCTCTCCTATTGGCGGGGCCGGTACGGCGGCTTCAGCCTGTAGTGGGCAGTCCGCAGCCCAGGAAAACCCTCGCAGCCAAATTGAGATTTTGGGTATAAACTCTTTATCGTCAATAAGTTGCCGTATCGTGCCGGGCGCGGGTAGTCATCATCCGCGCGGCGTGTGCCGGCTTTCTCTGGAGCTGCCTTGTCGCGATCCGTCCTCGCCGCTACCCGCAGTCGCCTGTTCGAGCGCTACCCTGTCATTGCCTCCAGCGACCTGGACGAAGTCCGCGGACAGGTCGCCAGTGTCTTTTGCGAGCACCGCCTGAGCGTCGTCGGAAAATCCCAGCACCTGAGCACGCAAATGTATTTCCGGCCAGGGCCTCGCGCCGGCTATGGCCGCATGAGCTACGGCGCCGCCGTCGACATCGACCCGGGCAGCCTCGACAACTTCTTCCTGCTGCAGTTTCCCCTGCAAGGCGGCGAAACCATTTTCGCCGAAGGGCAGCCGGTCGAGTCCACGTCCAATCTGGCCACCATCGTCAGCCCCGCCGTCGAATTTCGCATGCGGCATGGCAAAAACACCGAAAAACTGTTCATCCGCCTCGACCGCCAGGCCCTGGAACGCGAGTTCGTCCAGCTCTCGGGCGCCGCCCTGAAAGGCAGCCTCAAGTTCCTGCCCGGAATCCCCCTGGACACCCCGCAAGGCCAGGCCTTGCACCGCTACGTCTGCTGGCTCATGCAGGAAGCCTCCGACGGCAGCCTGCTCGACCATCCGCTGGTCGCCGCCCAGCTCGAAAGCACGCTCATGGCGGCTGTGCTCGATACGCTTGCGCACAACCAAAACAACCCGTTGCGCCAATCCAGCGCGCCGGCCCCGCGCTTCGTGCGCCTGGCCGAAGAATACATGGCCCAGCACGCCCACGAGCCCATCAGCGCCAGCGATATCTCCCGCTACGTCAATGTCAGCACACGCAGCCTGTTCGCCGGCTTTCGCAAATACCGCGACACCACGCCCATGGCGCACCTGCGCACGCTGCGGCTGGAAAAAGCCCATGCCGACCTCAGCGCCCCGTCGTCCAGCGACGACAGCGTCACCAGCATCGCACTGCGCTGGGGGTTTTCACATCTGGGGCAATTCGCGGCAGCCTATCGGCGCAGCTACGGCGAGACACCCTCGTGCACGCTGCGGCGCGCCGGCGGCTCGCCCCGCGGCGCCCCAAAAAACGGCTGAAACCTCCTCCCCAGCCGCTCGCCGCCACTACATGGCCGCGCTCAACACACGCTGCACGAATTCGACAACCGGCATTTTCTTGCCGTTGATCTCGACGCTATTATTCCCATACCGCAAGCGGACGGCGGCATTGCCGTCATCCAGGGTAACCAGGCCCGCGCGGGCCAGACGGCCGGTATAAACGTCGAACAGCATGGCGCCCATCATGGCCGCCCGCTCATCCTGACCGGCACCGCCCTGCAACTGGCTGAAGGTCTGGATGAACATGGGCTTGGCCACCACGACGTTCAGATCCAGTTGCTTGATCATTTGCGCCAGCAACGTGGCTGTATCGCCCGCCGCCGACGTATCTGCCGGCCTGGCCAAATCGACGGACACCGTCAAACGGCTTTCCCCCTTGTCGTTCTTCCAGACCAGCGGATCCACCGCCAGTTCGGGCTTGCTGTCCAGCACGGTCCAGAGCCTGTCCCGCAACACGGCGGCTTCGTCGGGGGTAATCGCCAAGGCCTCGTCCGGGGCGCCGCCATGCCTGGCCTGGATGCGGTCGTAGTCGACAGCCAATGCCGACAACGCATCCAGATCGAGGTTGCGGCCCCGGAAACTGGCCTCCACGCTGCCAAAACCCGTTTCGCCGACCCGGATGGCGCCCAGTTTGTACTGCAGCGTGAGATCCATGTGCTGATTGCGCTGCACGCTATCCAGGCTAAGACCCGCCTTGTCCAACTGCACGGGAACGCCTTCGCCCGATTGCAGAATGAACTTGTCCGCGGCGGCCTGGCTGCTGGTTTTCACCTCTTGGGCGCCGTTGTCCGTCGCCGTTGCCGTGCTGGCCAGCGTTATGCCCTGCACGTCCAGGCTTTCGCGCTTGCTCGCCGAGGCGTATTGCAAGCCGCCAAAAGCGCCTTTGACGACGCTGTCCCGGAAACTATTGCTGAATACTGCGTCGACCGCGCCTCCGCTGAACTTGACGCTGTCGCCGCCATCCTGCAGGTCTATCGGCATGAAACGCCAGGCCGAACTGCCCTTGCCCGTGAACCCGATCCGGGTCGTCCCCGTAACCGGCGACTGGCCCTTGAGGCTGTCGAACCACTTTTGCGTGGCGGCCGAGGGAATGAGCTGCGCGCGGCTGGATGCCATGAGCGGCGCCACGCTGCCCGATTTCAGGGCATCCAGGGGGAATGGGCCATGCTGCAAGTGGTCGCTTAGCAAATACTCCACACGCTGGCCGCGGCTATCCTGCATCTGCAGGGTATAGACCACGTCGGACGAAAACACATGACGCTTGTACTCACTGATGGCCAGCCTGGCACCGCTTTCATCGGCGCCGGGGCCCAGCGTGGAGCGCAGCCGTTCGTTGGCCTGGACGACCCATTGCTGCAAAACCGCCTGCGCCTTTTTGCCGACGTACCAAGAGGCCGCCGTATAGCCGGCCGCCACCACCACGACGGCCGTCAAAATCCTGGTGCTTGTCTTCATGCTTGGTCCGCAAAGGAGTAGTTCAGGAAACCTGGCGCTTGCGCGACAGTTCCCTGGGCAACGGGAACGCCACGTTTTCTTCCGCGCCCGGCAAGGTACGCACCGAAGCGGCGCCCAGCTCGTTGAGCCGGTCGATGACCTGCCGCACCAGCACCTCGGGCGCCGAGGCTCCGGCGGTAAGCCCGATACGCTTGGCTCCGGCCAGCCAGGCCGGGTCGATCATGGCCGGATCGTCGATAAGATAGGCCGGCACGCCCTTGCGCTCGGCCACCTCGCGCAGGCGATTGGAATTGGAACTGTTGGGACTGCCCACCACCAGCACCAGGTCGCACTCGGGCGCCAGGACCTTTACGGCATCCTGGCGGTTCTGGGTGGCATAGCAGATATCGCTTTTCTTGGGCTCGACGATGTCGGGAAACCTGGATCGCAAGGCATTGGCCACCGCCGCAGCGTCGTCCACAGACAACGTGGTCTGCGTCACAAAGGCCAGGTTGCCGGGGTCGGCGACCTGCAGGGCCGCGACGTCTTCGACAGTTTCCACCAAATACATGCCGTCGCTGGCCTGACCCAGCGTGCCCTCGACCTCGGGGTGCCCCCGATGGCCGATCATGATGATCTCGCGGCCCGCCGCGCGCATGCGGGCCACTTCGATGTGAACCTTGGTGACCAGCGGGCAGGTGGCGTCGAACACCTGCAGGCCCATGCGCTCGGCCTCGGTGCGCACGCTTTGCGCCACGCCATGCGCCGAGAACACCACGATGGCTCCCTTGGGGGCCTCGTCCAGCTCGGCGATGAACACCGCGCCCTTGGCTTTCAGGTCTTGAACCACGTAGCGGTTGTGAACGATTTCGTGGCGCACGTAAATAGGCGCACCGTGCAGTTCAAGCGCGCGCTCGACGATGTCGATGGCCCGATCGACCCCGGCGCAGAAGCCGCGGGGCTGGGCCAGCACCACCTCGACAGGTTCGCCGGAGCGGGTTCTGACCTGGGCCATTACAGCACCCCCAGCAGGGACACTTCGATGGACAGATCCGCGCCCGCCAGAGGATGGTTGAAATCGAACAGTGCCCAGCCGTCGCCCTGCTCTTTGAGGACACCCGAATAGCGCCCGCCGTTGGGGGCCGAAAACTCGACGATATCGCCAGGCGCAAACACCGTGCCCGGCTCGGTGTTGGCCTGGATCATGCTGTCGGCCACGCGCTGGATGAGGTCGGGATTGCGTTCACCATAAGCCTGCGCAGCCGGCAGCTCGATGCGAAAGCGCGTGCCTTCTTCATGGCCGAGCAGGGCTTCTTCCATGCCCGGCGCCCACTGCCCCATGCCCAGTTGCAAGGTGGCGGGGCGGTCTTCGAAAGTATTGGCGAACACGGAACCGGCCGCGGGCCCCGTGGCCAGCTCGATGCGGTAATGCAGCGTCAGATAGGAGTCGGGGCGCACAACCGCCTTGGCCGAGTCGATAGGGGAAGTCAAGATTCGTCACCGTAAAAACATTGCTGATGCGCCATTTTAGTGCCTCTTGCGAGTTGGCACATGCCGGCGGCCCGTTCGGCCGGTTCCGGCGGTCAAATCCGGCGCCTGCCCGCTCCCGGTGCGCATCGCACAATGGCCGCGGCGAACGCAAAGATGCAATCCGGACAATCCGAACCGGACAAATGTGTTCACTGCGCACCGCCTGGCTGGCTAAATCGGGCATTGTGAAGGCCTTTACTTTTGAACCGCCTGCCATGCCCAGCCAACCCGCCGCCTCTCCCGAACGTCCCCGCGAGCGCCTGCTTGCCCACGGCGCCCAGTCGCTTACTACGCCCGAACTGCTGGCCATCGTGCTGCGCACGGGCATCCGGGGCGCCAGCGCCATTGCGCTAGGCCGCCAGCTCATCGAGCACTTCAACGGTCTGCGGGGCTTGTTGGACGCCGATCTGCGCACACTCATGGCCCAGCCCGGCCTTGGCTTGGCCAAAGCCTGCGAGTTGCTGGCCATCCACGAACTCAATCGCCGCGCCCTGGCCGAAGAACTGCGTCTGGGCCAGGCGCTGGATCAGCCGCAGCGGGTCAAGCACTATTGCATCGCCACGCTGGGCCATCTGAAGGTAGAGCACTGCTTTGCGCTCTACCTGGACAGCCAGTACCGGCTGATCACCTCCGAAGAGCTCGCCCGCGGCACCCTGACCCAGGCCTCGGTCTATCCCCGCGAAGTCGTAAAGGCCAGCCTCAGGCACCATGCCGCCGCGCTCATCCTGGCCCACAACCATCCATCGGGCGTTTCCGAGCCCAGCCAGGCCGACCTCGCCCTGACCCGGCATCTGAAGCAGGCGCTGGCGCTGGTCGACATCCGCTTGCTGGATCATCTTGTCGTCACGGCGAACAGCGCCATTTCCCTGGCGGAACGCGGGCAGATATGAGCGCGCCCGGCAATTCGCCGACGCCGCGGCGCAACGGCCCCGTGGCCTTCATTCAGGAAGGTCTTTGAAAACAAGCCGTTGGCATGCTAGAATTACGAGTTAATTTGGATACGTGACCAAAATGGCGCCTCTATATTTTATGCGCATTTCGATCGGCGACCCGTTTTTTGAAAGCAACCGGATCCTAGCGGGTCCAACAGGATATCACCATGAAAGAAGGCGTCCACCCCGAATACCGCGAAGTGGTGTTCTTGGATCAGCAAACGGGCAGCAAGTTTATTTCGCGCTCTACGCTGGCCAGCCGCGAAACCATCGACCTCGACGGTAAAACCTACCCGCTTTTCAAGTGTGAAGTTACCTCCGAATCGCATCCGTTCTACACCGGCGCGCAAACGCGCATCGTGGAAACCGGCCGCGTCGAGAAATTCCGCGCTCGTTTCGCCCGCACCGCCGGCACCGTCAAGAAAGCATCGTAATTACCTGCTCGCCGCCCAAGCGGCGCAATGCACCGGAGCGTTTTTACAAGCTCCAACAAAAAGGCAGCCTGCGGGCTGCCTTTTCAATGTCTTTTTACTTTAAGATGGCTGCGTCATTCATTTAAATTTTGCCGACCCTGTGGCTCCACAAGAATCCCGCCTGACCCCGGCCCGCCTGACCGCGCCGGCAACCACCAAGCTGCCCAGACTACTGTTGCTGCTGCTGGGCGTCGTCTATATTTTTGCCGGCCTGTACTTCCGGGACCCCTGGAAAAGCGACGACGTCGTCGGCCTGGCCACCATGCTTACCGCCCTGCACGGGCCGGCGCATGCCCTTTGGCTGCCTCAAATCGGCGACCTGGCCCACGCCCAGGACGGCCCGCTGCCCATGTGGGTCGGCGCATTCAGCATCTGGCTGTTCAGCCCTCTGTTCGAATTCTTCACCTCGTCGCTGAACGCCGCCATCATCGCCTCGCGGCTGCCGAACTTTCTATGGTTCGGCATCATCCTGTGGTCCATCTGGTACGGCACCTACCTGCTGGGCCGGCGCCCCGAACCCCAGCCCCTGGCCCTGCCGTTCGGCGGCGAACCCACGGTGCGCGACTACGGCCGCATGATCGCCGACGCCGCCCTGCTGCTCATCCTGGCCACCGCGGGAATTATGTGGCGCCTGCACGAAACCTCGGAAGTCCCCGCCATCATCGCCTTCCAGGCCCTGGCGTTCTATGCCGTGGCCCGCATGCTGGATCACCCGGTCTCGGGCGCCGTCACGCTCGGCATCGCCGTGGGCGCGGCGTTTCTTACCCGAGGGTGGATAGGGGCGCTGCCCATCATGCTGGCCGCGCCATTCGCCTTCACTCCGCATACCAGCTTGTGGCAGACCAAGCACTGGCTCATCGTCTCCACCGTCATCGCCGCCAGCCTGATCCTGCTTTGGTGGATTCCCGCCAGCCACCTCAGTCCCTACTGGGCCGAAAACTGGTGGCTGTGGAACATCGACTCCTTCAACTGGCCCCGCATTCCAGAGCTGCTCAGCATCTTGCGCGACCTGCCCTGGTTCCTGTGGCCCACCTGGCCGTTCGCCCTGCTGGCCATCTGGCGCTGGCGTTCCTGGCTCTATGCGCCGCACATCTGGATACCGCTCATGTTCGCGGCGTGGCCGCTGGTGGTCATGGCGTTCCTGGTCGATCCCTTCGAACCCGAATACAGCCTCATGGCCGTCCCCGTGGCCGTGCTCGCCGCCTTTGCCCTGCCCACCCTGCGACGCGGCGTCGTCAATTCGCTGGACTGGTTCGCCGTCATGTGCTTTTCCCTGACATGCCTCACCGTGTGGCTGGGCTGGGTGGCCCTGCAAACCGGCTGGCCGACGCAGATCGCCCACAATATCGCCCGCCAGACACAAGGCTACAACGCCTATGTATCCTGGCCGGCCGTCCTTATCGCCCTTGCGGGCACCGCCTGCTGGATCGCCCTGGTGCACTGGCGCCTGCACGCCAAGCCGGCCGCCCTGTGGCGCGGCACCGTGCTGTCGGCCTGCGGCATTACGCTTACCTGGCTGCTTCTGGTCACGCTGTGGATGCCGGCGCTGGACTACGTGCGCAGCTACCGCAGCGTATCGGCCCAGCTCAAGGTCGCGCTCGACACGCTCGCCCGACCCGGCGAATGCGTGCGCACCTCGGCGCTGGGAACCGGCCAGCGCGCCTCGTTCTACGTCTTCAACGACATCGATTTCAGCTATGACCCCAAATGCACGCTGGTGCTGCAGCAAACCTCCCCGCAGAACGTCCGGGAAGGCACGGCGGGCTACGGCAATGCGCAGGTACTGTGGGAAGGCAAGCGCGGCCCCGACCGCCACGAAATGTTCCGCCTGCTGAGAGTCAAATAGCATGGGCGCTTCAGCGTTGCCGGGCACGCTGCTGTTCTATGTAAGGCAAACACTCAACCACGCATGGCCCGTGCTGGTCAGCGCCTGGGCGGGCATCGCCTTCGGCGTTCTCGACACCGCCATGGCCGGCCACTCCAGCGCCGCCGACCTGCAGGCCATGTCGCTGTCGGTCTCCATCTACATTACTGTGTTCGTGGGGCTGATGGGCGTGGTGCACGCCCTCATCCCCATCATCGGCCAGCATTTCGGGGCCCAGCGCCACGAAGCCGCCGGCCAGGCCTGGGGCCAGGGCGTATGGATGGCGCTGGGCCTGTCGGCGGTGGGTATTGCCACCCTGCTGTTTCCTCACGCCTGGCTGGCGATGTCCGGCGACATCGAGCCCGCCGTGGAACACGAAATCGCCTGGTATCTGCGAGCCCTGGCGCTTGCGCTTCCCGCCACGCTGGTCTTTCGCACCATTTACGCGCTGGGCACCGCGGTTTCCAAGCCCAAGATGGTCATGAACATCAACCTGGCCAGCATCGGCTTCAAGGCCTTGTTCAACTGGATCTTCATTTTCGGCAACCTGGGGGCGCCGGCGCTCGGCGCGATAGGCGCCGGCCTTTCAACGGCCATCGTCGGCTGGATGACCCTGGCGGCCGGCCTGTGGATGCTGCGGCACGATAAATTCTACGCGCGCTTCAAGCTCAAGCTTCATCGGCCGCGCTGGCGCGACCAAAAAGAACTGCTGCGGCTTGGCCTGCCCATGGGCGGCTCGTACCTGGTCGAGGTCTGCGCGTTCAGCTTCATGGCCCTGCTCGTGGCGCGCGAAGGCATGTTCGTTACGGGCGGCCATCAAATCATGGCCAATCTGGTGGCGCTTTGCTACATGATGCCCATGGCGGTGGGAATCGCCTCGGCCTCGCTCACCGCCCAGGCGATCGGCGCGGAAGACATGCCGCGCGCCCGCAAGACCGCGCTGGCGGGGCAGCTTATTGTGCTGGTCGGGGCCCTGGCCACCATCTGCATCCTGATCGTGGGCAAAAGGGACATTCTGGCCGTCTACACCGACGACCTGCAGGTGGCGGCCGTCGCCGCGGCGCTCATGCAGGTCATACCCTACTTCCACCTGTGCGACGCCATGCAATGCATCAACTCGTACTTGCTGCGCGCCTATAAAGTGGCCACCGTGCCGCTGCTGCTGCAAATCTTCGCGCTGACAGGCGTAGGACTGCTGGGAGGATGGTGGCTGGGCTTCGGCCCCGCGGCCGGGGCCCTGCAGCCCATGGTGGACTGGATAATGCCCGGAGCCCCCATAGGAGCCGCCACCCTGTGGTTGATGGCGCTTATCGGCCTGGGCGTATCGGCCGTATTGCTTTACTTCTGGTACTGGCGGGTGCTGCGGCAATACCGCCGCCGCACCGCGCCCTGAACCCGCCGCAAGATCAACGATAAATGTAGTCGCGGCGCCACGGATACGAAAGGTCGGCGGGGTAGTCGAGCTCGTCGCGCCGGCCCGTGGCCTTGTGCTGCAGCAGAACCTGATGCAGCGCGATCCAGCCGTGCTCGAATCCCATGGCGCAACCGGCCAGGTATACGCGGTAGGCGCGCAGCGATTTTTCGCCCTGCTCGCCCGTGAGGCACTGGCGCGCCTCGTCCAGCCGGGATTCCAGCGCGTCGCTCCAGGCCCAGAGCGCACGGGCATAGTGGGGGCGCAGGTTCTCGATGTCGACGTCTTCCAGGCCGGCATCGGAAATGCAGGCCAGCTCGTTGCTGATGTGGGTCAGCTCGCCGCCCGGGAAAATGTATTTTTCGATGAACTGCCCCATGCCCGCGCCGACCTCGGCGTTGTACACGCCGCCCGCGGTAATGCCGTGGTTCATGATCAGGCCCCCCGGGCGCAGCAGGCGCCGCAGCTTGGAAAAATACCCCGGCAACTGGGCGCGGCCGACGTGCTCGAACATGCCGACCGAGGCGATCTTGTCGTAGGGAACGGATTCGTCCAGGTCGCGGTAGTCGAGCAGCGTCATGCGCACGCGTCCCGACAGGCCTTTTTCCTGGATGAGCCGGTTGACGTGGGCATGCTGGTTCTTGGACAAGGTGATGCCCGTGGCATCCACCCCGTAGTTTTCGGCCGCCCAAAGCAGCAGACCGCCCCAGCCCGCGCCGATATCCAGAAAGCGCTCGCCCGATTTAAGGGCCAGCTTGCGGCAGATATGGTCGAGCTTGGCTTCCTGGGCCTGGGCGATGGTCATGTCCGGTTCGCGGTAGTAGGCGCAGGAATAGACCCGGCGCGGATCCAGCCACAGGGCATAGAAGTCGTCGGACAAGTCGTAATGAAACTGGATTTGCTTGGCGTCGCGCGCCGTGCTGTGGCGCCGCACGGAAATGATGTGGCGGGCCATGCGCGTGAGCCAGTTGCCGCGCCCCACGTCGATGGGAGAGTCGGGCAGGATGGCGGCCGCCAGATCCATGAGATCGCGCATGGTCCCCTCGAAATCGAGCCGGCCCTCAACGTAGTCTTCGCCCAGCAAACCGGTTTGCCCCATGGCCAGATGCAGCAAGGCCGTCTTGTCTTTGGCGATGAGACGCATTCTGGCGTTGGCCGGCCCGGCCACCGAGCCATCGGGCAACTGCACTTGAACCGGCAACGGCAACGACGCCAATTTTTTTTCAACCGCGGATAAAACCGAACTCACATCCCACTCCCTATTGGTTCAGGAATACCTTGAACAGGGTTCGCAACTTGCCGCCCGGTACCGGCGGCGTGGGCCGCAAGAACCTATCCAAACCATCCCTGCCTGTTTACAAGTCTATAAATTTCTCAGATATGAACAAGCGAAAAGCCTCCCGGCGCCCCCCTGACTGGGTAGGGGCATGGAAGACCGCCACCAATTTATCACCAAAAGTCCGATCCCGAAACCACTCGCCCGGCATGCCGGCCCTTCCATGCCCCCCAGTGCGCACCGGATACCCCGCGGAATCGCGCTCTGCGGGCCGCGCTGTATTCCTTTAGACTAACGACTTCCCCGCCTTCGCATCACTGATGCGCATTTACTACATGCCCGCCGTAAAAAAAGAACCGCTGCTGCCCGGATGGCTGCTGCTGATGGGAGCCCTGACCGCACTGGGCCCCCTTGCCATCGACCTGTACCTGCCCGCTTTTCCGTCCATCGCCCAAGGCCTGCACGCCACGGAGGGCCAGGTCGAACGCACGCTGGCCAGCTATCTGTTCGGCCTGGCCCTGGCGCAGATGATCTACGGCCCGATGGCCGACCGCTACGGGCGCAAGCTCCCCTTGATCGGCGGCCTGGTCATCTTCACCATCGCATCCGTCGTCTGTACCTTGACCAACGATATCGAGCACCTGACCGCATGGCGCATCGTGCAGGCCCTGGGCGGCGCCGCCGGCATGGTGATTCCCCGCGCGGTCATACGCGACAACTACGATACCCGCGAAGCCTCCAAGGCCTTGTCCCTGCTTATCCTGATCATGGGCGTCACTCCCATCCTGGGGCCCGTGCTGGGCGGCCAGGTGCTGCTGTTCGTAGGCTGGCGCGGCGTGTTCGGCCTGATGGCGGCGGGCGGCGCCTTGCTGCTGCTGGCCGCGCTGCTGACCATGCGCGAAACCCTGCCCCCCGAAAAAGTCACGCCGCTGCGCGTCTCCATCATCGCCCAAAACTACTGGAGCCTGATGCACGACCGGCAGTTCATGTGCTTTTCGCTGGCCGGCGCCTTCGGTTCGGCGGGCCTGTTCACATATATTTCGGGCACGCCCAGGGTGCTGATGGGCATTTACGGGGTGGATCCGCAGCATTTCGGCCTTATCTTCGCCCTGGGCGCCGCCTCGCTGATCCTGGCCTCGCAGGCCAGCGCCCGCCTGCTCGACCGCTACTCGCTGGAAGGCCTGCTGAAGTCGGCCCAGGTATCCATAGTCCTGACCACCTTGGCCGGCCTGGCGCTTACCCTGCTCGACTGGCTGACGCTGCCCCTGCTCATGCTATGCTTGATGGGCTTCATGGCCAGCCAAGGCTTCGTGAACCCCAACGCCGCGGCGCTTGCGCTGGCACGTCAGGGCAGGCGCCTTGGCGTAGCTTCCGCGCTGATGGGCACCATGCAAATGCTGTGCGGTGCGCTGGCCGGCCTGGCGATCAGCCATTGGCAATCGCACACGGCCATCCCGCTGACCGGCATATTGGCGTTCTGCGCCTTTGTTTCGTGGCTGTTTGGACGCATCGCGATGCGGGCTACTTGATTAAACCGCCTGATTCATATTAGAATACTAGGCTTTACAGATACTTTGGTCTTTTGTTTCACCCCCAAAGCATTGCCCCTTGGTGCTCGCTATTACAGCCACGCAGTCACGTAGCCATGTAGTCACTCAAGGGAAATGGAAATATCCAGGGTGGATGGGCCTTTACAGCAAAACTTAAGGGGTATAACCATGGCACGCGTATGCCAAGTTACCGGCAAAGGCCCGATGGTGGGCAACAATGTTTCGCACGCTAACAACAAAACCAAGCGTCGCTTCCTTCCCAACCTGCAATCGCGCCGTTTCTGGGTCGAAAGCGAAAACCGCTGGGTGCGCCTGCGCGTTACCACCAAGGCTATCCGCACCATCGACAAAAACGGCATCGACGCCGTTCTGGCCGACCTGCGCGCCCGTGGCGAAGTGGCTTAAAGCCGCCGCATAGCGTACCAATCATCAGGAGCTCATCATGGCAAAAGGCATTCGCGAGAAAATCAAACTCGAATCCACCGCAGGCACCGGTCACTTCTACACGACCACCAAGAACAAGCGCAACATGCCCGAAAAGATGCTGATCAAAAAATTTGATCCCGTCGCCCGCAAGCATGTCGATTACAAAGAAATCAAGCTCAAGTAATCAAGCAGCATTCAAAAAAAACCCTGGTTTCCCGCCAGGGTTTTTTTACGCCCGCCGCATGGCCGAACCAGCCATGCACGGGCTTCGCGGCGCCATCCGGCCGAGCGCGAAACGGCAAAGCCGGAACCAGGCCCGCCCGATGCGCGGCTTCCAAAGCGCCTTGAAGCCCCGCACCCTATAATGTATGGTTTGCATCAAACCTTAAAGATCAAGAATCTCATGCAGGAACGTTACAGCCCCACTTCCATCGAAGCCGCCGCCCAGCAAAACTGGAGCGAGCGCGACGCCTATCGCGTCAGCGAAAACGCCGTCGATGCCAACGGCTCGCCCAAGCCCAAGTTCTATGCCTGCTCCATGCTGCCCTACCCCAGCGGCAAGCTGCACATGGGCCACGTGCGCAACTACACCATCAACGACATGATGACGCGCCAGCTGCGCATGCGCGGCTATAACGTGCTGATGCCCATGGGCTGGGACGCCTTCGGCATGCCGGCCGAGAACGCCGCCATCAAGTCCAAGGTGCCGCCCGCCAAGTGGACCTACGACAACATCGCCTACATGAAAAAGCAGATGCTGGCGATGGGCCTGGCCATAGACTGGTCGCGCGAAATGTGCGCCTGCGATCCCAAGTACTACAAATGGAACCAGTGGCTGTTCCTGAAGATGCTGGAAAAAGGCATTGCCTACCGCAAGACCCAGGTCGTCAACTGGGATCCGGTCGACCAGACGGTTCTGGCCAACGAACAGGTCATCGACGGACGCGGCTGGCGCTCGGGCGCGCTTGTCGAGAAGCGCGAGATCCCCGGCTATTACCTGCGCATCACCGACTACGCCGAAGAACTGCTTGAGCAGGTCAAGAACGGCCTGCCGGGCTGGCCCGAACGTGTGCGCCTGATGCAGGAAAACTGGATAGGCAAAAGCGCCGGCGTGCGCTTTGCCTTCCCGCACGACATCAAGGACGACAGCGGCAAGCTCATCCAGGACGGCCGCCTTTATGTCTTCACCACACGTGCCGACACCATCATGGGCGTCACGTTCTGCGCGGTGGCGCCCGAGCATCCCCTGGCGGCGCAGGCTGCCAGCTCCAACCCCGAACTGGCGGCCTTCATCGAGGCCTGCAAAATCGGCGGTACGACCGAACTCGAACTGGCGACGCGCGAAAAAGAAGGCATGCGCACGGGCCTGCAGGTCACCCATCCCCTCACCGGCGAGCCGGTCGACGTCTGGGTCGGCAACTACGTACTCATGACCTACGGCGATGGCGCCGTCATGGGGGTGCCCGCCCACGACGAGCGCGATTTCGCCTTCGCGAAAAAATACGGCCTGCCCATCGCCCAGGTGGTTGCGGCCGGAAACAAAACCTATTCCACCGATGCCTGGCAGGAGTGGTATGGCGACAAGCAACAGGGGAACCTGGTCAATTCGGGCAAGTACGACGGGCTTGCGCCCCTTGCCGCCGTCGATGCCGTGGCCGCCGACCTGGCCGCCAAAGGCCTGGGAGAAAAACAAACCACGTGGCGCCTGCGCGACTGGGGCATTTCGCGCCAGCGCTACTGGGGCACGCCCATCCCCATCATCCACTGCCCCGAATGCGGCCCGGTTCCGGTGCCCGAAAAAGACCTGCCGGTCGTGCTGCCGGACGATCTCATCCCCGACGGCAGCGGCAACCCCCTGAACAAGCACGAAGCCTTCCTGTCGTGCCAGTGCCCCAAGTGCGGCGCCGCGGCCCGCCGCGAAACCGACACCATGGACACCTTCGTGGATTCGTCGTGGTACTTCATGCGCTATACCTCGCCCGGCAACGACAGCGCCATGGTCGACCAGCGCAACGACTACTGGATGCCCATGGACCAGTACATCGGCGGCATCGAGCACGCCGTGCTGCATCTGCTGTACGCGCGCTTCTGGACGCGCGTCATGCGTGACCTGGGGCTGGTCGACTTCGACGAACCCTTCACCAAGCTGCTGTGCCAGGGCATGGTGCTGAACCACATCTATTCCCGCAAGAACGAAAAAGGCGGCATCGAGTACTTCTGGCCCGACGAAGTCGAGAATACCTACGACGCCAAAGGCGCCATTACGGGCGCCAAGCTGCTCAAGGACGGTTCGCCCATTCAATACGGCGGCATCGGCACCATGTCCAAGTCCAAGAACAACGGCGTCGATCCCCAATCGCTCATCGACACCATGGGCGCCGACACGGCCCGCCTGTTCGTCATGTTCGCCAGCCCCCCCGAGCAGACCCTGGAATGGTCCGATTCGGGCGTCGAAGGCGCCAACCGCTTCCTGCGGCGCGTCTGGGCCTACAGCCACAGCAAGCAGGCGCTTGTGCGGGCGGCCGCGCAAGCCCCCGCCGCCGACTGGGCCGGCGCCGACGAAGCCACCAAGACACTGCGCCGCGAAATCCACACCCTGCTCAAGCAGGCCGACTACGATTATCAGCGCATCCAGTACAACACCGTGGTTTCGACCTGCATGAAAATGCTGAACACGCTCGAAGCGGCCACGCTGCCCGATACCGGCATCGCCCACCAGGCCCTGGCCGATGCGCTTGGCGTGCTGCTGCGCGTGCTGTATCCTGTTGTGCCTCACATCACCTGGCAGATATGGCGCGAACTCGGGCTGGACACCCGCTACGGAGATCTGCTGGACGCCCCGTGGCCCGAGGTCGACGAAGCCGCCCTGGTTGCCGATGAAATCGAACTCATGCTGCAGGTCAACGGCAAGCTGCGCGGTTCGCTCAAGGTCGCCACCGGCGCCGCCAAGGCCGATATCGAACAGGCCGCCGCCGCGCACGAGGCGGCGATCCGCTTCCTCGAGGGCCGGCCCGCCAAGCGCGTCATCGTCGTTCCCGGAAAACTGGTCAACATCGTCGGATAACCACCAAGCCATGCACAGTCAATCAACCTCGACCCGCAGCACCGCCTCCTCGTTGCTCTACTGGACTCGCGGATTTGCCGGCCTGGTGCTGCTTGCCGTGCTTGGCGCTTGCGGCTTCCACCTGAAAGGGGTTTCGCCGCTGCCTTTCGACACCCTGTATACCAATATTCCCGAGAACTCGGCCTTCGGCGCGCAAATACGCCGCGCCATCATCGCCGCCTCGCCCAACACCCGCTTCGTTTCCAAGGCCAGCGAAGCCCAGGCCCGGCTCACCCAGCTTTCCAACACCCAATACCTGCGCGAGGTCTCATTGAACGCACAGGGGCAAGTCGAGGAATACGAGCTGAACCTGCGCTTCACCTTCCAGCTCACCGACGACAAAGGACACCTGATACTGCCGCCGACCGCCCTCGAAGCCATCCGCGAAATACCCTACGACTCCACGGCGCTGCAGGCCAAGCAAGGGGAAATCGGCAACCTGTACATCGAAATGCAGCAAAGCCTGGTGGATCGCGTCGTGCGGCGCCTGACCTCGCCCGAAGTCACCAAGGCCTTCCAGAATCCTCAAGATCTGCCCCAGACCGAGCCCGGCAACCCTGGCCCGGCCCAACAGAACGACTACCGCTCCCCCATTCCCACGCCGCTTTCCATTCCTGGCGCGGCGCCGGGCACCGGCATCAATTAGAGCTAGTCAACACATACCAAGGAGTCGCGAAGCCATGGGACGCCGGCTCGATATCGACCGCCTCCTCGAGCAGCTTGAACAAGCTTCTCAAGCCCTGGACACGCTGTACGTCGTCATGGGCGACGAGCCCCTACTCATCACAGAGGCCTCGGACGGCTTGCGCGCGGCGGCCTCCCGGGCCGGCTACCTTGAGCGCACCAGCCTGGTCATGGACGCGCGCAGCGACTGGTCGGCCCTGATCGCCGCAACCCAGAACATTTCCCTGTTCGGCGACAAGCGGCTGGTCGAAGTCAAACTCCCTTCGGGCAAGCCCGGCAAGACGGGCGGCGAAGCCCTGGCCAAGCTGGCCAGCCAGGCGCAAGACGGCCTGCTCGACGGCACCCTGGTGCTGGTCAACCTGCCCCGCCTGGACAAAACCACACGCAACAGCAAATGGGCCGGCGCCCTGCTGGATGCCGCCACGCTGATTGAAGTGCCCACCATCGAGCGGGCCGGCTTGCCGCGCTGGATCCAGCAGCGCATGGTCAGGCAGAACCAGCAACTGGAACCGGCCAGCCTGGAATGGATGGCCGACAAGGTCGAAGGCAACTTGCTGGCCGCCTTCCAGGAAATTCAAAAACTCGGCCTGCTTTACCCCGAGGGCAAGATCAGCGCCAAGGATGTGGAACAGGCCGTGCTCAATGTGGCCCGCTACGATATTTTCGGGCTGCGCGACGCCATGCTGGCCGGCAAGCCGGCAAGGGCCCTGACCGTGCTGGCCGGCTTGCGGGCCGAGGGTGAGGCCCTGCCGCTGGTTCTCTGGGCAGTGGGAGAGGAAATCCGCGTCATGGCGCGCCTGGCCGCCACTGCCGCCGCCGGGCACGACCTGTCGTCCGCCCTGCGCCAGCAGCGCGTATTCGGCCCGCGCGAACAGCTCGTACGCCAGACCCTCAAGCGCATACCGGCGCAAGCCTGGCCGGCCGCCGTGCAGCATGCGCACGACGTCGACCGGCTGATCAAGGGCCTGAAAGTCGCGGGGCGCCTGGACGACCCCTGGGAAGAGCTGGCGCGCCTGACCTTGCGCATCGCCAACAGCGGGACGCGCAGCCCGCGCTAAAATAGCCTTATCCTTGACGCTTGCTCCAAGCGCCAAGGCCAAAATACTTCAAGCCCGACGACACCATCATGAACGCTCCGATTACCGATACGCCCGTCCAGAACGCGGCGCTGGCCGACGAAATCAAAACCCTTGGCAGGCAGGCCCGGCAAGCCGCCCGGCTGCTCTCGACGGCCTCCGGCCACGCCAAGGCCCAGGCCCTGCGCGCCATGGCGGCGCGCCTCGAGCGCGACAAGGCGATGTTGCAGTCCGAAAACGCCAAAGACCTGGAAGCCGCCCGCAAGAACGGCCTGGCCCCGGCCATGGTGGATCGCCTGGCCTTGTCGGACAAAGCCCTGAAAACCATGATGACGGGCCTGCTGCAAATCGCCGACATGCCCGATCCGGTCGGCAGCGAAACCGCTTCGAACACGCGACCCAACGGCATGCGGGTCGGCCAGATGCGCGTGCCCATCGGCGTCATCGGCATCATCTACGAGTCGCGCCCCAACGTCACCATCGACGCGGCCGCCCTGTGCCTGAAATCGGGCAACGCCACCATACTGCGCGGCGGCAGCGAGGCTTTCCATTCCAACCGCGCCCTGGGCGCGGTCATCCAGGCGGGCCTGGCCGATGCCGGCCTGCCCGAGCATGCCGTGCAGGTGGTCGGCACCACCGACCGCGCGGCGGTGGGCATGCTGGCCACCCTCACCGACTACATCGACGTCATCATCCCCCGCGGCGGCAAAGGGCTGATCGCGCGGCTGTCCAACGAAGCCCGCGTGCCGCTGCTCAAGCACCTGGACGGCAACTGCCACGTCTACATCGATGCGGCCGCCGACCTGGACAAGGCCCACGACATCGCCGTCAATGCCAAGACCTATCGCTATGGCATCTGCGGCGCCATGGAAACCCTGCTGGTGCATGCCGCCGCCGCCCCCGCCATATTGCCCCGCCTTGCCAAAACCTTGCTGGACAAGGGCGTGGAACTGCGCGGCTGCGAGCGCACCCGCGCGCTGGTTCCTCAGGCCGCGCCGGCCACCGACGAGGACTGGGCCACCGAATACCTCGAACCCATCCTGGCCATCCGTGTCGTCGACGACATCGACCAGGCCATGGATCACATCGCGCGCTGGAGCTCCGGCCATACCGAATCCATCGTCACCGAGAACCTGCATGCCGCCACTCGCTTCCAGCGCGAGGTCGACTCCAGCTCGGTGTACATCAACCTGCCCACCTGCTTCGCCGACGGCTTCGAATACGGCCTGGGCGCGGAAATCGGCATTTCAACCAATCGCCTGCATGCCCGCGGCCCGGTCGGGCTCGAAGGCCTGACCACGCTCAAATGGGTGCTGACCGGCGACGGCCAGTTGCGCGGCTGACATGCTGTGGGTCAAGACCCTGCACATCGTTTTCGTCGTTTCGTGGTTTGCCGGGCTGTTCTACCTGCCGCGCATCTACGTCAACCTGGCTCAAAATCCCAACGAGGCCGTCCAGACCTGCCTGCTGGGCATGGCGCGGCGCCTGTACCGCTTCACCAGCAAGCTGGCGGTGCTGGCCATATTGTTCGGCCTGTGGCTGTTCCTGGGCTTCAAGCTCGGGCAAGGCCAGGCCTGGATGCACGCCAAGCTGTTCCTGGTGCTGGTGGTCGTTGCCTACCATCTGGCCTGCGGCAGGCTGCTGAAAAACTTTGAAGCCGGCCGCAATACCCGCAGCCACCGCTACTACCGCTGGTTCAACGAAGCCCCCGTCATTCTGCTGCTGGTCATAGTTGCCCTGGTCGTAGTCCGACCTTTCTGACCTACGTACCTCTTCATGACCGAGTCCGACAAAACACGCAAGACCCTTACCCTTTCCAGGCGCCCCAAGGAAACCGAAGACGCCGCGCCGGCCGGCAAGCGCCAGCGTTCGGGCGGGCGCGCCCGCCAGATCGCCCAGCGCGAGCTCGAACGCGCCAAGCAGGCCCCCGCCCGGACGGCGCCGGCCTCGGAAAGCTCCGGACAAGCACGCCCGGACTCGTCGCGGACAGACGGCAAAGCCCCGGCGTCCGGACAGCGCCGAGCGTCACCGCCGCGCGCTTCCGCCGACAGGCCGCTCCACTCCGCGTCCGATTCCAGAGCCCGCCAGGAACACGAGCCCCGGGACGACGCCGCCGACGATACGCCCCGCACAGGCCGGCGAAAGTCCGCGAAGCCTCCCCGCCATGCCGAGATCTTCCCCATCTTCGCCCCCTGCCCCCAAGGCCTGGAAGAAGCGCTGGCCGAGGAACTCCAGGCATTGGGCTTCGACGATGCGCGCCCGGGGCGCGCCGGCTGCCACTTCAGCGCCGACTGGACCGGCATGCAGCGCGCCAATCTGTATTCCCGCCTGGCCACCCGCATACTGCTGCAAGTCGCGCACGGTCCGGTGCAGCATGAGGACGACATCCTCGAACTGGCCCGCCAGACGCCCTGGGAGCGCTGGTTCGGCCCGGAGCAAACGCTGCGCGTCGACACTTCGGCGATCCGCAGCCCCATGCAAAGCCTGCAATACTGCAACCTGCGGGCCAAGGACGGCATTTGCGACCGCCTGCGCGAACGCGAAGGCGCGCGGCCCGACATCGACACCGTGCGGCCCGATGCACGGGTTCACTTGTTCCTGACCGAGGACAGCGCCACCTTGTACCTGGACACCTCGGGCGAATCCCTGTTCAAGCGCGGCTGGCGGTTGGACAAGGGCGAAGCTCCCATCCGCGAGAATCTCGCGGCCGGCATCCTGGCGCTTTCCGGCTGGGATCCTTCGCAGCCGCTGCTCGATCCGTTTTGCGGCAGCGGCACCATTCTGATAGAAGCGGCCTGGATCGCCCTGGGCGTACCGGCGGGCATCTGGCGGCCTTTCGGCTTCGAACGCCTGCGCAATCACGATGCACGGCATTGGCGCGATCTCAAGGACGATGCCCGTGCGCATATCGGCACGCAGCTGGAAAGCCCGCTGGTGGGCGTGGACCTGAACCCCGCCGCCATCGACGCGGCCCGGCACAATGTCGAGCGCGCCTGGCTGACCCCGGACTCCATCCGCTTCGAGGTGGGGGACGCACGCAGCACCCCCGCCCCCGCGCCATCGGGCTGGCTCGTCACCAACCCTCCTTACGGGCTGCGGCTGGACACCGACGACACCGAAATGTGGCGCGCGTGGTCACAAAACCTCAAGCAGAATTTCAGCGGCTGGCGGATCGGCGTCATTACCAGCGACCTGAGCCTGCCGCAAAAGATGCGCCTCAAGCCAAACCGCCGCTACCCTCTGCACAACGGCGCGCTCGATTGCCGCCTGTTCAGCTTTGAGATGGTGCCGGCCGGCTACCGCTGACGTGCCATTTAAACAACAGTTTGCGGAAACCGAAATGGTATCGGCCCGACATTCTTACTGCGTCGCAACAAAAAAAGCTTGCTATTCTAGGGTTAACCCTTATAATAGGGTTAACCCTGAGCGAAACGCTCAATTTATAGAGAGGCTAACCATGATCCACCTGTCCAGCGACATCCGTCTTACCGATGAACTCGAACGCCAACTGATGCAAGAAGCTATTGATGAACAAAACCGCTTCAAGCCCGGCGTCGCGCTGAAGAGCCTGTTCGTAAAACTGGGCAAGACCCAGAAATCCAGCAGCATTGCTCCTGTCAGCCGCAAGAACGTTGAATCGGCCGCTTGATTACTGACCGATAGCCGGAGTTGTTCCGGCAATTTGCAGGCCGGCAGCCCAGCTGCTCTCTCTCCGAAAAAGCCGCAAGAGCGGCTTTTTCCATTTCCGTGCGCAAGATGTCGGATAATAGAGGGTTGCCACATTCCATCCTCGATCGGGCCAGCTCGCCAATGCCACAAACCACCACCTCGTCTCCCGCCCTTCCCGCCCCCAGCCGCCTGCGCCGATGCGCCTGCATGATCTACGAGGGCGTGCTGCTGTTCGGCGTGGTCTTCCTGGCCGGCTACATCCTGGACACCCTGACGCAAAGCCGCAGCGGACTTACCTTGCGCCACCTGCGCCAGGCGATCCTGTTCGTGGCGATCGGCGTGTACTTCGTCATGAGCTGGCGTTTCAGCGGCCAGACCCTGCCCATGAAGACCTGGAACATCCGCATCGCCGAACGCGACGGCACGACGCCGGGCCTGTCGCGGCTCGTGCTGCGCTACATTCTGGCCTGGTGCGTGCCGCTGCTGGCGGCCATGGCGATCCGGGGCATTTCCCACGCCAGCGGCGTTGCCGCCATCGACCTGCTCATCGTCTTCGCGCCATTCGCCTTGTTTCTTTGGACCTGGTTCGACCGCGACGGCCAGTTCCTGCACGACCGGCTGCTCGGCACCCGATTGGTAAGCGTCTAAACGCATCGACAATCAACCCCGTAAAAACCCTAGGCCGCTGAACTTTCTGTACCTCAGGGATTGCACAGAATCCGCTTGTCGTTCATGCTTGCACAGTAAAAAGACGCCCACGCCTTTCTTTACCTCGTTGCAGCCAAAAAATAAACAATGAACGACCGATACCCTGATCTCTACTCGTCTTATCAGTGGTTTGTCCCTTCCCAATTCAATATCGCGCAGGTGTGTGTGCACCGATGGGCCGAGAACCTGCACGAGGGCCGGCGCACCGCCATTTATTTCGAAGATGAAAACAACCAGCCCGGCATCTGGAGCTACACCCGGCTATCGGAAACCAGCCATCAACTGGCCAACGGGCTCACGAAAATGGGGGTGCAGCCAGGCGATCGCGTAGCCATCGTCATGACGCCCCGCCCCGAACTCATCGCCGCCTGCATGGCGGCGTTCAGTGTGGGAGCCATTGCGGTCCCTCTTTCTGCGCAAAGGCTGGGTTCCGACGGGCTGGGAGCGCGCCTGCGCGATGCCGAGGCGCGCGTGGCCCTGGTCGACGCCGCCTCCGGGCCCGACCTGCTGCAGGCCCAGGTACGCTGCCCCGCCCTGACGCAAATAGTCGGCCTGGGCTTCCAGCACGACAGCATCCTGCCCTGGCACAGCCTGCTGGCCCGCCAGCCCACAAGCTTCAGGATGCTGCCCACCCGCTCCGACAGCGCCGCCCTGCTGTTCCATACCGGCCAGCCGCCAGCCAAGCCGGCGGGCATTCTTCATGCCCACCGCGCCCTCATCGGCAATCTGCCGGGCTTCGTGGCATCGCAAAACTGGTTTCCGCAACCCACCGACATATTCTGGACGCCCGACGACGCAACGCACTGCGGCAGCTTGCTCAACGGCATACTGCCCGCCCTGTACTTCGGCCGCGCCGTCGTCATCACGGCGGGCAGCGCCACAGGCGCGCGCGCACTCGATATCCTGAAACGCTACCGGGTCACCAACGCGGCATTCTCGCCCAGCACGCTCACGCGCCTCATGGACGAACTGCAAGATACACCCCGCGAACAATACCCCCAGGCGCTGCGCGCCATCGTGATAAGCGGCGGGTCGCTGCCCGGCCATGCCTTCGAATGGTGCCAGCGCGCCCTGGGCGTCACGCCCAACGAGGCCTACGGCCTGGCCGAAGCCAACTACGTCGTCGGCAACAGCCACTTCAAGTGGCCAGCGCTTGCGGGCAGCCTCGGGCGGCCCTTTCCCGGCCATCTCGTCACCGTGCTGGACGACAACGGCAAGCCGGCTCCGGCCAATATCGTCGGCGAAATCGCCATCAACCGCTACGATATTCTCGGCCACCCCGACCCCTCCATGTTCCTCGGCTACTGGCGCAACGAAGCGGCCACCCTTGCCCGGTTCAGAGGCGACTGGCTGATGACCGGCGACCTGGCCACCATCGACAAGCAGGGAAACTTCTGGCATTGCGGGCGGCGCGACCAGCCGCTCAAAAGCCCGGGCCAGCATTTCGATCCGGCCGCCATCATCCTGGCCCGAGACGAACTGCGCATGGCGGCCGCCGACAAGCGATAATAATAAAAATACCGAACGCCGGCCCCGCACGGGCAAGCCGGCCGCCACGGCGGCGAGCGCGCACGCGCTGGTTCGCGCAACCAAGGAAACTCATGGCCATCTATCAGTTCGACACCCTCGTCCCTCAAATCGACGGCGACACGTTCATCTTCGAAAGCGCCGACATCATCGGCGACGTCAGGCTGGCCGCCGGGGTCAGCATCTGGTCCAACGTCAACATACGCGGGGACAACGCCCCCATCATCATCGGGCGCAACAGCAACATCCAGGAAGGCAGCGTGCTTCATGTGGACGCCGGCGTGCCCATGACCATCGGCGAAAACGTGACCGTAGGCCACCAGGCCATGCTGCACGGCTGCACCATCCGCGACGGCGCCCTCATCGGTATGCAGGCCATCGTGCTGAACAACGCTGTCATCGGCCGCAACTGCCTTATCGGCGCGGGCGCCATTGTGCCGGAAGGCCGCGAAATCCCCGACAACTCGCTGGTGGTGGGCGTGGGGAAAATCGTGCGCGAGCTCTCTGAGGACGAAATCCGCTCCATGCACGACAACACCCAGCACTATGTAGAGCGCGGGCGCGAATATAAAAAATCGCTGAAGCGGATGGGCTAAAATCCCATAGATGACCGACCAACTCAAAAAATACCTGTTCCAGGATCACAGCACGCGAATCCAGGCAGTAAAACTGACCGCCGAATGGCAAACCGGGCTAAGCCACCAAAGCTATCCCGATTGCGTGCAGCGACTGCTGGGCGAACTGACTTCGGCCGCCGTGCTTCTGGCCTCCAACCTTAAATTCGATGGCTCCGTCGTGCTGCAGCTGCAGGGCGATGGGCCGGTGGCGCTCATCGTCGTCGAATGTGGCCAAGGGCTCACCATCCGGGCCACGGCCACGCTGCGCGACGGACACGACATCCCCGCCGGCGGCACGCTGCAAAGCCTGCTCAACCAGCATGGCCAGGGCCGTTTCATCGTAGTGCTGGATCCCAACCGCAAAACCACCGACCTGCAGCCTTACCAGGGCGTGGTGCCGCTGGAAGGGCAAACCGTGGCGGAAGTGCTGGAACACTATATGCGCAACTCCGAACAGCTGGATACGCGCTTATGGCTGGCCGCCGACGCCCAGAACACGGCCGGCCTGCTGCTGCAGAAACTGCCTGGGCAAGGCGGAACCAGCACCACCGAGGCCGGACAGGCCCAGGACACCTGGGAGCGCGCCTGCGTGCTGGCCAATACCCTGAAGCCCGACGAGCTCCTGCAACTGGACACCGACGCCGTCATCCATCGCCTTTTCTGGGAAGAAACGCTGATCGCCTTCGACCCCCAGGACGTGCGGTGGTGGTGCCCCTGCACCCGCGAACGCGTGGCCAATATGCTGCGCACGCTGGGAAACGAAGAAATCGAGTCCATCCTGGCCGAGCAGGGCCACGTCGACGTCGCCTGCAATTTCTGCGGCAAACCGTATCGCTTCGACCCCATCGATTGCGCGGGCCTGTTCATTTCCCATATCAACAAAGAGCCGGAAGGCGGACAGTCCCTGCACTAGCGTGCTGTTTGGCCAATGCGCCGCAGGCCGGCCCTGATCGGGCCCGCTTGCCGCCGGGCGCAGGCATTTTCCACAATCGACGCAGGCCGGCTGGCGCGGCACACTGTCGCCATGCCCGCCCAGTCCCGCCCTCCTCGATATCTCGTCCGCCGCCACAGGCCGCAGGCGGGGTACTCGCTTATCGAATTTTCCGCCGTCGCGATTCCGCTGCTCATGGCGGGCCTGGGCAGCATCGAGCTTGCGCATTGGTTCTTCGTCAAGCAGGCCGTAAGCCTGGCCCTGCTCGAGGCCGCGCGCGCCGGCATCACCCAGCACGCCGACCCCCGGGCCATGGAGGCCGCATTCGAAAAAGCCCTGCAGCCTTTGCATCCGGCATCGCAGGGGCGGTCCGCCGAACAAAAGCTGCAAGCCGTGCTGCACAAGCGCCGCCAAGGCGTAGACGGCCCGCCATGGCGCATCGAGATCCTGCAGCCGGGGCCTGAAGCCTTTGCCGACTTCGGCGGCACCCGGCTGCCCATCAGCGCCAGGCTCGGCCTTGCCGCCATCGACAACCATTACCAGGCCGAACAACACCAGCGCCATCTCGAACTCGGCTGGCCGCAAGGCCGCGGCCCGGCCTCGGGCATCAACATCTACGAAGCCAACACCCTCGCGCTGCGCCTCACCTATTTGCACGAACCCGCCCTGCCGGGCCTGAAAGGGTTGATCCGCCAGTTGGTCTCGGGAATGGACAGCTACAGCGCCCGCGCCATGTCCCGGGCGGGCTACCTGCCTATGCGCCAGGAAATCCGCCTGACCATGCAAACCCACGCCCTGCAATGGCCGGCTTCGGCCAGCGGCAAAATAAGCGGCCGGGCGGTCAGCGCTCCGCCTGCCGCACCCGCCACAGAGCCCTGCGCCGGCATATGGTGTCTGAGAACGGGCGGCCAAGCGCCCGGCACAGACGCTTCAGCCACGGCACCCCAAGGCGGCGCCCCGGGCTCGCCGGACACAGCCGGTCCGCCGCATGGCTACGAAAGCCCGGCCCCCGGCTCTACCCCGCAAGCCGGACCGCAGCCCGATGCAAGCGGCGACGCAACAACGCCGCAAGCCGGAAACCCGGAATGCGGCGTCACGTTGTGCTGCCTGCCTTGAAGCGCGTGGAGAACTCCGGCGCCATATCGAAATTGCCTCGCTTGACCTCGGCCTGAAGGCCGAGGCTTGCGCTTCGGCCCGTGGTCAGTTGCCCTTTTTGTCTTCCGGACTGGCCAGCTTGGGGGTTTTCAACTGCGGCTCTTTTTCGTTGGGAGAGAGAATCTGCACATAGGTCTCGCCCTGCTTGAGCATGCCCAACTCCCCGCGCGCGCGCTCTTCCACCGCCGACGTCCCGGTTTTGAGGTCCTGGACTTCGGCCGCCAGCGCATTGTTGCGCGCCAGCAGCGCTTCGTTGGTGTCGCGTTGCGCCGCTACTTTTTCCTCGAGCTCGTGAACCCGGAACCAGCCGCCCTTGCCCCACCACAACGGGTACTGGACGGCCAGAGTCAGCAAAACCAAAACCAGGAGTAGCAGTCGCATGGCTGTAGCGGCTAGCGCAGATTATAGAATGCGTCGCGGCCGGGGTAGGACGCCACTTCGGCGAGTTCTTCCTCGATGCGCAGCAGCTGGTTGTACTTGGCCATGCGGTCGGAGCGCGACAACGAGCCGGTCTTGATCTGCATGGCATTGGTGGCCACGGCGATGTCGGCGATGGTGGAGTCTTCGGTTTCGCCCGAGCGGTGCGAAATGACGGCCGTATAGCCGGCGCGCTTGGCCATCTCGATGGCGGCGAAGGTTTCGGTCAGAGTGCCGATTTGATTGATCTTGATGAGGATGGAGTTGGCGATGCCCTGGTCGATGCCTTGCTTCAGGATCCTGGTGTTGGTGACGAACAGGTCGTCGCCCACCAGTTGCACCTTCTTGCCCAGTTGCTCGGTCAGCAGTTTCCAGCCTTCCCAGTCGTTTTCGGCCATGCCGTCTTCGATGGAGATGATGGGGTATTTGTCGCACCACGTGCCCAGCAGATTGGCGAAGTCCTGCGCGGTCAATGCCACCCCGCCCTCGCCGGCCAGGTGATAGCGGCCATCGCGATAGAACTCGGAGCTGGCGCAATCCAGGCCCAGGGCGATTTGCGAGCCGGCCTCGTAGCCGGCATCGCCGATGGCCTGCAGAATGAGCTGGATGGCCGCTTCGTGGTTGGCGACATTGGGCGCGAAACCGCCTTCGTCGCCCACCGCCGTGGACATGCCCTGCTTGTTGATGAGTTTTTTCAAGGCGTGAAAGACTTCGGCGCCCATGCGCAGCGCGTCGCGGAATCTGTCCGCGCCTATGGGCAGGATCATGAATTCCTGCAGGTCGAGCGTGTTGTTGGCATGCGCGCCGCCGTTGATGACGTTCATCATGGGAACCGGCATCTGCATGGGGCCGCTACCGCCGAAATAGCGGTACAGCGACAAACCGGAATCGTCGGCCGCGGCGCGCGCCGCAGCCATGCTGGCAGCCAGAATGGCGTTGGCGCCAAGGCGGCTCTTGGACTCGGTGCCGTCCAGGTCGATGAGAGTGCGATCGACAAAGGTCTGTTCCTGGGCGTCGAGGCCCATGAGCGCTTCGGAGATTTCAGTGTTGATGTTTTCGACGGCGCGCAGGACGCCCTTGCCCAGATAGCGCGACGCGTCGCCATCGCGCAGCTCGATGGCTTCGCGCGAGCCCGTGGAGGCGCCGGACGGCACGGAAGCGCGGCCCATGGCGCCCGACTCGAGCAACACATCACATTCAACGGTGGGGTTACCGCGCGAATCAAGAATTTCGCGCCCAATGATATCTACGATTGCACTCATGATATTGACAGTCCTGCCTGAAATTACGATTTGGTTTGGCGCCCGCCCGGCCCAACAACCCGGGAGAGATAAATTTAAAGGTCTGATTGTACTCGGGCTTCGCAAAATCGGCCCATTCAAACCGGAACGCCAGGTTTCTTTTGGTATCACAAAAGCGCCCGAAGCCGCTCCCATGGCCGCCGAACACTGGAAGCGCAAACGTGGAAGGCTTTCGAGGCAGCGGCCCGCCAGTCCACGCTCCTAGGCCATCACGGACGCGGCGTTTCGCTGCGCAAGCGCTTTTCCAGAATATCGAGCAGCCTGCTCAGAGTTTCCACTTCCTCGGAGGAAAGGTCGGAAACCAGCGTGCCAAAGAATTCCATGCGCTTGGGCAGGGCCTGTTCGACCAGCCGGACGCCGTCGCCGGTAAGAACGACATTGGTCAGCCGATTGTCCCGTTCGTCGTTGTGCCGCGCGATGAGGTCGAGGTTCTGCATGGCCTTGACCTGGCGCGTCAGGGCGGCTGGATCCATGCCCAGTTGCTCGGCCAGGTGCTTCTGCGACATCTGGCCCTGCTGGTACAGTGCCAGCAGGATGCGCCAGCGCGGCAAAGGCAGGCCCATGCTGGCGTCGAAAGAGCTGAGCATGGCGCGGTATGTGCGGCCCAGTTGCTGCACGACCTTGAACGCGGGTAATTCCATGGGCATTAGTGCGCCTCCCGCCTATCGCCGCCAGGCGAAGGAGCACTGGACTCGGCAACCGCTTCGGTGCCGGCGGCAGGGCCGGCGGCCGGCTTCGCCCCGCTCGAAGCGCGGTTGAAACGCACGGGCTCTACACCACGCACCCAGAAGGAAGCCGCCACCACCACCAGCAACACCAGCACCATCCCCAGGTGTATGGACGACACCATCGAGGCGCGCGCCGCGTCGATCAGGGCGGCTCCGTCCAGCCCCAGCCCATGCAGCAAGCCGGTGAACTTTTGCTGGTCGGCGGCGTTCATGAGTATTTGCGGATCTTCGAGCATGCCCGCCCAGGCGCCCGGCGAATGCGCGGACACCACCAGCTTCACATGCTGCACATAATAATGGTTGACCAGGGAGCCCACGATGGCCATGCCCAGCATGCCGCCGATCATGCGCGTGGATTGCAGCAGGGCGGTGGCAATACCCAGTTGCCCGCGTCCGGCGATTTCCTGGCCGAATACGGTCAGGTTGGGCACGACGAAGCCCAGGCCCAACCCGCCGACCACCAGAACCCCCGCCATAGCCCACACATTGGTCGAACGGGAGATAAGCGCCAGTCCCGCGCACGAGATGAACAGCAGCACGAACCCCACGTAAAGCATGATGTTGGGATTGGGCAGGCGCACCAGAATACGGCTATTGAAAATACTGGCCACCGTTATGCAAAACACCAGCGGCGTAATCAGCACGCCCGCCGCCTGCGGCGTTTGCCCAAAACCGCCCTGCAGCAGCAGCGGTACGTAGAACAGAATGGCGAACATGGCAAAGCCCAGCAGCGTGGACAGGCCGAACAGCGCCGACAGGCTCTTGTTGCGGAACATATCGAGCGGCAGCAAAGGATCTACGCAATGCCTTTCCCAAAAATACAGGGCTACGAACATCACCACGCTGGCTGTGCCGGCCAGCGCCGCCATCGAACCCATGTTCGGCGTGGGCAGGAACTCCACGAAAAGCTGCAGGCCGCTCAGGCCCGCCGCGATCAGTATGGCGCCCTGCCAGTCCAGGTGGATGTTGCCATGCTGCATGTGCCGGATACGCGGCAGATACTTTGAAATGAACCACAGGCCCAGAATGCTGATGGGCAAGTTGACGAAGAACACCGAACGCCAGCCGGCATAATGCGTCAGCACCCCGCCCAGGGTCGGGCCAATGGCGTTGGCCAGCCCGTAGGCCGAACTGAACAGCACCTGCCAGCGCAGGCGCACACGTGGTTCGGGGAACAAGTCGGGAATGCACGCAAACGCCGTGCCCACCAGCATCCCGCCGCCTATGCCCTGCAGCGCACGCGCCAGCACCAGTTGCATCATGCTGTTGGAAAACCCGCACAAGGCCGACGCGGCGCCGAACACCACGATGGCCGCGATGACGAAGTGCCGGCGGCCGTAGTAGTCGCCCAGCCGGCCGAAAATGGGCACCATGATGACCGAGGTGAGCAGGTAGGAGGTACCCACCCAGGCATACAGCTCGAACCCGTTCAGTTCCGCCACGATGGTGGGCAGCGCCATACCCACCACGGTCTGGTCGATGGCGACCATCATGACCACGAAACACAGGCCCAGCATGGCGAAAAGCGATTGGCGAACCGACAGGACGCGGCCGGTCGAGGAGGAATCTGTTGCGGCTATGGGAGCCATGGAAAAACCCTGGATAACACAATTATTGATAAGTCAATGATTTTACGGCGGCAAGGCTTGCCGCGCAAGCAGCACTCGCGGCAAAACAACAGATCAAAAGCGAAACAGGAGCAGCCCGACGAAGAGCCGCCACCCACGCTGCCGGCGGCGAATACCAGTTGCTGCCCCACGAAGGGACCCTAATGCAAGCCGCACCGGAAAGAGGCTAGATTTCGAACAGGCCGTTGCGCTTGACGCAGCGGTCGATTTCGACCAGGGACTCGAGCAGCCCTTCCATGCGGTGCAGGGGCACGGCATTGGGGCCGTCAGACAGGGCTTTGGAGGGGTCGGGATGGGTTTCCATGAACAGGCCCGCCACGCCCACTGCCACGGCGGCGCGCGCCAGCACCGGCACGAACTCGCGCTGGCCGCCCGACGAGGTGCCCTGCCCGCCCGGCAATTGCACGGAATGCGTGGCATCGAACACCACCGGGCATTCCGTTTCGCGCATGATGGCCAGCGAACGCATGTCGGACACCAGGTTGTTGTAGCCGAACGAAGCGCCGCGCTCGCACACCATGATGTTGCCGCCGTCGCCGCCCGCCTCGATGGCGGCGGCCCGCGCCTTGGCCACCACCTGCTGCATATCGTGCGGCGCCAGGAACTGACCCTTCTTGATGTTGACCGGCTTTAGCGAGGCCGCGCAAGCGTGGATGAAATCGGTCTGGCGGCACAGAAAGGCCGGCGTTTGCAACACGTCGACCGCCTGCGCCACGGTGGCGATCTGATCGACGGTATGCACGTCGGTAAGAACCGACAGCTTCATTTGCGCGCGGATGTCGGCCAGTATCTGCAGGCCTTCGTCCATGCCGGGGCCTCGATACGATTTGTCGGAACTGCGATTGGCCTTGTCGAACGAACTTTTGTAGATGAAGGGGATGCCCAGCCTGCCGGTGATTTCCTGCAGCACGCCCGCCGTGTCGAACGCCATCTGGCGCGACTCGATCACGCAGGGGCCTGCGATAAGGAAAAACGGCTGATCCAGGCCCGCTTCGAATCCACAAAGCTTCATGCCGACTCCTTCCCGACGCGCTGGGCCTGGCGCTTCAGCGCGGCATTGATGAAACTGCTGAACAAGGCGTGGCCATCGCGCGGGGTCGAGGTGAACTCGGGGTGAAACTGCACGCCCATGAACCAGGGGTGGCCGGGCAGCTCCATGATTTCCGGCAGTTGCTCGGTGGGCGTGCGCGCGCTGATGACCATGCCGGCTTCTTCGAGGCGCGGCACATAGGCGTTGTTGACCTCGTAGCGATGGCGATGGCGTTCGTAGACTTCGTTGCCGTAGATGTCATGGGCCCGCGTGTCGGGCTTGACCGGGCAGCGCTGCGCGCCCTTGCGCATGGTGCCGCCCAGGTCGGAAGCCTGGTCGCGGCGCTCGATCTGGCCTTCGCGGTCCTGCCATTCGGTAATGAGGGCCACCACCGGATGCGGGGTGGCCGGGTCGAATTCGGTGCTGTTGGCGTTTTCCAGACCCGCGACGTCGCGGGCGAACTCGATGACCGCCAGCTGCATGCCCAGGCAGATGCCCAGGTAAGGCACACCGTTTTCGCGGGCATAGCGGATGGCGGCTATCTTGCCTTCGGTGCCACGCTTGCCGAAGCCGCCGGGCACCAGGATGGCGTCCAGATGCTGGAGGCAGTCGACGCCTTCGGTTTCGATGACTTCGGAATCGATGTACTCGATGCCGACGTGCGAATGCGTATGGATGCCCGCATGCACCAGCGCCTCGGACAAGGACTTGTACGACTCGGTGAGATCGACGTATTTGCCGACCATGCCGATGCGCACTTCGTTGCGCGGATGCTCGATGGCGTCGATCAGCCGATCCCACATGGACAGGTCGGCAGGCGGAGGCGAGATGGCCAGCGCATCGCAAACCAGGTTGTCCAGGCCCTGCTTGTGCAGCATGGCGGGAATCTTGTAGATGGAGTCGGCGTCCCAGACGGAAATAACGGCATCCAGCGGCACGTTGGAGAACAGCGAGATCTTGGCGCGCTCGTCGTCGGGAATGGGCCGGTCGGCGCGGCACAGCAAAGCATTCGGATAGATGCCGATCTCGCGCAGCTTCTGCACCGAATGCTGGGTGGGTTTGGTCTTGAGCTCGCCGGCCGAGGCAATGTAGGGCACCAGGGTCAGGTGCACGAAGGCCGCGTTGTTGCGGCCCAGGCGCAGGCTCATTTGGCGCGCCGCCTCGAGGAAAGGCAGGGATTCGATGTCGCCCACCGTGCCGCCGATTTCAACGATGGCCACGTCGGCCTCGCCGTTCCAGGCCGCCTTGGCGCCGCGGGCGATGAAGTCCTGGATCTCGTTGGTGATGTGCGGAATGACCTGAACCGTCTTGCCAAGGTAATCGCCGCGACGCTCTTTGCGCAGGACGGATTCGTAGATTTGGCCGGTGGTGAAGTTGTTGACCTTGTGCATGCGCGTGGAGATGAAGCGCTCGTAGTGGCCAAGGTCGAGGTCGGTTTCCGCGCCGTCTTCGGTGACGAAGACTTCACCGTGCTGAAACGGGCTCATGGTGCCGGGATCGACGTTGATATACGGGTCAAGCTTGAGCATCGTGACACGTAAACCGCGAGATTCAAGGATCGCGGCAAGAGAAGCAGCAGCAATGCCCTTACCTAAGGAGGACACTACCCCACCCGTTACAAACACATATTTGGTCATCGTAATTGGCGCCCGGGAGCACCGGGCGGGAGCGGGAAATTGGAATTATAGCCGACGCGCGCGGACTTCATGAAAAGCCTTTACAGCGCTTGCGTTCGGGCCCAAAGCCACTCTTTGGCCGCCCCCTGGACCCAGGGCGCCAGCCGTTCGCGCACCTGCTCATGGTAGGAATTCAGCCAGGCGCGCTCTTCGTTGGTAAGCAGTTCGTCCAGGATGCAGCGCGTGTCGATCGGGCACAGGGTAAGCGTCTCGAACTTGAGAAACTCGCCGAACTGCGTCGTGAAGGCGGGCTGGTTGACCACCAGGTTCTCGATGCGGATGCCCCATTTGCCCGGCCGGTACAGCCCCGGTTCGTTCGAGGTGATCATGCCCGGCTCCATGCCCATGTTGGCATTGATGGGCGTGCGGTACGAAATGGCTTGCGGCCCTTCGTGGACATTCAGGAAGTAGCCCACGCCGTGCCCCGTGCCGTGGCCGAACTCGGCGCCGGCCTGCCATATAGGCAGGCGCGCGATGGGGTCGAGCATGGGCGACGCGATACCGCGCGGGAACACCGCCTGCGACAGCGCCACCATGCCCTTCAGCACCACCGTGTAGTCGCGCTTCTGATCGCGGCTGGGCCTGCCCACCGGCACGACGCGGGTGATGTCGGTGGTGCCGCCCAAGTACTGGCCGCCCGAATCGATGAGCAGCAGCCCGTCGCCTTCGATGACGGCGTGAGCCTGCTCGGTCGCATGGTAGTGCGGCATGGCGCCGTTGGCGTTGTACGCCGCGATCGTGGAAAAACTGGGCGTGACGAAGTTCTCGCGGCGCGCGCGCGCCTGAGTGATTTTTTCATCGATGGTCAGCTCGGTTACGCGCTCGACGCCCTGCGCCTGCTCGAACCAGGCGAAGAATTCGCACAGCGCCGCCCCGTCCTGCTCCATGGCGCGACGCACGTGGTCGATTTCCGCGGCGCTCTTGCGCGACTTGAGCAGATGCGATGGGTTGACGGCCTCGACCTTGTCGACATAGGCAGCGGCGCCGATAACGCCGATGGTCGTGCGGGCCGGGTCGATGAGCAATGTCTGTCCCGAGGGCAGGCAGGACAGCGCCTCGCCCGCGGCATCGTAAGCCGCTATTTCGACGCCGTCGCGCCCAAGCGCCCTCGCCAGATCGTCGCTGATCTTTCCGGGTGCCACGAACAAGCGCGCCGTGTCGCGTCCAATCAGCGCATGCGCCAGGAAGACGGGGTTGTACGATACGTCGCTGCCGCGCAGGTTCAACAGCCACGCAATATCGTCCAGAGTGGAAATGAAATGCCAATCGGCCTTGCGTTCGGCCATGGACTGGCGCACGGCCGCCAGATTGCCCGCCCGAGTGCGGCAGGCAAAGGGCGCCTCGTGCTCGTATACCGGAGCCTGAGGCAAGGCAGGCCGATCCTTCCAGACCTCGCCGGGCAAATCCAGTTCGCACACCAGCCGTATGCCGCCGGCGTCCAGCGTGGACTGCCAGTTGCGGTGCATCGACACGCTGAGGGTCTGGCCATGCAGGGCGACCCGGCTGCCTTCGGGCAGTTCGCGAGCCAGCCAGTCCACCACACCCGGCACGCCGTCGGAGCCCGCGCGCATCGTCTGGATGCCGGACCCCGCCAGATCGTGGTCGGCCTGCTCCCAATAGCGGCTATCGGTCCAAAGGCCGGCAAACGAAGGCGTGACGACCAGCGTTCCGGCGGAACCCTCGAAGCCGCTGAGCCAGGCCCTGGACTGCCAGTGTTCGGGCAGGTATTCGGACAAATGCGGGTCGGACGACGGCACGACGCATGCCCCCAGATTGTGCGCCGCCATGGCTGCGCGCAAGGCCTGAACTCGTTCCGCGAAAACAGTATTACCCACGATATGTCCTTTGAATAAAAAAGCGCCTATTCCACAGGAATAGGCGCCACGCGCCGGTTTCAGCGCCCTTCCTTGCTATGCGACAGCCGAAACGTCCAGCTTGGCCTTGGTCTTGTCCTGCACTTCCTTGACGCTTACGCCAGGGGCCAGCTCGGTGAGCTTGAGGCCGTTGCCGGTGACTTCCATGACGCCCAGGTCGGTGATGACGAGGTTGACCACACCCACTCCGGTCAGCGGCAGGGTGCATTCGGGCAACAGCTTGAAGTCTTCGGTGCCGTCCTTCTTGCGCGCCACATGATCCATGAGCACCACGACCCGGCCGACTCCGGCCACCAGGTCCATGGCGCCGCCCATACCCTTGATCATCTTGCCGGGAATCATCCAGTTGGCAAGGTCGCCACGCTCGGAAACCTGCATGGCGCCAAGAATCGCCAGGTTGATTTTACCGCCGCGTATCATCGCGAACGAATCCGCCGACGAAAAAATGGACGAACCGGGCAGCGTCGTCACGGTTTGCTTGCCGGCGTTGATGAGATCGGCGTCGATTTCGTCTTCGCGGGGGAACGGGCCGATGCCCAGCAGGCCGTTCTCGGACTGCAGCCATACTTCCATGCCTTCGGGCACATGATTGGCCACCTGGGTGGGGATGCCGATGCCCAGGTTCACGTAGAAGCCGTCTTGCAGTTCGCGGGCGGCGCGCGCCGCCATTTCGTCTCTTGTCCAAGCCATGATTCTTTCTCCTTATGCGTTGCGGACTGTGCGCTGCTCGATGCGCTTCTCGGGACTGGCGTTGACCACGATGCGATGCACGAAGATGCCCGGCAAATGCACGTCGTCAGGGTCGATGGCCCCTGTGTCGACCAGCTTTTCGACCTCGACTATCGTGATTTTGCCGGCCATGGCCACATTGGGATTGAAGTTGCGGGCGGTGCGGCGGAACACCAGGTTGCCGCTGCGGTCGGCCATATAGGCCTTGACCAGCGAGACGTCCGGCACGATGGAGCGCTCCATGATGTAGCGATCGCCGTCGAATTCGCGGATTTCTTTACCCTCGGCCACGATGGTGCCCACGCCGGTGCGCGTGAAAAAAGCCGGGATGCCCGCGCCGCCAGCGCGCAGTTTTTCGGCCAATGTGCCCTGCGGGGTGAACTCGAGTTCGAGTTCGTTGGCCAGGTACTGGCGTTCGAACTCTTTGTTCTCGCCCACATAGGAAGAGATCATTTTCTTGATCTGGCGCGTTGCCAGCAGCAAGCCGAGCCCGAACCCGTCGACGCCGGCGTTGTTGCTGACGCAGGTCAGGTTCTTGACGCCCGAATCGCGCAGCGCGGCAATAAGCGCCTCGGGCAGTCCGCACAAGCCGAACCCGCCCACGGCAATGGTCTGGCCATCGGCGACCACGCCTTTCAGTGCTTCCTCGGCACTTGGATAGACTTTATTCATTACTCCATTCCCTCATTATTGAAATACCCTTTGCCAGCCGCCGCTTCCGCTGTGGAAGCCGCAACCGCCTTCGGGCCGATTACAAAAAACATAGCGCGCGAACCGCTTGCCGCAAGCCCGCCGCCGGCGGCTTTGCATGAGGATCGCCCGCGCATTGCATCCCGCCTAGTGGCTGAAGCACGACGTCAGCCGCTCGAGTTCGTCCGCCGTCCAGGGCGCGGATTCGCCCCGGTCCATATCGGTGCAGACAATAATGTTCTTGCCCCGGGCGTAGGCTACGCCGGACTCGTCTTCGATCAGGAAAGTGAACTCCATGCTGGAGCGCCCCACCCGGGTAAGGGTCAGGCTGATGGAAATATTGGCCGGATACATCAGCGACTTGATGAAGTCGCAGGAAGCATGCACCAGCACGCCCACCCTGGCGGCCGGCAGGTTCATGCGGGCCTGCTCGAACAGTTTGGCGCGGGCTTCTTCGCCATAGCGAAAGTACACGGTATTGTTGACGTGCCCGAGAGCGTCGAGATCGCCCCAGCGCACGGGCATGGCGCAACGGAAGACACCGCCGAGCCTATGGTTGGGCGTAGTAATATCTGCTACCTGCATAAGCGCACCTTCGTGTTCTTGATCGGTACAATAAAGCACCAAAGCCTAAACGCAAGTATAGCGGCAAAAATATATATTTTTCGCGGATAAATAGGCCGTGCACTGAATGACCGCAATTTGAAAACCGCATAACAAGCTGCAATACTAGTGTGCTGCCTGGTTAGTTCGTGCATTTAAATTCGGATGCATGGACTTGTCAGGCAAGGCGCAAAACGCAGGGATAGCCGTAGCTATCCCGAGTATTTGCAACGCCGCATGGCAAGTTCAGGCGCCGAAGTTAAGTATGCGAATTAACCAGGCAGTACACTTTAAGCTTGAATCAATTTTTCCGACAGGTCGCACACAGGCTGGCCGCCCCCCAATAAAACACACTGGAGATCAATTTCAATGTCTGAGCGCGAATCGATGGAATACGATGTCGTGGTCGTAGGCGCCGGAGCAGCGGGACTGTCCACGGCAATACGGCTCAAGCAACTGGCCGCCGAGAAAGGCCGCGACATCAGCGTCTGCGTCCTGGAAAAAGGCGGCGAAGTCGGCGCCCACATTCTGTCCGGCGCCGTCATGGATCCCCAGGCCCTGACCGAGCTCATCCCCGACTGGAAGGAAAAAGGCGCGCCGCTCGACACCAAGGTCACCGAAGACAAATTCCTGTTCCTGACCCAGAAAGGCGCGCGCGCCACGCCCAAGTGGCTGCTGCCCGCCTGCTTCCACAACGAAGGCAATTACATCGTCCGCCTTGGCAACGTCGTGCGCTGGCTGGGCGAACAGGCCGAAAGCCTCGGGGTCGACCTCTTCCCCGGCTTTGCCGCCACCGAAATCCTCTACACCGACACCGGCGCGGTCAAGGGCGTGGCAACAGGCGACATGGGCGTCGCCCGCGACGGCTCGCACACCGCCAACTACCAGCCCGGCATGGAGCTGCACGCCCGCTACACGGTGTTCGCCGAAGGCTCGCGCGGCCAGCTCGGCCGCCAGCTCATCGAGCGCTACAAGCTGGACGAAGACTGCGATCCGCAAAGCTACGCCATCGGCATCAAGGAAATGTGGGAAGTCGACCCGTCCCAGTCCCAGCCCGGACTGGTCGTGCACACGTCGGGGTGGCCGCTGGATGCCGACACCTACGGCGGCTCGTTCCTTTACCACCTGGACAACAACATCGTGGTGGTGGGCCTGGTCGTGGGGCTGGATTACGCCAACCCCTGGTTGTCGCCCTTCGAGGAATTCCAGCGTTATAAAACGCATCCGGCCATCCGCACCACGTTCGAGGGCGGCAAGCGCATTGCCTACGGCGCCCGCTCGCTCACCGCCGGCGGCCTGCTTTCCCTGCCCAAATTCGTATTTCCCGGCGGCGTCATGGTGGGCTGCGAAGCCGGCTTCCTGAACGCATCGCGCATCAAGGGCAGCCATTCGGCCATCAAGACCGGCTCCCTGGCGGCCGAGGCCCTGTTCGATGCGCTGGCGGCCGACCGCAGCCACGACGAGCTTTCCGCCTACCCCGAAGCCTTCAAGAACTCGTGGCTGCACGCCGAGCTGAACAAATCGCGCAACTTCAAGCAATGGTTCAAAAAGGGGCGCACCATGGGCACCCTCATGACCGGCATCGAGCAATGGCTGCTCAAAGGCAAAATGCCCTGGACGCTGCATCACAGCAAGCCCGACCACGCCTGTCTGCAGCCCGCCGCCGAATGCGCGCGCATCGACTATCCCAAGCCCGACGGCAAGCTCACGTTCGACCGCCTGAGCTCGGTGTTCATTTCCAACACCAACCACGAAGAGAACGAGCCCATCCACCTTACGCTCAAGGACGCCTCGGTGCCGGTGTCGGTCAACCTGGCCAAATACGGCGGACCCGAGGTCCGCTACTGTCCGGCCGGCGTGTACGAATTCGTCAAGGACGACAAGGGCGGCGACCGCCTGCAGATCAATTCGCAAAACTGCGTGCACTGTAAAACCTGCGACATCAAGGACCCCACGCAAAACATCGTGTGGGTGGCGCCGCAAGGCGGCGAAGGGCCGGTCTACAACGGCATGTAGCCGCTTGCCCGCAAGGCAAAAAGCCGCTTCAAAGCGGCTTTTTTATTGGCCCGCGCGTCGGTACTGCGAAAGGCTGACCACAATCAAGCCGGCAAGTATCAGAGCCATGCCGACGAACTCAAGCCCGGTGGGTCGTTCACCCAGCATCAACCACGCCAGGAAAATGACCACCACGGGAATGGCCAGCCCCGACATGCCGGCCATGACGGCGCTTACGCGACGCACGATCAGCAGCCACAGCGCCCAGCCCGCCGCCGAGGACAAAATGGCCAGATAGGCAATGCCCAGCACCACCGGGAAACTCCATTGCGTTGCGGTTGGCGCCTCCCACCACATGAAGGGCGATGTCATGACGGCGCCAAGCAGCATCTGCCACGCGGTGACGACAAGCACATTGGGTGCGCGGCGCTGGTACAGCCGCTTGCTGAGTATCGTCCCCAGCCCCCAGCACAGCCCTCCGGCCAAAGCCAGCATCGAACTGCCGATCCCCCCCAGGCCTTCCCATGGCGCAATGACGGCGGTCAGGCCAAGTCCGGCCAGAATGCATCCGAATATCTGCCGGCCTCCCGGGCGCTCGTGCAGCAGCGGCCAGGCCAGCAGCACGACCCAGAAAGGCATGGTGTAGACGAGCATGACGACCTGTCCCGTGCCGCCCACGATCAGGGCAAGCTGCGACAGGCAGGAAAACGCGGCGGTCTGGAACAGCGCTATGCCCACAGTCGGCCAGAACGGCGGAAAGCGGAGCGACTGCTTCGTAGCTCCCAGTACGATGAACAGGAACAGCGAACCGAAACTATAGCGCCACACCACCAGGTCGAACGGGCTGACATAGGCGGAAAGATATTTCAGGACGACCCAGGTGTAGCTCCAGATCAGAACGATCAAGGCCATCAGCAGCAAGGCGCCACGATCGGACTGGCTGGGTTTCACGGCTTAGGCTCCAGGCAAGAAAAAGGGCGTGCGGCCACGCCCTGTTCAATGGGCGACGCCTGCTGGCGTCGCCACCTGCCTGTTTGGCAACCGGCGCGTCGACTGCGGCCAGTATACCCGCAGCGCAGCGGCTTACACCGACTGCGACAGTTGGTCCAGGATGGCCGGGTTTTCCAGCGTGGAGACGTCCTGCGTGACCTTCTCGCCCTTGGCCACGATGCGCAGCAGGCGGCGCATGATCTTGCCCGAGCGCGTCTTGGGCAGGTTCTCGCCGAAGCGGATGTCCTTGGGCTTGGCGATGGGGCCGATTTCCTTGGCCACCCAGTCGCGCAGTTCCTTGGCGATGGCGGTCGCCTCGTCGCCTTCGGGCAGAGGCCGGTTCAGCACGACAAAGGCCACGACGGCCTCTCCCGTGGTGTCGTCCGGCCGCCCCACCACGGCGGCCTCGGCCACCATGGAATGCGCCACCAGGGCCGACTCCACTTCCATCGTGCCCAGGCGATGGCCCGAGACGTTCAGCACGTCGTCGACACGGCCCATGATCCAGAAATAGCCGTCGGCATCGCGCTGCGCGCCGTCGCCCGCCAGGTAATACCCTTTGAGTTCAGGCGGAAAATAGCTGTTCTTGAAGCGCTGCGGGTCGCCCCAGATGGTGCGTATCATGCCGGGCCACGGCTTCTTAACGACCAGGAACCCACCCTGCCCCGCCTGCACGTCGCCGCCTGCCTCGTCGACGATGGCCGCCTGGATGCCGGGCAGGGGCAAGGTGCACGAGCCCGGCTTCAAGGGGGTTACCCCCGGCAGCGGGGTGATCATGTGCGCCCCGGTTTCGGTCTGCCACCAAGTGTCCAGCACCGGGCAGCGCTCGCGGCCCACATTGGTGTAGTACCACATCCAGGCCTCGGGATTGATGGGCTCGCCCACCGAACCTATGATGCGCAGGCTGCCAAGGTCGTATTCGCGCGGATGGTAGTTGGGCTCGGCCTCGGCGGCCTTGGTCAGGGAGCGGATGGCGGTGGGCGCGGTATAAAAAACCGTGACCTTGTGGCGCTGGATCATTTCCCAGAAACGGCCCACGTTGGGATAGGTGGGCACGCCTTCGAACATGACCTGGGTGAGCCCCGCCGCCAGCGGTCCGTAGGTAATGTACGTGTGGCCCGTTACCCAGCCGATGTCGGCCGTGCACCAGAACACGTCGGTATCCTTGGCGTCGAACGTCCACTTGACGGTCAGCAGCGCCCACAGCAGGAACCCGGCGCAGGCGTGCTGCACGCCCTTGGGCTTGCCGGTGGAGCCCGAGGTATACAAAATGAACAGAGGATGCTCGGCATTGAACGGAACCGCCTCGCACGTCGCGGACTGCCCGGCGACGACGTCGTGCATCCACAGGTCGCGCCCTTCGACCCAGCCGATTTTCCCCCCGGTGCGCTTGTAGACAATGACATGGCTGACCGCTTCGCAGCCGCCGGAGGCCAGGGCTTCGTCGACGGCAGGCTTCAGGGGAATGACCTTGCCGCCGCGCACCTGTTCGTCGGCAGTAATGACGAAGGTGGCGCCCACGTCGACAATGCGCTCCTGCAGGCTGCGCGACGAGAAACCGCCGAACACCACGGAATGTATGATGCCCAGCCGCGCGCACGCCTGCATGGCGACGACGGCCTCGATGGACATGGGCATGTAGATGATGGCCCGCTCGCCGGCCTTGTAGCCCAGGGCCTTGATGCCGTTGGCGAACTCGCACACCCGCGCGTGCAACTCGCGATAGGTGACCTGGGTGACCTTGCCGTCATCGGATTCGAAGATAATGGCGGCCTTGTCGGCGGTGGGCGTGCCTAGATGGCGGTCGAGGCAATTGGCCGAGACATTGAGTTCACCGTCGCCGAACCAGCGATAGCTGGGCGCCTCGGATTCATCGAGCACCTTGGAGAAAGGCTTGGCCCAGGTAAGGTTTTCGCGCGCCAGCCGTCCCCAGAATTCGTCCGGCGATTGCTCCGCCTCGCGGCACAGCGCCTGGTAGGCATCCATTCCGGAAATGTTCGCGTTCTCGACCAGGTTGGGAAAAGGCGGAAAAACCCGGTTTTCAACCAGAATCGATTCAATCGTGCTGGACATGGCAACGGCTCCTTTTGTTTGATTCGCTGATTCGTCAACGATAAGTGATTTGTCTGTTTATTAGCATAATGGGATCGGGCGGGAATGGCTTTGACATGGATCGAAGAAACCCCTGCCTGAAAGCGGGGGCCCGCTTCGCACGATGCCTATTACCGCGTATCGATGCCTATTAATAACCCAATATTCTTACTGTACGCTTACGTGAAGCGCATGCCTATAGCGTATGGCGCCGGGTCCGGCTACAGCGGCACAGCGTCGCGCGCCGCCATGCCGCGCGCGAAGTTCAGGCGCGCCAGCACTAGCAGACCCGCGACAAAGAATATGCCGGTCACCAGCAAGGCAAGACGATGATTGCCGAACGTGATCCATGTGACCAGCCCGTAGCTCAAGGGGCCGATGACGGCGGCCAGCTGTATGGCAAACGTCCAAAGCGAATAGAACTCCGCCAGCCGTTTCGACGGCGCCAGCGCCCCCACCATGGCCCGCCCGGCGCTTTGGCTGGTGCCCATGCAAAGACCGGCCAGAACCGCCGCCACCCAGAACAGCCACAGGCTGACGGCCAGGTAGGCAATGACGACCATGGCGATCCAGCCCCACAGCGTAATCACCAGCGCCCTTTTGTGCCCGATCCGGTCCTGCACGTGGCCGAACAGCAAGGCGCCGACCGCCGCGGCGATGTTGACGGTGAAGACCAGTTCCATGGTCTGGGTCATGGTGAACCCCATGGCCTGGGTGGCATATACGGCGGCCAGCGTGACGACCACGGCAATGCCGGCCTGGTAGCAGGCCCCGCATAGCAAAAGCAGGCGGAAGTCGGGAAAGGCCGCGCCGGTTTCACGCCAGGCAATCCACAGCCGCTTCAGGAGCCCCTGCGCCGGGCGGTTCGTGGGCGCGCTGCGTTCGCGCAAGAACAGGAAAGGCGCAATGGCGGCGACGGCGAAAAGCCCCGCCGTAAGCAGCATGACGTCGGGCACGTATGCCGACGCCGGGGAGCCGGCCGCCGACATACGGGCCACCAGCACCAAAGACAGCCCCAAAGCCAGCATGCCGCCAAAATAGCCGAACCCCCAGCCCCAGCCCGACACCCGGCCAAGCGCCTGGGGCTTGGCGATTTCGGGTAGGAAGGCGGCGACGACGGACTCGCCGATGCAATAGCAATAGTTGGAAACCGCAAGAATGACCAGGCCCAGCCAGATATCGCCCGGCGCCACCAGCGACAGCAGCGCGGTGGCCAGCACGCAGGCGATGGTGCTGGTGAACAGCAGGCGGCGCTTGCCCGCCGTGGCATCGGCGCGCGCGCCCAGCGTGGGCATGGTCAGCATAATGGCCAGGTACGACAGCGACAGCGCGGCGGTAAAGGCCAGGGTGCCCCACGACTTGCCGGCCGCCACCACACCCACGAAATAACTGTTGAACACGGTGGTCAGCACGACCGTCGTGTAGCCCGAGTTGGCGAAGTCGTACATGGCCCACGACCAGACCTCGCGCCGGGTCACTCCCGGATTGACGGCATCGCGAAACAAGCCGTGCCCGCCTTCGCGGCCGGGCGCGGCCGTCTGCTCGGCGCGGCTCATGGGCGCATGGCGGCAATGCCCGCGCGGGCGATTTCGGCATCTTCGCTGGACTTGACCCCCGACACGCCGACCGCTCCCACGACCTGCTGATCGAGTACGATAGGCACGCCACCTTCCAGCATCCCTTCCAGGCCCGGCACCGACAGGAACGAATGCCGTCCCTGATTTATGATTTCTTCATAGACGCGAGACTCGCGCCGGCCCAATGCCGCGGTCCTGGCTTTCGCGGGCGCGATGAAGGCCGAGACGGGCGCCGCGCCGTCCAGGCGCAGCATCCCCAGCAAATGCCCGCCATCGTCGGCCACGGCGATCGTGACCGCCCATTGATGGCTTAGTGCATGTTGTTCCGCGGCTGCCAGGATGGCCTTGACGTCGTCGGCGGTCAGTACGGGTTTGGTTTTCATTGTTTGTTCTCTGGAAAATCATGATTATGGATGTCTGGATCCGGCTGCGCGGCTTTCCCGTTGAATGAAAGCCGTCGCGGCGTGGAACGGGCCCCGAGGCGGGCGCTTAAGCCCTCATCGGGCAGCGCCATCGCCATGCCGACCCTCCCATTGCGAATGATGCCACATTCGCCCGCAAGACCGGGCATGTTGTCCCGTGCCGAAAGCATGGGCGGGGCCGGCCGGGCAGGCAAACGCAGCGCCAGAGACCGGGCCGGCCAAATGGATGACCGCCATCGTGATGACCGACATTCAGCCTAATCCCTTTGCCTCATGGACAAACCAGCGTTTCGCAGGCCGATGTCAATTGTTTTCATATTAGTGATTTCACTCATTTTTCCGGCTTCGTATTTTTTTGCAAATGCATAAAATAAAAAAATTAATGTTTTATGACAATGGGTTAGCAAATCAAGAATTTATCCGCCCCGGCCAATCGCAACAAATGCCGACTTTACCTGGCCGGGAGTTTTAGTTAAACTTCCCCTGAATTTTTATTACCGGATCCAGTGGTTTCTTGCGCCCACTCAGCCTTGAAATTATTTGGATTACGTCATTTATACGTAATCCAAATGGTTTTTAATGCTGGGCTGCGGATTCTTTTAACCTGAACCACAGCAAATACCAAAGCCCATGCCGCCACATCGACTACTCTCACTGACTGCGATTTCCTCGAAATTCTGGTGGCGTAGCATCAAAAGCGCAATGATACTCGCCACGCTGGCACTGGCCGGATGCGCCAGCACCAACCAAACCGAGCAGGCCGAATCCGGCATCCGAATGGTGGTTCGCGACAGCTACCTTTCCCAGACAAAATCCGATCCGCTTGGCGCCTATCTGTCCAGCAAGCAATTCTCCTCCACCCACACCAACTACCCCGACAGCCAGTACCCCGCCCCGAACATCGGTTCCGGCGCGAAAGAAATGGCCAACGCGGCACTCGACTTCCTGGGCACAAAATACAAGTACGGCGGCGATACGCCCTACAGCGGTTTCGACTGCAGCGGCCTGGTCATTTATGCAGCCGAAAAATCCCTGGGACTGAAACTACCCCGCCGGTCGGCCCAAATTGCCCACGAAGGCATCTCCATCAAGCGCACCGAGCTGAAAAAAGGCGACCTGGTGTTCTTCAACACCCGCGGACACCGCTATTCGCATGTAGGCATCTATCTAGGCAACGAAAAATTCGTCCACGCCCCCCGCACCGGTTCCGTGGTTCGGATCGAAGACATGAACACGGCATACTGGAAAAAACGCTACAACGGCGCGCGCCGCCTGGCCGACAGCTCGGGCAATATCCTGGGCCTCAACTAATTTCCGTCCCGGCGGCTCGGCCTGCACCCGGGCTCTGCGGGCCCAATGGTTCAAACAACCCCCGGGCCTGCGCCTGTGCCCCTACGGCACCCATAAAAAAAACCGCGATTTGCGGTTTTTTTTATGGGCGAGGGCCTGATGCCCTATTCATGCACGAAGGTCGAGCAGCCGTTCTACAGGCAATTGGCAGCCTCAAGGCGCGGCAAAACGCAAAGCCTTGGCGCTACCGCCGCCACGCTTCGAATCGGAGCCACCAACCTGGGGACAAGCCTCGCAGAACCCGCCCTGAGTCAAGGCCTGCTTCATGCAGCACACCGATCTCCGGCTGACCAGCACCTTGACACCGGATTTCTGGGCCGCGGCGCGAAAGGTCTTCATGACGTTATGGCCCAAAAAGTCGGTAAGCAGAATCAACAAATCGGTGCCGGACGGTAGTTGCAGGGTTTTCTTTTGATGCGAGGGATCACGGCCGCTGATATGGTGCCGGATCGCAATGTTGTGCACTTTGAGCAAATCAGGGATATTGCCCAGGCGGTCTGCTCCCACCACCACGGCATTGACTAGTTCAGACATACGGCCTCCATGTGTTTGGCGTGCGTTAACGATAATCATTCTTATTAGCTAAGTCAATAGGAATGATTCTTATTTATTTAAAAAATCTCAAATAAATGTTTCAACGCATTTAGGAGATGGCCGTCAGCCTGCGGCAAGCAAGAAAAACCCCCGACAGGCCGGCAAGCCCGCGGGGAAAATAAGGATGGGGCGGCGAAACCCTCTTGGTCCCTCGGGAGTCGCCGCGGATCCGCCATCCTGGCGGCGTGAACGATCTGCCTAGCGGGCGATCACCGCCTCTTCCTGCTTGGGGCTGTTGTCCAGCGCTTCCTGGACCACGTCCCGGGTCAGGTTGGAAGCCATCATCTCGAGCAGGACATACACGTAGTCCCGCAGGAACACGCCAGCCTTGATCGCCACCCGCGTCACGTGCGTGCCGAACAAATGGCCCACAGGCAGGCCCACCAGGCCCTTGTCGCGCCGGGGATCGAACGCCATGCCCGCAATGATGCCGATGCCAAGGCCCACGTCGACATAGGTCTTGATGACGTCGGCGTCGATTGCCTCGAGGACGATGTCGGGCGCGATGTTCGCCGCGTTGAACACGTCGTCGATGGCGCAGCGGCCCGAGAACTGGCGGTCATAGGTGACTATGGGGTACTGCGCCACCTGGGCCAGGGTAAGGTTCTTGGCCTCGGCGGAAGAAAGCTCGGCCAAGGGGTGATCGGGCCGCACGACTATGACGTGCTCCCACGAATACACCGGCAGGGCCGCCAGGCCCGGAGTGTGTGAAAGTGTTTCGGTGGCGATGGCGACGTCGGCCTGCTCGTGCAACACCATTTGCGCCAGCGCCGGGGGGTTGCCCTCGGCCAGCGACACCCGCACTTTGGGGAAGCGTTCGCGAAACGCGGGAATGACTTTGGGCAATATATAGCGCGCCTGGGCATGTGTGCAGGCAATGACCAGCCCGCCCTCGTCGCGGCGCGCAAATTCGTCACTGACCTTTTTCAGGTTGTCGACCTCGCGCATGATGCGATCGATGACCTGGGCGACCACGACGCCCGGCTTGGTCAAGCCCTTGATTCGCTTGCCATGCCGCTCGAATATCTTGACACCCAGCTCGTCCTCGAACTCGATGATCGACTTGGAGACGCCCGGCTGCGACGTGAACAGAGTGCGAGCCGCCTCGGTCAGATTGAAGTTCCTGCGTATTGTTTCACGCACGAAACGAAATTGTTGCAAATTCATAGAATGGCCTCAGGGGTGTTAAGCCATTATATGTTATATAGAATTAGCTATATATATTTATTAGGAATAAGCTTCTATGCTAATTATCATTATTTCTTTCGCTCTTTGGGCGCCTTGACGCGCAATTTGCGCCACATCATGTACACCATGAGCGCGCTGAACACGGCATGGACAAGCCATACGCCAATGCCGAAATCCAGCTTGCCGTTGCCGATCCAGCCGCGCGACAGATTGACCAGGTTCATGTACAGCAGGCCCACCAGGCCGGCGATGAGGATATCGCCGGAACGCCCCAGCCGCGGATTGACGGCGCCCAGGGGGATCGCCAGCAGGGCTAGATTTAGCGCCGCCAGCGGCATGGCGATGCGCCACATGATTTGCGAACGCGCCGTATCGTTGTTGTCGCGGAACAGCTGAGTGGTGGGCCGCGCCTTGATCTGGCGCTCGACGATGGCGCGCAGCGCCTCTGGCGACGAGGCCGCGCCCCGGCTCTCCAGCCTGAACCCGTAGCGCTCGAAATCGAACAGCCGGAATTCGTTGTGGCCGGGCTTGAGGTCGTAGCGCCTGCCTTTGTCCAGCACCAGGAAGCGGTCGCCGTTGGGCTCCTGCTGCACGTGCGCGCTGTTCGCCGTAACGACGCTGAGCCACTCGGGGTCGATGACCCGGGCAATGACCTTGCCCAGCTCGTCGCCGGGGGCGGCCGGCTCTTCGGCAAAGAAGACCCGGGCGCCGTCCTGGGTTTCAATGAACTGCCCGGCGGTGACCTTGGACAGATCGGAGCGCTGCTCGAAGCGCTGCCGGTATTCTTCGATCTGGCTATAGGCCCAGGGCGACGCCAGCAGCGTCAGCACCGAGATGAGCACCGCCACCGGCACCGCGCAGCGCAGCACGGGATAGATCCAGTCTTTGAGGGACAAGCCGCTGGCAAACCAGACCACCATCTCGGATTCGCGGAAA
>Ga0180219_1000166_pt1 | contig 72959 bp, 72 predicted proteins | sample eDN3rd30CBELigMG_FD_151338 | JGI IMG/M metagenome (GOLD analysis project Ga0180219, IMG submission 151338) | Enriched Miracle-Growth compost microbial communities from Emeryville, California, USA - eDNA 3rd pass 30_C BE-Lig MG (version 2)... ...
AGGATCGGCCCGCGCTCCGATCGCAGTCCGACCTGGTTCGCCATGTGAACAGCCAACCACGCGCACGACGCCCCGCATTCCCGATGTCGGTGCCGGGTGCGAGAATCCGAGCATGCTGCTGGCCGAGCTGGTCGAGGTCGCCGCCGTCGTCGCGGCGACCCGCTCGCGCGTGCAGAAGACCGATGCGCTCGCCGACGTGCTGCGCGCGCTCGGCGCCGAGGAGGTGCGTCCCGCAGTGGGACTGCTGCTCGGCGCTCCGCGGCAGGGCCGGCTCGGCGTCGGGTGGCGCGGGCTCATGGCGCTGGAGGTGTCGCATGCGGATGCCGCGACGCTGACCATCGCCGACGTCGACGCCGTCTTCGATGCGCTGGCTGCGGCATCCGGCATCGGCGCCGCGCAGCGGCGTGAAGAGCTGCTGCGTGATCTCGCGGCGCACGCGACCGTGCCGGAGTGGGACTTCCTGGTGCGCGCGATGCTCGGCGAGTTGCGCACCGGCGCCCTGCAGGGCGTGCTGCTCGACGCGATAGCGCGGGCAGCCGATGCGGGCCCGCCTGTCGTGCGACGTGCGGCGATGCTGTCGGGCGACCTCGGCGAGACCGCCGCCCTCGCGCTGGGCGGCGGCGACCTCGCGGTGGTCGGGTTGCAGGTGGGCCGCCCGGTCATGCCGATGCTCGCCGCGACGGCGGCAACGGTGGGCGAGGCGATCGCCACCGCCGGCGAAGCGTCGGTGGAGTACAAGCTCGACGGCGCCCGCATCCAGGTGCATCGGCACGGCGACGACGTCCGCGTGTTCACCCGCAGCCTCGCCGACATCACGCACCGGGTGCCCGAGATCGTCGTGGCCGTGCGCGGGCTGCCCGTGCACGACGTGATCCTCGACGGCGAGACGCTCTCGCTCGACGAGAGCGGCGCGCCGCGGCCGTTCCAGGACACCATGGCGCGCTTCGGCGCCGACCGGGCGCACGAGGTGGCACTGCGGCCGTGGTTCTTCGACATCCTGCATGTGGACGGCCGCGACCTCATCGACGAGCCGCTGCGGGTCCGGCTGGCCGAGCTCGACCGCGTGGTCGGTGATCTGCGCATGCCGGGGATCGTGACGGACGATGAGGATGCGGCGCAGCACCTGTCGTCGCAGGCGCTGGCCGCGGGGCATGAGGGCGTCGTGGTGAAGGCGATCGACGCGCCGTATGCGGCGGGGCGCCGCGGTAAGGCGTGGATCAAGGTGAAACCGGTGCTGACCTACGACCTCGTCGTCCTGGCGTGCGAATGGGGATCGGGCCGCCGACGCGGTCTGCTCTCGAACCTGCACCTGGGCGCGCGCGACCCCGGCGGGGAGTTCGGCGAGCCGGGTGGATTCGTGATGGTCGGCAAGACGTTCAAAGGGCTCACCGACGAGCTGCTGCGGTGGCAGACCGAGCGGTTCCCCGAGATCGAGACGCGGCGCACGGCATCCACCGTCTTCGTCGCACCGGTCACGGTCGTCGAGATCGCGATCGACGGGGTGCAGCGGTCGCCGCGGTATCCGGGCGGCATCGCGCTGCGCTTCGCCCGGGTGAAGGGCTATCGTCCCGACAAGCAGCCCGACGAGGCCGACACGATCCAGACGCTGCGGGCCCTGCTGCGCTCCTGATCCTCAGTCGGCGTCGCGCTCTGCGCGCTCAGTCGGCGTCGCGTTCTGTGCGCTCAATCGGCATAGTGCAGGCGCGCGTCGCCCGGCGCGCACTCGTCGCCGATGCGGATGCCGTCGGCGATCCGCCCCTCGCCGCGCAGCCGGGTCAGCTCGTCGACGGCGCGCCGGCGCAGCGTCCACGGATCGATGGTGTTGACGTACACCTTGGTGTCGCCCTCGAAGCCGGCCGGGTTCGAGATGCGCCACTTCAGCACGATCCGCCACGGCATGGGCGCCGCGGCCGGTGCCGGACGGTAGTGCCACTCCTCGTTGGTCGGCACCAGCACGCCGGTGGCGGCATGCAGGGCGTGCACCAGGTCGGAGACGGCGCGCTGCTGTGCCGGTGTGTGATCGGCGGGATGATGCGCCCCCGCGGTCGAGTACACCTCGAACGCGGGGTAGCGGTGCCCGACGCCGGCGACGGCGACGGCGCCGTCCGTCGCGGCCACGACGAGTCCCTCGCGCACCGAAAGGTCGGCGACCGCGTACTGGTACAGGCGGCGGTCGATCTCGAGCATGGCCAGCTCGCGCTCGGTCTGCGGGCCGTATTCGTCGATGGCGACGAGCTGCTTGTGCAGATGCTCGAACGAGGCGCCCGCCGGGCGCAGCCAGTTCTGGAACACCGACACGTAGGCGGCATAGGGCTGCGCGGCGGCGATCTCACTCATCGCGTCGATCGTGAACGCCAGGTAGGCGGCGTGCTCGTCGGGGGTCAGCTCTCCGCTGGAGACGAGCTCGTCGTCACGTGCGGCGCCGTCGTGCACGTGACGTCGCGCGACGACGACGTCGTGCGACCCGCCGACGAGGTCGAGGGCGGCCGTGCGCAGGTCGACGGCGACGCCGGTGGATGCCGCGCGGATCGCCGCGAGCGTGGAGATGTGGTCGTGCCCGACCGGATCGGCGAGGTAGTCGTCGGCCCACGCGACCACGTCGGCGGCGGCTTCGAAGCCGTGATTGTCGCGCCAGTACTCGGCCGACACGATCTCGAAGAGGTTGCCGAAGCGCCGGAACTCGGCCACCGAGTCGTTCAGTGCGGATGCCGGCACGCGGTCGATCCGGTCGAACGACGGGCCCACGAGACGCGCCTTCTCGGGCGTGGTCTCCAGGTAGCGGTCCTGACAGAACGCGCACAGGCGGGTCGCCTCGCCGGGTGCGAGGTCGCGCGGCGCAGGGCGCGTCGCGGCCAGCGGCCGGTTCGCCCGCCCCGGCACCGTCCACACCCGGGTGCCGGTGAGCGGGCCGGCCTGCTTGACGGTGCCGTCGGCGAGGCGGCGCAGGGGCGGCAGACTCATGACTCCTCTTCGGCCAGGGCCTTGTCGACGTCGGTGAGGTCATCGGGGATGTCGCCGGCCGCCACCGACTCGGGCACCTCGCCGGGCCGGAACTTCGGCAGCCGGCTGGCCGGCACGATGGCGATCGCGCTGACGCCCGCGAGGATCAGCAGGCCCAGTCGGAGTGCGGACAGACGGGAGTCCTCGTTGACCTGCACCGCGGCATCCACCTGCGTCTCGGTCAGGTCCGTGTTCGTCAGCACGTCGCGCAGACGGTCGTTGCTGACGAAGTTGACGCTGTCGAGCGGCACCTGGGCGACGGCCTCGTCGGGCAGCTCGGGGTGCGCGGCCAGGGCTGCCGTGATGTTGCCCGCGAGCAGTCCCACCAGCAGCGCACCGGCGACGGCCGTGCCGACGGCCGATGCGAGGTTCTGCGTCGTGCCGCGCACCGAGCCGACGTCACCGGCGAGTTCCTTGGGCGATGCGGTGACGAGCACGTTGAACACCAGGGTCACCAGTGCGCCCTGGCCGACGCCGAACACGAACAGGCCGAGGATGGTCGGTAGCGTCTCCCAGTTGTTGGTGACGACGAACGAGAGCCAGACCAGCGCGATCGTGGTCAGCGAGAAGCTGAACATGCCGATCGTGCGCGGCGTGAACCGCTTGTAGAACCGCACCACGACCATCGCGGTGACGAACACGGTGAGGTTGAACGGCAGCATTGCGAGCGACGTGTCGAAGGGTGTGCGGCCCTGCACGATCTGGATGTACAGCGGCACGGTGAAGTTGAGCGCCGCCTCGAGGGCCACCACGATGAACATGGCGTAGACGGCGGCGCGCTCGCGCGACGACCCGAACACCGACAGGCTCACCAGCGGCACCTTGCCCTGGCGGGTGCGGCGGCGCGTCCAGAGGAAGAACAGCTGCACGAGCACGACGCCGACGACGATGAGCACGGGGGCCGGCGACATGCCGAGGATGTCGAACGGGGCGCCGGGACCGGCCTGCAGCAGACCCCACGAGTTGAGGTTGTTCACGCCGAGGGTCAGTGCCACGATGCCGAGGCCGATGATCACGGCCGCGACGAGGTCGATCTTGATGGCGGCGTTGCCACCGACCGGCGCGAAGCGGAAGCTGAGGATGAACACCACGACCGCGATGACGATGACGACGATGAACACCGGCTGCCAGCCGACGAGGGTCGCCAGGGTTCCGCCGAGCAGGAACGCGGTCACGCCGGCGAGGGCGCGGGCCGAGCCGAGGGAGCCGATCGCGGTGGCCTGCTGCGCGCCGTGGTAGTTCTCGGCGATGAGGGCGACCAGCGACGGGACGATGATGGCGGCGGATGCCCCGGCCAGCGCCTGCGCGAGGATGACCCAGCCCACACCCTGGGCGAAGACCATGATCACACCGGATGCCGCGAACAGCGCGATCACGACGCGGAAGATCAGCACCCAGCCGACGCGTTGGCCGATCTTCGCGCCGACCATGACGAGGGCCGCGACCACGAGACCGTAGGTGACGATCGCCGTGGACACGTCGGTGGGCGGCACGCCGAACGACTCGACCATGCCCCCGAGGGTCACCGGCAGTGCGGAGACGTTGTACGACATGAGGATCTGCGCGAGGAAGAGCGCGACCATGGGCGCCCAGGAGGCGCGGGCGGGGGAGGACGTGTCGGTCATCGGGGATCCTGTCGGTCGGCGGGGGTCGAGGCGAAGATGTTGAGTCCGAGGGTGCGCGAGAGGTGCGCGGTGGCGACCTGACCGCGGACGCTGTTGCCGGCGGCGTCGAGCGGCGGCGCCCAGGCGCCGAGTCCGCCCTTGCCGGGGGCGACGGTGACGAGTCCACCGGCGACGCCCGACTTGCCGGGCAGTCCGATCTCGTAGAGCCACTCGCCGCTGCGCTCATAGAGACCGGCGGCGGCCAGCATCGCGAGCGTGTCGCGGCTGACCTCGGGCGAGACGACCTGGTCGCCGGTGAGCGGATTGACCCCGCCGTCGGCGAGGGTGGCACCCATCACGGCGAGGTCGCGGGTGTCCACGAGCAGCGAGCACTGCCGGGTGTAGACGTCGACGGTCTCCTCCGGATCCGAGCGCATCCGCCCGTAGCTGTGCAGCAGTCGCGCGATCGCGCGGTTGCGGTCGTTCGTCTCGCTCTCCGAGCGGTAGACCTCGTCGTCGAGGTCGAGCTGCCGGCCCGCGAACCGCGAGAGTCCCTCGACGATGAGCTCCCAGGTGCGTTCGGCGGTCGCGCCCGGCATCAGCGCGGTCGTCGCGATGGCGCCGGCGTTGACCATGGGGTTGCGCGGGTGGCCGTCGGCGAGCTCGATGGCCATCACCGAGTTGAACGGCAGGCCGGTGTTGTCGACGCCCACGAGCTCGCGCACCTCGTGGTGCCCGATGCCCTCGCACACGAGGGCGTAGACGAACGCCTTGGAGATCGACTGGATCGAGAAGCGGGTGCGGGTGTCGCCGACCTCGTGCAGCCCGCCGCGGACGTCGGCGATGCACAGCCCGAAGGCCTCGCGGTCGGCCGCGCCCAGGATCGGAATGTAGTCGGCCACCGCGCCCTCGCGGTGACTCAGCGCGCGCCGGTACGCCTCGTCGAGGGCGAGATCGATCTGCCTGTCCTGGGGGAGCGCGCCCGTGTGGGCGCGCTGATCCACGCCGACCAGGTCCAATTCATCGTCACGCACGGGCCCACGCTATCGTGCGCGGTTTCCGTGCCACATGCGACGCGGCGATATATCGGTCAGGAGCGCGACGGCTGCAGCCGTACGGTGACGATGTTCGTCGACTCGTCGAGCTCGGCGACGTCGGGATGCGCATTCACGAAGTCGGAGAACGACTTGTGGCCCAGCACCTTCTCGCTGAACGAGGGGTCCATGCGCTTGAGCAGGTTCTTGACGGCCGAGAGGTGCATCCACTCCTCGTCGGTGCGCACATGCTCGAGCTTCAGCGCCCGCTCGAGGAGCTCGCCCGACGGGTCGGGTGCGGGCTCCTGCTTCTTCTTGCGGGTGCGGGCGGGCGCGGCATCCTTCGTCGCCTTCGCGGCCGGCTGCGGCTTGGTGATGCCCGGCAGCTCGTCGTAGTCGTCGAACTGGTCGCAGGCGGCCGCGAGCGATTTGGCGGTGGATCCCGCCACGCCGATGCCGACGACGAAGCGGCCCAGCCGCTTGCAGCGCTGCGCGAGCGGCACATAGTCGCTGTCGCCGCCGACGATCACGACGTGCGTGAGATCGGGGAGGCGGAACATGTCTTCGACCGCGTCGACCGCGAGCCGGATGTCGGCGCCGTTCTTCGCATACGCGGCCGCGGGGAACAGCTGCACGAGGTCCACGGCGCGTGCGACGAGCTGCTGCCGGTACTCGGCGTTCACGGGGTTCGACCAGTCCGCATACGCGCGGGTGAGCACGAGGGTGCCGAACGAGGCGGCGTAGTCGATGATCGCGCCGACGTCGATGCGGGCCTCGGCGAGGCGTGCGGCGATCTCCGGCTCGGTGGCGTCGGCGACGATGCGCTGACGGTCCTTCGAGTACGAGTTGCGCCCGTGGACCCGGTCGTACCACGACATCACGATGTTGTCGAAGTCGAGGTAGACGGCGACGCGGGCATCCTGTGCGTGAGGCATGCGTCCAGTGTGACAGGTGACCCTATGCTCGTGTCATGCCCTACGTGTTCTCGCTCCTGGTGCTGGCGGCGATGGTCTTCGCCGTCGTCGACATCATCACGCGTGACGACGCGCAGATCCGTCTGATGCCCAAGGCGCTGTGGCTGATCCTCGTGATCCTCGTGCCGCTCGTGGGCGTGATCCTCTGGTTCGTGCTGGGTCGCGAGCACGACGCCGGGTCGGAGCCGGTCGTGCGCATGCCGCGGCCGCAGCGGTCGCAGCGCCCGTCGGCGCCCGCCACCCCGCCCGCGCCGCCCCTGCCGCCCCGCGACACGCGCAGCACCGAGCAGCAGCTCGCCGACCTCGAGCGCGAGATCGAGGAGGAGCGGCTGCGCGCCGAGCTGCGTCGCCGGCAGCAGGGTGACGGCGGCCGGTCGGTGGAGTAGCGCCGGCGCCCGTCAGTCGGCGGAGTAGACCACGCCGATCTGGCGGCGCACCTCGTCGAGGGTCGCCATGATCGCGACGCTCTCGTCGAGGGGCAGGATGTCGCTGTCGCGGCGCCCTTCGGCGATGATCCGCTCCGCTTCGAGCGCCTGGTACTGCATGCCGCGGCCCTCGATCTCGCTGCGGTACTCCTCGAGCACGCTCCCGTCGGGAGCGGTGACGCGGAAGGTCGTGGGGGAGTACCAGACGCCGTCGATGTCGATGCGGGCGTGGGTGCCGAGCACGTGCGCGGTGTTGGGGCCGGCCGTGCGCGACGACGAGAACGTCGTCGAGACCGCACCGCCGGAGTGCGTGAAGATCGTGGCGACCTCGGTGTCGGCGCCGGTCTCGCCGAGCCGTCCGCGGGCGGTGACGGTCTCGGGCGTACCGAGCACATCCCAGGCGAAGGAGACCGGGTAGACGCCCAGGTCGAGCAGAGCGCCGCCACCGAGGGCGAGGTCGTTGAGACGGTGGGCCGGGTCGCTCGGCAGCTTCTGCGTGTGGTCGGCGAACAGCGAGCGCACCTGCCCGAGCGTGCCTGCGGCGAGGATCTCGCGGATGCGGCGCATGTGGGGCAGGTACCGGGTCCACATGGCCTCCATCGCCAGCAGACCGGCCGCGGCCGCGGCATCCCGCACCTCCTGCGCCTGGCGTGCGGTGAGGGTGAACGACTTCTCGACCAGTACATGCTTGCCTCCGCGCAAGCACAGCAGGGCGTCTTCGGCGTGCATCGGGTGCGGGGTCGCGACGTAGACGATGTCCACGTCGGGGTCGGCGGCGAGCTCCTCGTACGATCCGTGCGCGCGCGGGATGTCGAACTCGGCGGCGAAGGCGGCGGCGGCCTCAGGGCGACGCGAGCCGACCGCGCGGATGTCGAGCCCCGCGGTGCGCAGGTCGGAGGTGAAGGCGTGGGCGATGCCGCCCGTGGCGAGGATGCCCCAGCGAAGTCCGGTCATCGCACCAGACTAGTCAGAGCAGCGCGAGGCCGCGGTCGAGGTCGGCGATGAGGTCGTCGGCGTCTTCGAGCCCGATCGACAGGCGCACGGTCGACCACGAGATGCCGCCGTCGGCGAGCTGCTGCGGCGAGAGATGGCTGTGGGTCATGGATGCCGGGTGGGTGACGATGCTGCGGGCGTCGCCGATGTTCGCGAGCAGGCGCAGGACGCGCAGGCCGCCGATGAAGGTCTCGGCACGGGCGAAGTCGGCCTCGTCGTCGCCCGTGGAGTGCAGGTCGATGGAGAACACCGACGGCACGCCGCGGGTCAGATACGTCTGCGCCGCCTCGTGCCACGGGTTGCCGGCCAGACCGGGGTGGTGCACGCGCGCGACCGCGGGGTGTGCGGCGAGATGCTCGGCGACCCGCTGCGCGGAGGCCGCGTGGCGCTGCATGCGCAGGTCGAGGGTCTCGATGCCCTGCAGCAGCGCGAAGGCCGTCGATGCCGACAGCGTCGGCCCGAGGTCGTGCATGTGCTTGGCCTTGATGAACCCGATGAAGGGCGACGTGTCGCGGAAGTGCTCGACGTAGCTCTCGCCGCTGGGGATGCGGCGGGCGGGCTCGATGAGCGCGGGCCACTTCTCGGGCTCGGCGGTGAAATCGAAGGTGCCGAGGTCGACGATCGCGCCGCCGATCACGGTGCCGTGCCCGCCGAGGAACTTCGTGGCGGAGTGCACGCTGATGTCCGCCCCGAACTCCTTGGGGCGCTGCAGGTACGGCGTCGCGACGGTGTTGTCGACCACGAGCGGCACCCCGGCGTCGTGCGCCGCGTCGGCCACCGCGCGCACGTCGAGCACCTGCGCGATGGGGTTGGCGACGGTCTCGGCGAAGAAGAGGCGCGTCTCGGGGCGCACGGCCGCGCGCCAGGCGTCGATGTCGTCCTGATCGACGAAGGTGGTCTCGATGCCCCAGTCGGGCAGCGTCTCGACGAGCAGGTCGACGGTGCCGCCGTACAGCTGGTTCGCGGCGACGACATGGCCGCCCCGGCCGGTGAGGGCGAGCATCGCGAGGGCCACGGCCGCCTGGCCGGAGGCGACGCCCGCGGCCGCGACGCCGTCTTCGAGCGCGGCGACGCGCTGCTCGAAGATCGCGGCGGTGGGGTTGCCCGTGCGCGCGTACACGTCGCCCTCGGCGCGGTGCGCGAACAGATCGCGGGCATGGGTGAGCGAGCGCAGGGCGAACGCGTTCGACTGGTAGATCGGCGGCACCGCCGCCGTCACCGTCGTGGTCGGCGAATACCCCGACTGCACCTGTGCGGTGGCGAAGGACGACGGGGGACAGTCGGCGCTCTCGGACATGCGTCCATTCTCGCCGCGCGGGGCACGGCACCCCGTGTCGTGTGTCGAACTGTTGCGCTACGGGACGAGCGTGATCTTCCCGTCGACGCCGGCCTCGAGCGCGCGGTGCGCCTCGGCTGCTTCGGCGAGCGGGAACGAGGGCCCGAGCTCGACGCTGAAGCGCCCCGCGGCCATGAGATTGAGCGTCACCGGCATCGCCTCGGCGCGCAGCTGCTGCGCACGCGCCGTCAGCGGCTCGGGCGAGCCGCCCAGGAACGCGCGGATGCCCAGGTCTGCGGCATCCTTCCCCCGCACCAGCGTGACGACGCGGCGGCGATCGGCGACCAGACGGAGCGAGACGTCGATCGCCTCGTCGGTGCCCGCGATGTCGATGACCGTCGTGATGCCCTGGGGCGCGGCATCCCGCACCCGCTGCTCGAGGCCGTCGCCGTAGGCGACGGGGATGCCGCCGAGCGTCCGCACGCGCTCATGCCGGCGGGGCGATGCGGTGGCGACGACGGGAACGCCCCACAGGCTCGCGAACTGCACGACGGCCTGACCGACCGCTCCCGAGCCGCCGTGCACGAGGAGGGTGTCGCCGGGGCGCACGTCGAGCGAGCGCAGGGTCTGGTAGGCCGTTCCGGCCGGGATGCCGAGGGCCGCGCCCTCCGCCGCGGACACGTGCACGGGACGCGGCTGCACATGCGCGAACGGCAGCGTGATCTCGGTCGCGTAGGTGCCTGCCGCTCCGAACACGATGACGGGGTCGCCGACGCGGAAGCCCTCGACGTCGGGCCCGATCGCGCTGATGGTGCCCGCCGCGTCAGCGCCGAGCCCGCGCGGAGAGGTGATGGGACCGCTGGGGCGTCTGCCCGAGCGGATCTTCGCCTCGAGGGGATTGACCCCGACCGCGGCCAGACGCACCGTGACCTCCCCGGCCGCGGGGGCCGAGGAGGTCACGTCTTGCAGCGTCAGGACCTCGGGGTCGCCGAACTCGACGTACTCGATCGCCTGTGCCATGTGCTCCAGCTTGTCACGGAGCGAGCGGGTTGGCGCCCTGCTCCTTCGCGGCTGCGGCCTCGATCTCGACGACCTTGGGGTCGTTCTCGTCGGCGCCGTAGTCGCTGGGCTTGGTCGTGTCGCCGGTGTCGGTCACCTTGAACGCGCGCAGGATCAGCGTCACGACGACCGCGACGAGGGCGTTGACGACGAACGCCGACACGCCGATGTACACCGTGATGCTCGTGAACGGGAACGCCGCGATCGAACCGCCGAAGTGCTTGCCGGTGGCCGGGTTCACGACGTTGTACGCCGAGACGGTGCCGTACAGGATTCCGGCTGCCCACCCGGCGAACAGCGCCCACTTGTTGAACCAGCGCGTGTACAGACCCGCCACGATCGCCGGGAACGTCTGCAGGATCCAGATGCCACCCAGCAGCTGCAGGTTGATGGCCGCCGAGGTGTCCATCCCGAGCACGAACACGAGGGCTCCGAGCTTGACGACCAGCGAGACGAGCTTGGAGACCTTGGCCTCCTGCTGCGGCGTCGCGTCCTTCTTGAAGTAGTCCTTGTAGATGTTGCGGGTGAACAGATTGGATGCCGCGATCGACATGATCGCGGCCGGCACCAGGGCGCCGATCGCGATCGCGGCGAGGGCCACGCCGGCGAACCACTTCGGGAACAGGTCGGTGAACAGCTGCGGGATGACCAGCTGCGCGTTGACCGCTCCGTTGAAGTCCACGGGGTTCGTGCCCGCCTTGATCGCGACGTAGCCGAGCAGGGCCAGGCCGCCGAGCATGAGCGAGTACAACGGCAGGATCATGGCGTTGCGGCGGATGGTGTTGCGCGACTTGGTCGCCAGCACGCCGGTGATCGAGTGCGGGTACATGAACAGCGCCATGGCCGAGCCGAGCGCGAGCGTCCAGTACGCGTTGAACGAGCCGGCACCGGGGATCACGGCGCCGAACGGCTTGCCGGTCGCGTCGTTGACGGCGCTGAGCTTGTCGTCCGCTGCCGAGAAGATGCTCTCCCATCCGCCCACCTTGCCCGGCAGGTAGATGATCGCCACGATGATGGCGGCGTAGATCAGGATGTCCTTGACCACCGCGATCAGCGCGGGCGCACGCAGGCCGGCCGTGTAGGTGTAGGCGGCCAGCACGACGAACGCGATGATCAGCGGCAGGTCGGCCATGAACGCGTTCGTGTTCGACCCGAGGCCCAGGACCGTGAGCACCGACTTGATGCCGACCAGCTGCAGCGCGATGTACGGCATCGTCGCGACGATGCCGGTCAGCGCGATGGCGAGCGCCAGCGGGCGGCTCTTGTAGCGGCCGCCGATGAAGTCGGCCGGCGTGACGTAGCCGTGCCGGTGCGAGACCGACCACAGGCGGGACATGAGCAGGAACACGATCGGGTACAGCACGATCGTGTACGGCACGGCGAAGAAGCCGCTGACGGCGCCGGATGCCCACATGGCCGCGGGAACCGCGACGAACGTGTACGCCGTGTAGAGATCGCCGCCCAGCAGGAACCAGGTGACCCAGGTGCCGAAGCCGCGTCCGCCCAGGCCCCACTCGTCGAGGGAGTTGAGACCCCGCTCGCTCGGCTTGGTGCGCCAGCGCGACGCCATGAAGCCGATCACGGCGACGACGACGAAGAGGATGACGACGATGACCAGCGGGATCCAGTCGATGGACCGCTGTCCGGTGGCGTCTGCAGTGAGAACGTGCATCAGACGGCCTTCCCTTCACGGATCTCGGCGCGGCGACGGCGGTCTTCCTTGCGCATCAGCAGGTAGGCGAGGCCCAGCAGTCCGGAGGCGATGAACACCCACAGCATCTGATACCAGTAAAAGAACGGAATGCCCCACAGTGTGGGGTCCCAGCTCGCGTACATCGGCACGAGCAGGGGCATCACGATCGCGATCGCGATGAGGATGCCGGCGAGGATGTACGGCCCTGGTCGGGCCGGTCCTCGCGTAGGGGTGTCATGTGACGTCATCGTCAGTCCCTTCCGGATTCAGTTGTTCGTCGGGTTACCTGGGAGTAACCCGAGAGAACACTTTTCTCCGGGCGGTGCCTTCACGTCAAGCGGGCGCGCGAACAGATCTGTGATCGTGTCGAAAGTCTCACGAACTCTTCGCGGCCAGTGCCTTCACGATGCGCGGCAACGACACCGGCTGCGCGGTGCCCAGCGTCTGCGCGAACAGGCTGACGCGATACTCCTCAAGCATCCAGCGGGCGGTCACCAGTGCCTGCGGGGCGTCGGGAGGGGTCGGGATGAGGCCGCCCGCGTCGTCGTACAGGGCCAGGGCGCGTTCGAGCTCGGTCTGCCGTTGCCGGTCGCGTCCGGGATTGTCGGGCAGCGCCTGCAGGCGCAGCAGGGCGCCCTGCAGGTAGCGCGGCAGATGTGCGAGCTGGGCGAGCCCGGTGCGCGACACGAACCCCGGGAAGACGAGGCCCGCCAGCTGCGCCTTGACGTCGCCCAGCGCCGACAGCAGCGTGAACGCGTTCGTGCGCTTGATCGTGCGCTCGACCTCGCGCGCCGATGTGAGGATGCGGGAGAGCAGCGAGACCGCCGCGAACAGCTCGTCCATGACCGCCGCCGCGAACGCCTCGCGCACGGCGTCGAACTCGGCCCGGGTGCGCACGACGCCGCTCGGGTGGGTGCGGGCGATGACAGCGTCGGCCACGGCGACGCGGCAGTCCTCGACGGCGGCGCGGGCGGACGGGTAGGGGGATGCCGCCAGCGCGAGCTTCTCGGCCGAGGTGAGGTGGTCGAGCACGTAGTCGGCCGGGCTCGGCGTCGACAGCAGCACCAGGCGCCGCACGCCCGCGCGCAGCGAGGCCGCCGCCTGCTCGGGGGTGGCCTCGATGCGCGCCGAGACCGACGCGCCGTCGTCGACGAGCGCGGGGTAGCCACGCACGACGCCGCCGGCGACCTTCGTGTCGACGACCTCAGGGATCGCGTCGATGTCCCACGCGGTCATGCCGGCGCGCTCGGGGAAGGGCGTGCCGGGTCCCTGCGTGACCGGGCGCGGCCCGTGCGACGAAAGGCCGGTGGGCGTCGGCGATCCCGGGCCTCGGCCCTTGGTCTCGCTGCGTTCGCTCAGGGACCTGGAGACGGCGTTGCGCGACTTCTCGGCCAGCCGCGCCTGCAGCGCGGCCAGGTCACGGTCCGACCCGATCGTGCGCCCGCGGGCGTCGACGGCGCGGAACGACACCAGCAGATGGCCGGGCACGCGCTCCATGTCGAAGTCGGCGGCGCCCACCGGCTGGCTCGCGACACGGCGGATGCGGTCGGCCAGCGCCTCGCGCAGCGTGCTGCGCGGCATCCCGTCGCTCGACTCCGGTCCCTGTCCGTCCAACTCCTCGGCGAAGCGCGCGGCCCAGTCGGCGGCGGGCACGACGTGCCGGCGGATGGTCTTGGGCAGCGAGCGGATGAGCGCAGTGATGAGCTCGTCGCGCATGCCGGGCACCTGCCAGTCGAACCCGTCCGGGCGCAGCTGCGCGAGCAGCGCGAGCGGCACGACGACCGTGACGCCGTCGTCGGCGGCGCCCGGCTCGAAGCGGTACGCGAGCGAGAGCACCTGGTCGCCCTGCGTCCAGCGGGTGGGGAAGTCGCGGGCGTCGGCGCGCGATGCGTCGTCGACGAGGTCGGCCTCGGTCAGGTCGAGCAGGTGGGGAGTGCGACCCGATGCTTCGCGCCACCAGGTCTCGAACGAGCGCACATCGAACACGTCGCGCGGCACGCGCGCGTCGTAGAACGCGAACACGGCCTCGTCGCCGACGAGGATGTCGCGGCGGCGCTCGCGCTCCTCGACCTTCTCGAGACGGCGGCGCAGCTCGAGGTTGCGCCGCTCGAACGCGGTGAGGCGCTTGTCGAGGGCGGACGGATCCCACTCTCCGTCGACGAGCGCGTGCCGCACGAACAGCTCGCGGGCCAGCGGGCGGTCGAATCGCGCCAGCTGCACGCGGCGGCGCGGAGTGATCTCGACACCGAACAGCGTGACCTTCTGCGCGGCGACGGCGGCGCCGGCATCCTTCGACCAGTGCGGATCCGACAACTGGCGGCGGGCCAGGTCTCCGGCGAGCGGCTCGGCCCACTCCGGATCGATCACGGCGACCGTGCGGGCGAACAGCCGGCTGGTCTCGACGAGCTCGGCGGCCATGACCGCCTGCGGGCTCTTGCCGCGCAAGCCCGACCCGGGGAAGATCTGGAACCGCGTGCCGCGCGCCCCGAGGTACTCGGCTCGCGGCTTGCGACGCTTCTCGCCCTTCGCCTTGCGGTCGGAGGGCGATGCGAGCGACCGGGTGTCGAGCACGCCGATCTGCGAGAGCAGCCCCGACAGGATCGCCTTGTGCACGGCGTCGGGGTCGGGTTCGGCGGTGCCCGCGCCGCCCTTCAGCAGCGAGCCGAGCTGGCGGTGCACGTCGAACCACTCGCGCACGCGCACGTAGTTCAGATGCTCGGCGCGGCACGTGCGCCGGAACGCGCTGGAGCCGAGCTCGTGCTGCAGCTGCTGCAGGTGGCTCCACAGGTTCAGGATGCTGAGGAAGTCGCTCGTGGGGTCCGTGAACCGCGCGTGCAGCCGGTCGGCCTCTTCACGGCGCTCTTCGGGACGCTCACGCACATCGGGGATCGACAGGCCCGCGACGATCGCGCGCACCTGGGTCAGCACGCCGGTGCGGCGCGCCTCGAGCAGCATCCGCGCGAAGCGCGGGTCGATGGGCAGGCGCGCGAGCTCGCGGCCGATGTCGGTGAGTTTGCGCTCGCGCACCGCGCCGAGCTCGACGAGCAGGTCGAACGCCGCCTTGACGCCGCGCGAGTCGGGAGGCGTGAGGAACGGGAAGTCGGCGATGTCGCCGAACCCGAGCGAGAGCATCTGCAGGACGACCGCCGCGAGGCTCGTGCGCAGCACCTCGGGCTGGGTGAACTCGGGGCGGGTCTGGAAGTCGTCCTCGGCGTACAGCCGGACCGCGATGCCGGGGGCCGTGCGGCCGGCGCGGCCCGAGCGCTGCATCGCCGACGCCTGTGAGATGGGCTCGATCGGCAGCCGCTGGATCTTGCTGCGATTGCTGTACCGCGAGATGCGGGCGGTCCCGGCATCCACCACGTAACGGATCCCGGGGACGGTCAGGCTCGTCTCAGCGACGTTGGTGGAGAGGATGACGCGGCGGCGCACGCCCGCGACGGTCGAGCGCTCGAAGACCCGGTGCTGCTCGGCGGCCGACAGGCGCCCGTACAGGGGGAGGACCTCGGTGGGCGCGGCGTCCTTCGCGTACATGCCGCGGACGGCATCCATCGCGTCGCGGATCTCGGCTTCGCCGGGCAGGAACACGAGCACGTCGCCGGCCGGTTCGCGGTCGAGTTCGCGCAGGGCCGCGGTGAGCGGCTCGATGTCGTCGTCGGTCTCGGTGCCGGGCCGGTAGCGGATCTCGACGGGGTAGGTGCGGCCCGACACCTCGATGATCGGCGCGGGCGTGCCGTCGGGCTCGGCGAAGTGCTTCGCGAAGCTCTCGGGATCGATCGTCGCCGAGGTGATGATGACCTTCAGCTCGGGGCGGCGCGGCAGGATGCGGCGCAGATACCCGATGAGGAAGTCGACGTTCAGCGACCGCTCGTGGGCCTCGTCGACGATGATCGTGTCGTATTTGCGCAGCAGGCGGTCGCGATGGATCTCGTTGAGGAGGATCCCGTCGGTCATCAGGGCGATGCGCGTGTCTTCCGACACCTTGTCGGTGAAGCGCACCTTGTAGCCGACCGTGGTGCCCAGGGGGACCTGCAGCTCTTCGGCGACGCGCTCGGCGATGCTGCGGGCGGCGATACGGCGCGGCTGGGTGTGCGCGATGCGCGTGCGGCCGAGCTCGAGACAGATCTTGGGCAGCTGCGTGGTCTTGCCCGAGCCGGTCGCACCGGCCACGATCACGACCTGGTGATCGGCGATCGCGCGCGCGATCTCGTCCCGCGCCGCGCTGACGGGCAGCTCGGGCGGGTAGGCGATGACAGGTTCGGGCGCAGACACAGCCTTCGATCGTATCGCGTCGGGCGCGCCCCGGTGTCTTCGGGCGGGAGTAGAACGGAGACAGGCCGCGGCCGCGGCCCGTGACGGACGGAGATGAGGAACCATGTCGCAGCGCATGTCGATCCAGAGTGTCGACCAAGAGGCGTACCGGGCGGTGCTGGCCCTGGAGAAATACGTCAACGGCGGCACCGTCGATGAGGCTCTCCTGCTGCTCGTGAAGATCCGGGCGTCGCAGCTCAACCGCTGCGCCTGGTGCCTCGACATGCACCTGACCGAGGCGCGCACCGCCGGTATCGACCAGCGCAAGCTCGACGTCATCGCCGGATGGAACGAGGCCGGCGACCTGTTCGATGAGACCGAGCGCGCCGTGCTGGCCTTCGCCGAAGAGGTCACCCTCGTCAGCGAGCACGGCGTGCGCGACGAGACGTGGGCGGCACTGCGCGCCCACCTCGACGAGAAGCAGACGCTGACCGTGCTGATGGCCGCATGCGCGATCAACGTGTGGAACCGCATGAATGTGACGGCGCGCACCGACCTGCCGCAGCGCGACTCCTAGGCTGGAGAGATGACCGTTCCCCAGATCACCTTCAACGACGGCAACGCCATTCCCCAGCTCGGCTACGGCACCTTCAAGGTGCCGCCGGCAGACACGCAGCGCGCGGTGGCCGAGGCCCTCGAGCTCGGCTATCGCCACATCGACACCGCCGCCATCTACGGCAACGAAGAGGGCGTCGGGCAGGCGATCGCCGCGAGCGCCATTCCGCGCGACGAGCTGTTCATCACCACCAAGCTGTGGAACGACCGGCACGACGGCGACGAGCCGCGCGCCGCGATCGGCGAGAGCCTCGCCAAGCTCGGCCTCGACCGGGTCGACCTGTACCTCGTGCACTGGCCCACGCCCGCCAAAGACAACTACCTGCACGCGTGGGAGCAGCTCATCACGCTGCGTGACGCGGGCCTCGCCACCAGCATCGGGGTCTCGAACTTCCTCGTGCCGCACCTCGAGAAGATCGTGACGGCGACGGGCGTCGTGCCCGCGGTGGACCAGATCGAGCTGCATCCGGCCCATCAGCAGCGCGACGTGACCGCGTGGGCGGCCGATCACGATGTGCGCATCGAGTCGTGGGGCCCGCTCGGCCAGGGCAAGTACGACCTGTTCGGCGCCGGTCCCGTCGCCGAGGCCGCGCAGTCCCACGGCAAGACGCCCGCGCAGGTCGTCATCCGCTGGCACCTGCAGCACGGGTTCATCCTCTTCCCGAAGTCGGTGCACCGCGAGCGTCTCGCCCAGAACATCGATGTGTTCGACTTCGCGCTCACCGACGCCGAGGTCGCAGCCATCGACGCGCTCGACCCGGGCGACGGTTCGGGCCGCGTATCCGCACATCCCGACGAGGTCGACTGACGTGACGTCCCGCCTCGCCGCCTCGGCCAGCCCGTATCTGCGGGCGCACGCCGACAATCCCGTCGCTTGGTATCCCTGGGGCGCGGAGGCGTTCGCCGAGGCGGCCCGGCGGGACGTGCCCGTCTTCATCTCCATCGGCTATTCGACCTGCCACTGGTGCCACGTCATGGCGCGGGAGTCGTTCCAGGATGCCGCCACCGCCACCGAGCTCAACGAGGGGTTCGTGGCGATCAAGGTCGACCGCGAGGAGCACCCCGACGTCGACGACGCGTACATGGCCGCGGCATCCGCCTTCACCCGCAACCTGGGGTGGCCGCTGTCGGTGTTCACGACGCCGACCGGCCGGGCGTTCTTCGCCGGCACGTACTTCCCGCCCATTCCGCGCGGTGGCAGCCCGGCATTCCGGCAGATCCTCGCCGCGGTGCGCGAGGCGTGGACCGAGCGTCGCACGGATGTGCAGCAGACGGCGGATGCCGTCGTGCAGGCGCTGCGGACGGCGCAGGATGCCGCATCCACCGCCTCCGATCTTCCGGACCTCGACGCGCTCGCCGCAGCGGCGACCCGCGCGCTGGCTCGGGAAGACCGCGAGTACGGCGGGTTCGCGCCGCCGGGCGCGACGATGGCGACCCCGAAGTTCCCGACCGTGCCGCTGCTGCGTTTTCTGCAGGCGCCCGCGCTGACCGACGCAGTCCCCGAGGCGAGCGCGGCCGTGCAGCGCGCCCTCGGCGCGATGGCCGGCGCGCCGCTGCGCGACGCGGTCGACGGCGGGTTCTTCCGCTATGCGACCCGCCGCGACTGGACGGTTCCGCACTACGAGCGCATGCTCACCGACAACGCCGGCCTGCTCGACGTCGCGCTCGACGCCGGCGATCACGACACGGCGCGGGGCGTCGCCGGATTCCTGATCGACGTGCTGCAGCAGCCCGGCGGCGGCTTCGCGGCGGCACAGGACTCAGAATCGTGGATCGACGGGGAGCGCAGCGAGGGCGGCTATTACGCCCGCGACGCAGACGGCCGCGCGGCCCTCGAGCCGCCGGCGCTCGACGGCAAGATCGTGACCGGCTGGAACGGCATGGCGATCGGCGCGCTCGCACGCGTGGGCGCGGTGCTCGGCGATGACAGGGCGCGGGATGCCGCGCGCTGGGCCGCCGACGCGGTGCTCGAGGCGAACGTCTCGCCCGACGGGCGGCTGGCGCGGGCCTCGCTCGACGAGATCGTCTCGACCGCGGCCGCCACGCTCGAGGACTACGGACTGCTGGCCGGCGGTCTGCTGGCACTGGCCGCGTCGACCGGAGAGGTCGCGTACGCGACGCGGGCGCGCGAGCTCGTCGATGCGTGCGTGGGCGACGGCGGCGACATCGCGGTGCCGGGTGGCGGCGACCCCGTGCTCGCCGAGCACGCGGTGCCCGGCGGTGCGTCGGCCGGCGACGGCGACCACCCGTCCGGCCCGTCCGCGATGGCCGCGGCCGCGCTCGGACTGTGGCTGCTGGGCGCGGGCGACCGGTATCGGGACGCCGCGGCATCCCTCGTCTCCTCCCGTGCCGAGCAGGCGCTCGCCGAGCCGACGGCGCACGGCGCCCTGCTGCGCACGGCCGCGCAGCTGGCCGTGCCTCCCCACCAGGTGGTGGTGGTCGCCGAGGGCGACACGCCGCTCGTGACGGCGGCCCGCGGCATCCCGGCCGATGTCGCGATCTTCGTCACGTCGGCGCAGGCCCGCGCGTTCGCCGCGGCGGGGTTCGCGCTGTTCGAGGGGAAGACCGCCCAGGCCGTCTACGACTGCCGTGACTTCGCGTGCCGCCTGCCGGTGACCGACGTCACGGCGCTGTGACCTTCTTCTTCGGCTTCGTGACCCGGCGGAACCAGGCGGTGTCGCTCAGGCGGGCCAGCAGGGTCGCGCCGATCACGGTGATGAACACGTAGACCGCAGCCAGCGGGGCGAGCATCGGTGCGGTGCCGCCCGCGATTCCCGCGATGACGATCGAGAACTCGCCGCGGGGCGTCAGGCCGATGCCGGCGCGCCAGCGGCCGGGGCGCCCGATGCCGGCGCGCCGCGCGGCGATGTACCCGGTGACGATCTTGGTGCCCATCGTGATCGCGGCCAGGATCAGCCCGGGCACGATCATCTGCGGCAGCTGCGTGGCGTCGGTGGCCAGGCCGAAGAAGATGAAGAACACCGCCGCGAACAGGTCGCGCAGCGGCGTGAGCACCTCGCGTGCCGACTGCGCGACGCGCCCCGACAGGGCGATGCCGACGAGGAACGCGCCGACGGCGGCCGACACGCTGACCTCTTCGGCCAGACCCGCCACGAGCATCGTGAGCCCGAGCACGCCCAGCACGAGCGGCTCGGCGAGGTCGGGGGTGAACAGGCGAGAGATCGTCGGACCGAACCGCAGCGCGACGAACAGGATGACCAGCACCACCGCGACGGCGATCGCCACCCGCACCGCACCCTGCGCGAGGCTCACGCCGATCACCAGCGCCGAGACGGTCGGCAGGAAGAACGCCATCGCGAGGTCTTCGATCACGAGGATCGACAGGATGACCGGAGTCTCACGGTTGCTGATGCGGCCGAGGTCGCGCAGCAGCTTCGCCGCCACACCCGACGAGGTGACCCAGCAGATGCCGGCGACCGCGACCGCCGCCGCCGGCCCCCAGCCGAGGATCAGTGCGAACGCCGCCCCCGGCACGGCGTTCAGCGCCATGTCGAGCAGACCCGCCATCTTCGAACGGCGAAGGCCGTGGATCAGCTCGTCGGCGGAGTACTCCAGGCCGAGCAGCGCCAGCAGCAGGATGACGCCGATCTCCGAGCCGATCTCGAAGAACCCCTGGCTGGCGTCCATCGGCAGCACACCGCCGGTGCCGAACGCGAGCCCGGCCACGAGGTACAGCGGAATGGGGGAGAGCCCGAACCGATTCGCGAGGCGACCGAGCAGACTCATCCCCAGCAGCAGAGCGCCGACCTCGACGAGGACGATCGTGGTGTCGGTCACAGGCGGCGCCCGGGGATCATTCGGGTCCGTCTGCGAACAGGCGGGCTGCGGCATCCAATCCGGCACGCGTGCCGACGGTGACGATGACGTCCCCCTCGCGGAGCGTTTCGCCCGGCGTGGGGGAGGGGATCACGTGCCGGTCGCGGATGATCGCGACGATCGACACGTGTGTGCGGGTGCGGGTCTTCGTGTCGCCGAGGGTGCGGTCGACGAACGGCGAGTCCGGCGGCAGCGTGATCTTCTCGGTGTAGAGCCCGTCGGTCTCCTCGGTGAGCTTGGTCAGTCGGCTCACCGCCAGCGAGGCGCTGAACAGGTCGGCGAGGGCCTCGGCCTCTTCGTCGGAGATGTGCAGCGACTCGACGCAGCTGTCGGGGTCGTCGGCGTCGTACAGACCCAGCTCGCGGTCGCCGTCGCGGTAGCGCACCACGGCCAGGCGCCGGCCGCTCTCGGTGACGAGGTCGTGTCGCACCCCGATGCCCGGGAGGTCGACCTTCTCGATGTGAACAGTCACCCCACGAGACTAGCGCTCAGATCCAGCTGGGGATCCAGTTGTGCACGAGCCAGAAGGCATACGGCACCTTCATTGCGACCCAGACCGGATACCAGAACGCCGACAGCACCGTGACCGCGATGAGGAACACCCAGACGGTGCGCTGGCCGGCGAGTCTGCGCCGCGTGTCCCGGGAGCGGTACCCCGCGATCTCGCGCAGGGCGAAGGTCAGCGCCAGCACCGTGAACGGCAGGATGGCGATCGTGTAGAACTGGAAGATCGTGCGCTCGGGGAACAGCAGCCACGGCAGGTAGGTGGCGGCGATGCCGGTGAGCACGATGGCGTGCCGGGCGTCGCGGCGCAGGACGAACGCGATGAGCAGGAACACCGCCGCGACGATCCCGCCCCACCAGATCAGCGGGTTCGGGATGGACGAGATCGCCTGCACGCAGTTGCTCTGCCACAGGCATCCCTCCTTCCCGTACGCGTCCTGATGCCAGTACATCGAGGTCGGACGGATCAGGAACGGCCACTGCCACGCCGGACTGGCATAGCTGTGCGGAGTGGTGAGCCCGACGTGGAACGCGTAGATCGCCTCGTGATACTTCCACAGGGCGACGAACGGGTTCGGCGACGACTGCCGGTCGTATCCGTTCGCGGTGACCAGCCACCCGGTCCACGAGGAGAGATACACCACGAACGCGACGGGGACGAGGAGGACGAAGGATGCCGCGGCCTGCCGGATCGCATCCTGAGGCCAGAACCGCACCCCGGCGCGGCGGCGCGCGAGCGCATCGCTGACCACGGCGTAGATGCCGATCGCCGCCAGGACATACAGTCCCGACCACTTCACGGCGGTCGCAGCTCCCGCGGCGGCGCCCGCGGCGAACAGCCACGGCCGGCCCCACAGCAGGGGCCCCCAGTCGGGCGCGGCGTCACCCCCCGCCAGCCGCTCGGCGAGCCGGGCCAGGTGCTTCTCGCGGTCGATCACGAGGAAGAGGAAGGCCAGCACGCTGAAGAAGGTGAGGAAGATGTCGAGCAGCGACACGCGGCTCAGCACGATCGCGAGACCGTCGATCGCCATGAGGAAGCCGGCGACGGTCGCGAACGTCGTCGAGCGGGTCAGACGCTTGGCGAGCAGGTACACGACAAGCACGGTCGCCGTGCCGAACAGGGCGGCGCCGAACCGCCAGCCGAACGACGAGTCGGGCCCGAAGAGCCACATGAAGAAGCCGATGATCCACTTGCCCAGCGGCGGATGCACGACGAAACTGCCCGCGGCCGAGAAGATGTCGGTCTGCCCGGTGATGAACTTCGCGTCGGCGTCGTCGGGCCAGCTCGCCGGGTAGCCGAGCACCCACTGACTCCAGGCGTCCTTCACGTAGTACGTCTCGTCGAACACGAGGGCGTGCGGGTGGCCGAGGTTGACGAAGCGCAGCACGGCGGCCAGCAGCGTCACCGCGACCGGTGCGAGCACGTCGATGCGGCGGCGCAGCACCGGCGAGGTGCGCACCCGGGCGCGCCAGCGGTCCAGGCGCGTCGGCCTCACCGCCGGGATCAGGGGGTCGACCGTCGCAGTCACCGTCCCAGCCTATGCTGGGGCGGTGATCATCCTCGCGGCCACGCCCATCGGAAATCTGGGGGATGCCTCTCGGCGCCTTGTGGAGGCTCTGGATGCCGCGACCGTCGTCGCCGCCGAAGACACCCGCACCGCGCAGCGCCTCATGGCTGCGCTCGGCATCGAGAACCGGCCGCGGCTGCTCGCGCTGCACGATCACAACGAGAAGGACCGCGCCCCGGAGATCGTCACCCTCGCCCGTGAGGGCGACGTTCTGCTGCTCAGCGACGCCGGCATGCCGACCGTCAGCGACCCCGGCTACGGCGTCGTCGCCGAGGCCGCGGCCCAGGGCGTGGAGGTCACGGCGATCCCGGGGCCGAGCGCGGTCATCATGGCGCTGGCCGTGGCGGGGCTGCCCACAGACCGGTTCACCTTCGAGGGATTCGTCGCCCGCAAGCCCGCCGAGCGCGAGAACTCGCTGCGGGCGCTCGCGACCGAGCCGCGCACCATGGTCTTCTTCGAGGCGCCGTCACGCATCGCCCAGACCCTGCACGACATGGCCGGGGCCTTCGGCGCAGATCGGCCCGCGGCGGTGTGCCGTGAGCTCACCAAGCTGCATGAGGAGGTCAGGCGCGGCCCGCTCGTCGAGCTCGCGGACTGGGCCGATCAGGGCGTGCGCGGCGAGATCGTCGTCGTGGTCGGCGGGGCCGCCCCGCAGCGGATCGCGCTGTCGGACGCCGTCACCGAGGTCCTCGAGCTCACCCGCACCGGAGTGCGGATGAAGGATGCCGCGGCCGACGTCGCCGAGGCGACCGGCCACTCCCGGCGCGAGCTCTACCAGGCCGCGCTGGCCGTGAAGAACGGCTGAGGAAGCCGCCGGAGCGCTCCGCTGCGCGCGGATGCGCACGAACCTGAATCACGGTGTGCGCTGATGCACACGCGGGTGTGCGTCATTCGGCCTTAAACATGACGCCCAATTCAGGTACTGTCGGCGCGATGCACCGTCGCATCCGCGTCAGAAACAAGGAGGTATCTGCGCAATGGCATCATCAGCCCCCGCCCCGACATCACGTCTGGGAAAAGTCGTCGTCGCAGCCATGGCCGGCACCGTCGTCGAGTGGTACGAGTTCTTCCTCTACGCCACCGCCGCGACGCTGGTCTTCAACAAGATCATGTTCCCGCCGTCGGACGATCCCTACGCGGGTATCATCGCCGCGTTCGTGACCTATGCCGTCGGTTTCATCGCCCGCCCCCTCGGCGGCATCGTGTTCGGCCACTTCGGCGACAAGTACGGTCGCAAGAAGCTGCTGCAGTTCGCGATCATCCTCGTCGGCGTCACCACGTTCCTCATGGGATGCCTGCCGACCTACCAGGCGGTCGGCTACCTGGCGCCGACGCTGCTTGTGATCCTGCGCTTCGGCCAGGGCTTCGCCGTCGGCGGGGAGTGGGGCGGCGGCGTCCTGCTGGTCGCCGAGCACTCGCCCGACAAGAGCCGCGGCTTCTGGGCGTCATGGCCGCAGGCGGCCGTGCCGGTCGGCAACCTCATCGCGACGATCGTGCTGCTGGTCCTGTCGGGCACGCTCTCCGACGACGCGTTCCTCGGCTGGGGCTGGCGCATCGGATTCTGGCTCTCGGTGGTCATCGTGGCGATCGGGTACTACATCCGCAGCCGCATCACCGACGCCCCGATCTTCATCGAGGCGCGCGAGCAGGACGAGAAGTCCGCTCGCCAGCGCTACGGCGTGCTCGAGGTGATCAAGCGCTACCCGCGTGGCGTCATCACCGCGATGGGTCTGCGCTTCGCCGAGAACATCATGTACTACCTGGTCGTGACGTTCTCGATCACCTACCTCGCCGTCGCGTTGAAGATGGAGACCGCCGAGATCCTGGGGCTGGTGGCCATCGGCCATGTCGTGCACATGATCGTGATCCCGCTGGTCGGCGGACTCACCGATCGGATCGGACGCAAGCCGGTCTACGGCATCGGCGCCGTCGGCGCGGCGGTCTGGGGCTTCGTCGCCTTCCCGATGTTCAACACGCAGAACCCGATCGTGATCATCCTCGCCATCGTGCTCGGCCTGGTCATCCACTCCTTCATGTATGCGCCGCAGCCGGCGATCATGTCGGAGATGTTCCCGACCCGGATGCGCTACTCGGGCGTCTCGGTCGGCTACCAGGTCACGTCGATCGTCGCGGGATCGATCGCGCCGATCATCGCGACCTCGCTGCTGTCGCACTTCGGCTCGTACATCCCCATCGCGGTGTACCTGGCCATCGCGGCGGCGATCACGTTCATCGCGGTCCTGTCGCTGCGTGAGACGCGCGGTGCGTCGCTGCACGAGATCGACCGCGTCGACCGCGAGCGTCTGCGCGCCGAGAGCGGTGCGGTGCCGGTGGTCGAGGTCGAAGAAGCCTGACGATCAGCCCCGCGGGCGCAGCCGCAGCTCCTGCATGCCCCCGTCGACGGCCAACCCGATGCCGGTCGTCGACCGGGCGTGCGGCCCGACGAGGTAGGCGACAGCGTCCGCGACCTCGTCGGGTGAGACCAGGCGGCCGTGCGGCTGCCGCGCTTCGAGCGCGGCCCGCTCGGCCGCCGGGTCGTCGGCAGCTCCCAGCAGGCGTCCGATCCACGGGGTGTCGGCGGTGCCCGGGTTGACCGCGTTGACGCGGATGCCCTCGGCGAGGTGATCGGCCGCCATAGCCTTGGTCATCGACAGCACGGCGCCCTTCGTGGCGCTGTACAGCACGCGCTGGGGGAGCCCGGCGGTCGCCGCGATCGAGGAGGTGTTGCACACCGCCGCCGCGCTCGAGCGCCGCAGGTGGGGGAGGGCGGCGCGCATGACCCGCGCCATGCCGACCACGTTGATGTCCCACACGCGGTGCCACTCGTCGTCGCTGTTGACGGTGACGTCGCCCTGGGCGCCGATCCCGGCATTGTTCACGAGGATGTCGATGCCGCCGAGCTCGGCGACCACGCGCTCCACGCCGGCGATCACCGATGCGTCGTCGGTGACGTCGACGGCCACGGCGAGGTCGACATCGGTCGCGGCATCCGGGTTCACGTCGAACGCCACCACGCGCGCGCCGTCGCTGCGCAGGCGCGACGCGATCGCCGCGCCCAGGCCCGACGCGCCGCCGGTGACGACGGCGACGTGGCCGTCCAGGGGTCCGGTCATGTCAGTCCTCCTCTACGCGCACGGCGATGTACTGCTGGCGCTGGCGGCCGAGCCCCTCGATCTCCATCTCGACGACGTCGCCGACCGACAGGTACGGGAAGCGGCCCGACAGCGCGACGCCCTCGGGCGTACCGGTGAGGATCACATCGCCGGGTTCGAGGGTCAGGTACTGGCTGAGCTCCCAGACGATGTGATCGATCGGGAAGATGAGGTCGGAGGTGCGCGAGTCCTGACGCGGCTCGTCGTTGACCCACGAGCGCAGCCGCACATCCGCGGCATCCAGCTCATCCGGCGTCACCAGCCACGGCCCGAGCGGCAGGAAGCCGGGTGCCGACTTGCCCTTCGACCACTGCCCGCCCGACACGGCCATCTGCCAGTCGCGCTCCGACAGGTCGTTCCCCAGCGCGTACCCGGCGATGTGGGCGGCCGCGTCGGCGGTCGAGCGCAGGCGCTGCGCGCGTGCGCCGATGACGATGGCCAGTTCGACCTCCCAGTCGGTCTTGGTGCTGCCCACCGGGATCTCCACGTCGTCATCGGGGCCGACCACGGTGTTGGGCGACTTCATGAACATGACCATGTGCTCGGGCGGCTCGCTGCCGCTCTCGGCCGCATGGGCGGCGTAGTTCATGCCGATGCAGTACACGGCCGAGGGGCGCGCGACCGGCGCGCCGATGCGCTGCGTCGCAGCATCGGGCAGGGCGGGGAGGGAGCCGGATGCCGCGGCCTCGCGTGCGCGCTCGACACCCCCGTTCTCGAAGAAGGCGCCGTCGATGTCGGCGGTGACCGAGGTCAGGTCGAGGAACCGGTCGCCGTCCACGACGACGGGGATCTCACGGCCGCGGGGGCCGAGGCGAGCGAAACGCATGAGCATCCTTCGTAAGGTCAGAACTCTGAAGTCGCATGGGCGGCTCCACAGTCATGATTGTTGCATATTCGGGGTATCTTGACGAGCAGACATCCGACCTTTATTCTCGGACTTCAGCAGTCCCGAAAGGAAGACATGGCCGTCATCACTGCCGTCGACACGTTCGACATCCGGTTCCCCACGTCGCTCAGCCTCGACGGCTCCGACGCGATGAATCCGGACCCCGACTATTCCGCGGCCTATCTCATCGTGCGCACGGATGCGGGCGACGGCCTGGAAGGACACGGCTTCGTCTTCACGATCGGTCGTGGCAACGACGTGCAGACGGCGGCGCTCGAGGCGCTGAAGCCCTACCTGATCGGGCAGGACGTCGACGCGCTCCTGGGCGACATGGGCGCGGCATCGCAGCGCCTGATCGGCGATTCGCAGCTGCGCTGGCTGGGCCCCGAGAAGGGCGTGATGCACATGGCGATCGGCGCCGTCGTCGATGCGCTGTGGGATCTGCGCGCCAAGCGCGCCGGTCAGCCGCTGTGGCTGCACCTGGCGAGCCTGTCTCCCGAAGAGATCGTCGCGCTCGTCGACTTCCGCTACCTGAGCGATGCGCTCACGCCCGACGAGGCGCTGCAGATCCTGCGCGCCGCCGAGCCCGGGCGCGCACAGCGCATCGCGCAGCTGCGTGAGAGCGGCTATCCGGCCTACACGACGTCGCCGGGTTGGCTGGGCTACTCCGACGAGAAGCTCGCGCGCCTGTGCCGCGAGGCCGTCACCGAGGGCTTCGGGCAGATCAAGCTCAAGGTGGGCGCCGACTTGGACGACGACCTGCGCCGCATGCGCATCGCCCGTGAGTGCGTGGGGGAAGGCTTCCCGATCGCTATCGACGCGAATCAGCGCTGGGATGTGCCGGATGCCGTGGCCTGGGTCAACGCGCTGGCGCCGTTCGATCCGGCCTGGATCGAGGAGCCCACGAGCCCCGACGACGTGCTCGGGCACGCGGCGATCGCCCGCGGAGTCGCGCCGGTGCGCGTCGCGACCGGCGAGCACGCGCAGAACCGGGTGATCTTCAAGCAGCTGCTGCAGGCAGAGGCGATCGACGTCATGCAGATCGATGCGACGCGGGTGGGCGGGGTCAACGAGAACATCGCGCACCTGTTGCTGGCCGCCCGCTTCGGCGTGCCGGTGTGCCCGCACGCGGGCGGCGTCGGGCTGTGCGAGCGGGTGCAGCACCTGTCGATGTTCGACTTCGTCGCGGTCTCGGGCACCATGGACGGCCGCATGATCGAGTACGTCGACCACCTGCACGAGCACTTCGTGACCCCGACCGTCATCGAGCGCGGCCGGTACCGGGTGCCCGAGGCGCCGGGCGCCGGCGGCGAGATGCTTCCGGCCTCGATCGCCGAGTTCACCTGGCGCGCGGAGGTCGCCGCATGACGCCGGGCGATGCGGGGCTGAACCCGCTCGGCTTCGGCGCGGCATCCATCGGCAATCTGTACCGCACCGTCTCCGATCAGCAGGCGTGGGAGGCGATGGATGCCGCCTGGCGCGGCGGCATCCGCTACTTCGACACCGCCCCGCACTACGGCCTCGGGCTCAGCGAGAAGCGATTGGGCGCCTACCTGCGCACGAGGCCGCGCGACGAGTTCGTGCTGTCGACGAAGGTCGGGCGGCTGCTCGAGCCCAACCCCGACTTCGCCGGAGGGCGCGACCTCGCCTTCGACTTCGACGTTCCCGACGACCTCGTCCGGCGGTTCGACCCGTCGCTCGCCGGGATCCGTCGCAGCCTGGAGGAGTCGCTGACCCGCCTCGGGCTCGACCGCATCGACATCGCGTACCTGCACGACCCCGACGTCTACGACCTCGAGCGCGGCCTCGGCGAAGGGCTGCCGGCGCTTGAGCAGCTGCGCTCGGAGGGGCTGATCGGCGAGATCGGCGTGGGCGTCAACGACGCCGAGGTGGCGGCCCGGGCCGTGCGTGAGGCCGATCTCGACATCGTCATGGTCGCGGGACGCTGCAGTCTGCTGCGGCCGCACGGGTTCGACGCGCTGATCCCGGACTGCGTGCGCCGCGGCACCCGGATCGTGGCGGCATCCCCGTTCAACTCCGGCTTGCTGGCCACGCGCCGGCCCGCGCCCGGCGCACTCTACGACTACCTGCCCGCGTCGCCCGAGCTGGTCGCCCGGGTCGAGCGGATGGCCGCGGTCTGCGAGCGGCACGGCATCGACCTGCCGACGGCGGCACTGCACTTTCCGCTCCGACTGCCGCAGGTCGTGGCGGTGGTGGTCGGCACGGCCCGCGCCTCGGCCGTCACGGAGAACCTGGCCCGCATCGCGGCGGAGGTGCCGGAGGCGCTGTGGGCCGAACTCGAGTCCATCGACGAGGAGGTCGGGGTGTGAGCGAGACACTGCTGCTGGAGGCCGAGGGCGTCTCCAAGGGCTTTCCGGGCGTGAAGGCGCTCGACGATGTGCACTTCACGCTGCGCCACGGCGAGGTGCTGGCGCTGGTGGGCGAGAACGGCGCGGGCAAGTCCACGCTCATGAAGCTGCTGGCGGGCATCTACACCCCCGACGCGGGCCGGTTCCGGCTGAACGGCGAAGAGCTGCACGTGGCCGGGCCCCGCGACGCGCAGGAACAGGGCATCGCGATCATCCATCAGGAGTTCAACCTGATGACCGACCTCACCGTCGCGCAGAACATCTTCATCGGGCGTGAGCGCGCCTCGGGCGGCGTGTTCCTCAACGATCGCGCGCTCAACCGTCGCGCGCAGAAGCTGTTCGACGACCTCGGGCTGGCCCTGGACCCGGCCGAGCGTGTCGAGAACCTCACCGTCGCACGCCAGCAGATGGTCGAGATCGCCAAGGCCCTGTCGTTCGACGCGAAGGTGCTCATCATGGACGAGCCGACCGCGGCGCTCAACGACGCCGAGGTCGACGTACTCTTCCAGCTCATCGAGCGCTTCCGCTCGCCCGAGCACGGCGTCATCTACATCTCGCACCGCATGCAGGAGCTCGAGCGCATCTCGGACCGCATCACGGTGCTGCGCGACGGCCGTTACGTCGGCACCGTCGACACCGCGGCGACGAGCCAGCGCGAGGTCATCTCGATGATGGTGGGCCGCACGATCCAGGGCGAGGCGCGGCCCGCGGCATCCGGCCACGACGGCGAGATCGCCCTCGCCGTCGAGGGGCTGTCGACCAAGCACCTGCTGCGGGACGTCAGCTTCGAGGTGCGCAAGGGCGAGATCTTCGGTTTCGCGGGCCTGATGGGCGCCGGGCGCACCGAGGTCGCCCGCGCCGTGGTCGGCGCCGACCGGAAGACCGCCGGCGTCATCCGCGTGCACGGCGCCGAGGTGTCGATCTCCAGCCCAGCCGAGGCGGCGCGGCACGGCATCGGCTATCTCTCCGAGGACCGCAAGCAGCTCGGCGTGCTGCTCGAGCGCAGCGTGCGCGAGAACATCGCGCTGTCGGCGCTGAGCGACGACTTCAGCGCCGGCGGGTTCGTCCGCGAGCGGCGTATCGAGCAGGTCGGGCGCGAGTACGTCGACAAGCTGCGCATCAAGACGCCCTCGACCGCGCAGCTGGTGCAGAACCTCTCCGGCGGCAACCAGCAGAAGGTCGTCATCGCCAAGTGGCTCGTGAAGGACTGCGACATCCTCATCTTCGACGAGCCGACCCGGGGCATCGACGTCGGGGCCAAGGAGGAGATCTATGGCCTGCTGCGCGAGCTGGCGGCCTCCGGCAAGGCCATCGTGATGATCTCCTCCGAACTGCCCGAGGTGCTGCGGCTCGCCGACCGCATCGCGGTCATGGCCGAGGGGCGTCTCACCGCCGTGCTCGAGAACGCCGATGCCACGCAGGAGAACCTCATGGAACACGCCACCCGCTTCAGTGCAGAAGGGACGGTCGCCCGATGACCACGCAGCCCGAGACCACGCCGTCGACGACGGCCTTCCGTGCGATCGAGAAGGGCGGCCCGCGCTTCGCCCGGCTGCGCGGCTCGATCCAGCAGCTGCTGGCCGGCGTCAGCCTGGTGCTGATCCTCATCTTCTTCTCGATCGCGAGCCCGGTGTTCTTCACCGCGAACAACCTGCTCTCGATCCTGGTGGCGGCAACGACCACGGGCATCCTGGCGCTCGGCACCACCTTCGTGATCATCACCGGGGGCATCGACCTGTCGATCGGCACCGGCATGATCCTGTGCGGTGTGATGGCGGGTGTCTTCCTGACCTACTGGGGCTGGCCGCTGTGGCTCGGCGTGATCGCGACGATCCTCTTCGGCGGGCTGATCGGGCTCATCAACGGCGTGAACGTCTCGATCCTCGGCATCCCGTCGTTCATCGCGACGCTGGCGATGATGCTCGTGGCATCCGGTCTGTCGCTCGTGATCTCGGGCACGAAGCCCATCTACTTCACCGAGCACCCCGGTTTCCAGAAGATCATGAACCTGTCGATCATCCCCGGGATGCGGTTCCCGATGGGCGTGCTCATCTTTATCATCGCGATCGTGATCGCCGCGGTCGTGCTGTCGAAGACGATCCTGGGGCGCTACACGTTCTCGATCGGCTCGAACCGCTCGGCCACCGCCCTCTCCGGCGTGAACGTGAAGAGGTGGGAGATCACGATCTACACGCTCGCCGGCCTCTTCGTCGGGCTCGCGGGAGTCCTTTCCGCCTCGCGACTGTCGTCGGCGCAGCCGACGGGCGGCATGGGCATCGAGCTGCTCGCCATCGCGGCCGTCGTCATCGGCGGCACCTCTCTGCAAGGAGGCAAGGGCTCCATCGTGGGTACCGTCATCGGCTCCCTCATCATGGCCGTTCTCACCAACGGCCTCCGCATCATCTCCGTTCCGCAGGAATGGCAGAGCGTCGTCGTCGGGATCGTGGTGCTCATCGCGGTCTACCTCGACATGCTGCGCCGCCGGCGGGCCTGAGACGCCCCGCGGGGCATCCGCCCTCCGGGGCAACCTGCAACATGCAATCCCGACACACCGACAAAGGAGTTCACATGTGGAAGAAGCATATGGTCGGCGCCGTCGTCGGCCTGACGGCCGCGGCGATCGCGCTGGCCGGCTGCGCCGGTGACAGCGGCAACGGCGGCGGTGACGCCGCGAACGGCGACAAGCCGTACATCGCCCTGGTCTCGAAGGGCTTCCAGCACCAGTTCTGGCAGGCGGTGAAGAAGGGCGCCGAACAGGCCGCCGACGAGTTCGACGTCGAGATCTCGTTCGAGGGGCCCGACACCGAGTCGAACGTCGACCAGCAGATCCAGATGCTGCAGACCGCCCTCGACAAGCAGCCCGCAGCACTCGGCTTCGCGGCTCTCGACAGCCAGGCCGCAGCACCCCTGCTGCAGCAGGCTCAGGATCAGAACATCCCGGTCATCGCCTTCGACTCGGGCGTCGACAGCGACATCCCGTTGACCACTGCTGCGACCGACAACAAGGCCGCCGCCGCAGAGGCCGCCAAGCACATGGCCGAGGCGATCGATCACGAAGGCGAGGTCGCGCTGGTCGTGCACGACCAGACATCGGTGACCGGCAAGGACCGCCGTGACGGCTTCGTCGAGTACATGGAGAAGAACGAGCCGAACATCAAGATCGTCGACATCCAGTACGGCGGCGGCGACCAGGCGAAGTCGGCCGACCTCACCAAGGCGCTCATCGCCGCGCACCCGAACCTCAAAGGCATCTACGGCTCGAACGAGGGCTCGGCGATCGGCGTCGTCCAGGGCGTGAAGGAGCTCGGGATCGACAAGGGCAAGCTCGCCATCGTCGGCTTCGACTCGGGCAAGGCCCAGATCGACGCCATCAACGACGGTCTCATGCTCGGCGCCATCACCCAGAACCCGATCGGCATCGGCTACGAGACGGTGAAGGCGGCCGTCGAGGCGCTCGACGGCAAGGAGCTGCCGAAGACCATCGACACCGGGTTCTACTGGTACGACCAGAGCAACATCGACGACGAGAAGATCCAGGCCGTCCTCTACGAGTGACGTCCCGATCGGGGAGAGGGGGCGGCTTCGGCCGTCCCCTCTTTCTCGTGTGGGTGGGATGCCGCGGCTCACACGCCGTAGAACCGGGCCGCAGTCTCCTCGGCGATGTGCGCCCAGCCTTCGTCGTCGACGGCCGCAGCCCTGCGGACCCGCTCGGCCCAGGCCGCCATGGTCGTACCGACGCCCATCCGCGCCGAGACCGGCCAGTCGCTGCCGATCATGACGCGGTCGGCGCCGAACGCCTCGACGCCGGCTGCGATGTACGCGTCGGCGTGTCGGGCGTAGGCTGCGGCATCCTGCGTCTCCGCTGCCAGCCCCGACAGTTTGACGTGCGCGTTCGGCAGGGCTGCGAGGCGGCGCAGCGCGTCGTGCCAGGCCCGGCCGTCGTCGCTGTCGATGCCGGCGTCGATCGGCGGCTTGCCGAGATGGTCGAGCACCACCCGGGTCTCGGGCGACTGCTCGAGCAGCGCCACGAGCGCGGGCAGCTGCGGGTGGCGCACGCACGCGTCGAACGTCCACCCGCGTTCGGCGAGCTCGCGCAGCCCCTCGGTGAGGGCAGGCACGTTCCAGTGTTCGGCGGGGATGTCCTGCAGCGAGTACCGCACACCGACGACGCGGTCGACCGCGGCGAGGGCGTCGAGATTGGGGGATGCCGTCAGGTCGGCGAACGCGACGATTCCCGCCAATTCGGGCCAGTCCGCGGCATCCACCCACTCCGCCTCGGCGACCGCCTGGTTGAGGGAGCGGTCGGCCTCCACGAAGATCATGCGCGTCGTGCGACCGTCGGCGCGATCGACGTCGGCGGGCAGTGCGCGGCGGGGGAGCGCCGGCACGCCGGCGAGCCACGGGTAGTCGAGCACCGACGTGTCCCACACGTGCACGTGCGCGTCGAGCAGGCTCACGTGTTCACCTGCCGGGCGAGCGACCAGACCTCGTCGAGCGGCGCGTACGCGTCTTCGCCGTCGGGGCCGCGGAATCCGGCCACGAAGCGGCCGATGTGCGCCTGCCAGCGGTCGTCGGCGGGGTCGCCCTTGACGACCTGCATCGCGTGCTCCCAGTCGTCGCAGTCGACGACGTGGAACAGGCGGTCGCCGCTGCGCCAGATCGTCCAGTCGTGGATGCCGGCCCGCTCGAAGAGTGCGGCGAGCTCGTCGGGCACGCGGGCATGCTCGGTGCGGTAGTCGTCGACCGAGCCGTCGACGATGACCGAGTGCAGGGCGACCCTCATGAGCGGGATCCCTCCGAAGCCTCGCGCAGCCACCGCTCGATCCCGGCGATGTGCGACAAGGCCAGGGCCGAGGCCAGTTCGGCGTCACGCTCGTGCAGGGCATCGAGGATCGCCCGATGCTCGGCGATCGTGCGCTCGGCGGCGTCGTGCTGGGTGAGTCCCCGCCAGACACGCGCGCGCTGCGTGCCCGACTGCATGGACTCGACAAGGCGGCTGAGGTACTCGTTGCCGGCCCCCTCGACGATCGCCTGGTGAAAGGCCAGGTCGTGCTCGACGAGGGATTCGATGGATGCCGCGGCATCGGTCTCGGCCAGCAGCGCCTCGAGGCGGGCGAGCTGCTCGTCGTCGAGCCGGGCGGCGGCCATGCCGGTGGCGGCGGGCTCGAGGATGCGGCGGACGGCGAAGATCTCCAGCACCGACTGGTCGGTGTGAAGGTCGACGACGAAGTTCATGGCCTCCATCAGCAGGCGCGGCTCGAGGCTGGTGACGTAGGTGCCGTCGCCGCGGCGCACGTCGAGCACCCGGATCACCTCCAGCGCCTTGACCGCCTCCCGCAGCGAACTGCGCGAGACGCCGAGGCGCTCGCCGAGCTCCTTCTCCGGGGGCAGGCGGTCGCCGGGGTGCAGCTCGCCCGAAACGATCATCTCTTTGATGCGCAGAATGGCATCGTCGGTCACGGCCATGACGACATCGTAGCGACAGAACCGGCCAAACATCGGATGTCTGAATGTGACATTTCGCCGAATTCCGCACGCGCGCGGGGCACCCCCAGTCACACGTCGGGCCGCGGCATCCGCTCAATCTAGACTTGTCGGGTGACTTCCGCGGGCTCCTTCTACATCACGACGCCGATCTACTACCCGAGCGACCTTCCGCACATCGGGCACGGCTACACGAGTGTCGCCGTCGACACTCTCGCACGCTGGCATCGGCAGGGCGGTGACGACACCTGGATGCTGACCGGCACCGACGAGCACGGCCAGAAGATGCTGCGGGCGGCAGCGGCCAACGGCGTGACGCCGCAGCAGTGGGTCGACAAGCTCGTCAACGAGAGCTGGTTCCCGCTCCTGAAGACGCTCGACGTCGCCAACGACGACTTCATCCGCACCACCCAGCCGCGCCATGAAGAGGCCGTGCAGGCGTTCTTCCAGGCGCTGTACGACCGCGGCTACATCTATGCGGGCGAGTACGAGGCGCTGTACTGCGTGGGCTGCGAGGAGTTCAAGCCCGAGTCCGAGATCGTCGACGGCACGGGGCCCTTCGAGGGGCTCAAGGTCTGCGCGATCCACTCCAAGCCGCTCGAGCTGCTGCAGGAGAAGAACTACTTCTTCAAGCTCAGCGAGTTCCAGGACAAGCTGCTCGACCTCTACAAGACCGAGCCCGACTTCGTGCGCCCCGATTCGGCGCGCAACGAGGTCGTGTCGTTCGTGAAGCAGGGCCTGAAGGACCTGTCGATCTCGCGTTCGACGTTCGACTGGGGCATCAAGGTGCCGTGGGATGACTCGCACGTCATCTACGTGTGGGTCGATGCGCTGCTGAACTACGTCACGGCGATCGGCTACGGCACCGACGAAGAGAACTTCCAGCGCCGCTGGCCGGCCTACCACGTGGTGGGCAAGGACATCCTGCGCTTCCACGCCGTCATCTGGCCGGCGCTGCTGATGGCCGCCGGTCTCGAGGTGCCGCGCGGCGTGTTCGCACACGGCTGGCTGCTGGTCGGCGGCGAGAAGATGTCGAAGTCGAAGCTCACCGGCATCGCGCCGACCGAGATCACCGACGTGTTCGGCTCCGACGCGTACCGCTTCTACTTCCTCTCGGCGATTCCGTTCGGGCACGACGGCTCGTTCTCGTGGGAAGATCTCTCGGCCCGCTACCAGGCCGAGCTCGCCAACGGCTTCGGCAACCTCGCCTCGCGCACGACCGCGATGATCGAGCGCTACTTCGAGGGAATCGTGCCCGCGCCCGGCGAGTACGCCGAGGGCGACCAGGCCGTGCAGAAGACGGTGCGGGATGCCGCAGCCGCCGCCGACGCGGCGATCGAGCGCTTCCGCATCGACGAGGCGATCACCGCGATCTGGACGATCGTCGACGAGCTGAACGGCTACATCACCGACAACGAGCCGTGGGCGCTGGCCAAGGACGACGCGCAGCGCGAGCGCCTGGGTACGGTGCTGTATACCGCCGCCGAGGGTCTGCGGGCGCTCGCGGTGCTGCTCTCGCCGGTGATGCCGATCGCGACCGAGAAGCTCTGGATCGCCCTCGGGGCCGCCGAGTCGCTGGGCCAACTGCAGGAGCAGGGTATCCGCGAAGCCGGAGACTGGGGCATCCTCAAGCCCGGCACCTCGGTGAACGGGCTCGCGCCGCTGTTCCCGCGCGTCGAGCAGGCCTGATGCTCTGATGCCCGACGACCCGTCGAACTACGTCCGTCAACGCGAGAAGGGCTCGCGCGACGTGTCGTACCCGCCGGCTCCCGAACCGCTGGCCGTGCCCGTCTACGACAACCACTGCCACCTCGAGATCGCCGACGGCGACGAGGGCGGGCTCTCGCTCGACGAGCAGCTCGAGCGGGCTCTGGCCGTCGGCATCGCGGGCGTCGTGCAGGCCGGTGGCGACATCGATTCGAGCCGCTGGTCGGCGGATGCGGCATCCCGCCACCCGCGCGTGCTGGCGGCCGTGGCGATCCACCCGAACGAGGCGCCGGAGTACGACGCCGCGGGCCGCCTGGACGAGGCCATCGCGGTGATCGACGAGCTCGCCGCGCAGCCGCGGGTGCGGGCCATCGGCGAGACCGGGCTGGACTTCTTCCGCACCGGCGAAGAGGGCCGGGACGCACAGTTCCGGTCGTTCGAGGCGCACATCGCGCTGGCCAAGAAGCATGACATCGCGATGCAGATCCACGATCGCGATGCGCACCAGGCGGTGCTCGAGACGCTGGAGCGGGTCGGAGCGCCCGAGAAGACCGTCTTCCACTGCTTCTCGGGCGATGCCGACATGGCGCGGTACGCGACCGAGCGCGGCTACTACCTTTCGTTCGCCGGAAACATCACGTTCAAGAACGCCCAGAATCTGCGCGATGCGCTGGCCGTGGCATCCCTCGATCGCATCATGGTCGAGACCGACGCGCCGTTCCTGACGCCGTCGCCGCTGCGCGGCCGCCCGAACGCCCCGTATCTCGTGCCGGTGACCGTGCGCTTCATGGCCGCCGAGCTCGGGATGGACGTCGACGCCCTCTGCGCCCAGCTCGCCGCCACCACCGAGCGCGTCTACGGCACGTTCACGTCCTGACCCCGCTCTCCCTCTTCTCGCGAGGTCGCACGGTTTCTCGCGAGGTCGCACGCATCTTCGCGAGGTCGCGCGTCGCGCTTGTGCGCCGAGATCACCGTCCCGTCGCCGAGGCGCGTCGAGCACTCACAGGCTTCGGAACATCTCACCAACTTCGGAGCGAATCGGCGAAAGCATCCGCACTTGCCGCGACCCTCCGAACTCTGTGAGAGACAGCCGCTGAGCGAAGGCGCCCCGAGGATGCCACACAGCGCCGTGCAACGGTGTCCTCAGATCCGCCCGCCGAACCCGTCGTTCCACGAGATGACCCGTGCGTGAGTGAGCGGCACCGGCCCCGCGGTCAGCACGTGCGGGATCAGGTTGAACCAGGCACCGGAGTGCCCGGCGGCGGCGAGGTTCTCGAGCCACTCACGGTTTGCCGGCGGCACTTCCATTCCCGTCTCATAAGTCGCTGGATCGAGGGATGCCACGTCCCGCACGTCGATCGGATCGCCGACGAGACTGCGCCGCCGGTCGAAGACGACGGCGTCGGACGGCACGTCATCTACCGGAATCGCCCAGAACTCGACCGGGGGCAGTGCGCGCCCGCTGATCTCGCGCCAGGCGCGCCACGTCGCATGCGGATGCACGGGGGAGAGGAAAACGACCTCGGTCCATCGCTTCGCGATGAGCGGCACGACGGTGTCGCGCAGCCGCCGCCGCTCGGGCGTGTCATCGTATTTCGCGATCGCGCGCGCATAGGCAGGCGGGTCGAGCGTGCGCAGTGCGTCGAGCGGCAGCAGTGCATCCGTGCCCGGCGCCAGCGGCGTGCGCACATGAAAGACCTCGCGCATCGGCTACAGCTCCCGCCCCCGCAGCCGATCGATTTCGCGCCGTTCGCGCTTTGTCGGCCGGCCCGCGCCGCGATCGCGCTGCGCGAATTTCGGCGCCGGCTCGCGCGGGGGAGTCCGGTCCTCCATCGCGGTCGCCGCGATCGCCGCGCCCACGCGCTTGGCGATGGGCTGCCGCACGATGAGCGTCCGGTCGAACCCTGCGATCCGCACCCGCAGCTCGTCGCCCGGGCGCACGGCCTGCGCGGCCTTGACTCGCTCGCCGTTGACGCGCACATGCCCCGCGCGGCATGCCGTCGTGGCCGCGGACCGCGTCTTGTACACGCGGACGGCCCAGAGCCAGGCATCCACCCTCACCGACTCAGCCACGGCGCGCCTTCTTCCTGCTCACGACGCCGGCGGCGATCAGGCCCTGCCCGAGGCAGTAGGTCAGCATCACGAGCGGGCTCGTCCACCACGGCATTGCGTCGGGGATGAATAGCCGGAAGGCCAGCACGGTGTCGGAGCACAGGAAGAACGCGCCGCCGAGCGTCACCATCGGGACGCCGCGGGCGGTGGATGCCGCGGTTCCACCGAGCACGAGACCATAGGCGGCGACGGCCCAGCGCAGATCGCCGAGATGCGGCCACAGCACCAGCAGCATCCCGACCCACCAGGCCACGTAGACGAGGGCCCACGCCGGCACACGTCGCACGGCGAGGTGGCGTTGGAACAGCCAGATGTAGGCGAGGTGCGCGATCCCGAAGAACAGGAGCATCATCGGCAGGTTCGGCAGCCACGGGAAGAACTGCGCCGTGCCGTCACCGAGCCACGAGAAACCGATGGCCACGAGCAGCAGCACGAGGGGCGCGCCTCGCAGCCGTCGTGCCCAGAGGACGCCTACGGCCAGCAGCGGCATGAGCAGCAGCTTGGTGACCAGGGCGACACCGCCGTCGCCGATCCAGAGGGCGATGACCTGCAGCGAGGCGACGACCGCGTACGGGAGGAAGCCCGCCACGCTCGGGGTGGTGGACGTCCGCGTCGGCATGTCGTCCATCGTATGCTCACACCGTGAGCGAATCGCACGCGGGCCTGCGCCGCATGGTGGCGCGTGACCGCACGCAGGCATTCCGGGTCGCGTCGCCGCTCGAGCTGCTGTTCGACCTCGTGTTCGTCGTGGCGGTCTCGCAGGCTTCCGACAGCCTGCACGAGCTCGTCAGCGAGGGGCATGTCGCTCAGGGCGCCCTGTCGTACCTCATGGTGTTCTTCGCGATCTGGTGGGCGTGGATGAACTTCACCTGGTTCGCCTCCGCGTTCGACACCGACGACTGGGCGTACCGCGTCATGACGATCGCGCAGATGGGCGGCGTGCTCGTTCTGGCGGCGGGCGTGCACGATGCGATGGCGACGTATGACTTGACGCTCGTCACCTGGGGTTACGTCATCATGCGGCTGGCCATGGTGGGGCAGTGGCTGAGGGCGGCGGCATCCGATCCCGCATCGCGCCGTACCGCCCTGTTCTTCGCCGTCGGCATCGCGATCGTGCAGGTGCTCTGGGTCGCCCGGCTCTACCTGCTCGACACGACCTGGCAGTTCGTGACGTTCTTCGTGCTCGTGGTCGCCGAGGTGATGGTGCCGGTGGTCGCCGAGCGTCAGGGGCGGACCGCGTGGCATCCCCATCACATCGCCGACAGGTACGGGTGCTTCACCCTCATCGTCCTCGGTGAGAGTGTGCTGGCCTCGGCGACGGCGATCTTCCAGGCGCGCGGCCAGGGCGCTCATGTCCTCGCGCTCGTGGGGCTGGCCGCCGCCGGGCTGGCGATCGCGGCGGGCATGTGGTGGCTCTACTTCGAGCGTGAGCAGGGGCCGCGCCTGGCCGACATCGATCGCGGCTTCGGGTTCGGCTATGCGCACTACGTCGTCTTCGCGGCGGCGGGCGCCGTGTCGGCCGGCATCGGAGCGGGAGTGGATGTCGCGACCGGCCACACCGCACTGTCGGCGTCGACCGCATCGTTCGTGCTCACGGTTCCCGTGGCGGCGTTCATGCTCGCGATGTGGCTCGTCATGCTGCGCCCAGTCGTCTCTCGCGCGACGTCGGCCGTGGTGATCGGGCTGGCGGTGCTCGTCATCGTGTCGGCGCTCGTGCCCCCGGCATCCCTCGCCGCCACCGCCGTGCTGCTCGCGCTGGCCGTGGTCGCCGTCGAGGCGGATACGCGACATCAGGCCTGAGTCAGCTCCAGCTGCACGATGGTGCGGTGCGGGGCGGGGCGTTCGACGACCTCGTGGAAGCCGGCCGCCAGGAACGTCGACAGCACCCCGATGAAGAGGTCGTTCGTGGGGATCTTCTTCGCGTTCGGGTCGCTCGGATACGCCTCGAGCACACGCGCCCCGTTCGCGCGCGCGTGGGAGATCGCGGCATCCAGCAGCTTCCTGTTCAATCCCTGGTTGCGGAACTCGCGGCGCACGACGAAGCACGTCACCGCCCAGACGTCGGGGTCGTCCCACGGACTCGGCGACGGCTTGAATGAGCGCGTGCGTGCGAGCTTGGGCTGCTTCGTGCGGGGCCCGACGCGCACGAAGCCGGCCGGCACGCCGTCGACGTACGCGATGAGGGCGGGCGCGGGAGTGGTGCCGAGTTCGATGCGCAGCCGCTCTTCCTTCTCTTTGCGGGTGGTGTGGTCGAACTCGCTGTTCGTCATGAGCCACCATTGGCACTGGCACGAGGCGCCGTCGCCTCCGCCGGTGAGGGCGTGTTCGGTGTCCGCGAACCGCTGCTGCGTCGCGGGCTCGATCGTGATCGTGGACATGCGGTCCACCGTACGAGCGGGGTCGGACATCGACAAGGGATGCCGCGGTTCGCGGCACCCGCTCGGACCGGCTAAGATGGACGAGTTGCCTGCTCCGGTGGGCATCGGGATGTGGCGCAGCTTGGTAGCGCACCTGACTGGGGGTCAGGGGGTCGCAGGTTCAAATCCTGTCATCCCGACGGAATGAGGAGAGGGTCCGCCGAAAGGCGGGCCCTCTCCTCATTACTCGCGCTGATCAAGGTCGGGCGCATCCCGACGAAGATCCCTGGTAAGACGAGGAATCGGATCATCAGGCCTTTGTCATATGCCCCCTGCGTGCCCCTCAGGGCCAGAAAGCGCGCGTTCCGACGCCGCCCGCTCTACGCCCGCAGAAGCTCCGTGACGGTGTACAGCATCACGACACCGCACACCGGGCACTTCTTCGCGGCATCACAGGCGGGGCACGCGGTCGCCGAAGCATCTGCCGAGTCGCCCGCATAGCCGGAATCTTCGACGGCGATGCCGCACCAGGTCGTCTTGAACGGGGCATACCGCTGGCACTCCACGTGCACGCCGTGGATGCCGTCGGTGGGGAAGTCCGCGTACTCGACGACGGTCGTTTCGGCGTCACGACGGCGGTCGATACGGGTGCCCTGGTCGGGGAGGATCTCGGTGCTCATCGGGGGTCTCCCTCCAGCCTCTATTTTACCGATCCGGCCTGGACAGAACCTGGCGCCGCCGACCCGAGCGCTGGGAAGATCGAATCGAGACGATGATCGTTCAGGGCGCCTCCGTCACGCGCCGCCGAACTCTGCCGTGAAAGGCCGCTCCGCCCGCCGTGTACTCGCTCCTCCTCGCGATCATCTACCTCGCGTTCATCAGCCTGGGCCTGCCCGACTCGCTGTTGGGCGCCGGATGGCCGGTCATGCAGCGCGACCTCGGCGTGCCCGTCGGCTTCGCCGGCATCCTGACGATGATCATCGCCGCAGGCACCGTGCTCTCCAGCCTCGCCTCCGAGCGCCTCACCCGCCGGTTCGGCGCGGGTCTGGTCACCGCGGTCAGCGTCGGCATGACCGCGGCGGCTCTGGTGGGGTTCTCGGTCTCGGGACAGTTCTGGATGCTGTGCCTCTGGGCCATCCCGTACGGGTTGGGCGCGGGAGCGGTGGATGCCGCACTCAACAACTACGTCGCGCTGCACTACGCCGCGCGGCACATGAACTGGTTGCACAGCTTCTGGGGCGTCGGCGCCTCGATCAGCCCGTTCATCATGAGCCACGCGATCAGCGCCGGCCTGGGGTGGTCGGGCGCGTACCTCACGGTGGGCGTGATCCAGGCCGCGCTCACCTTCGCGCTGCTGGTCAGCCTGCCGCTGTGGGGCAGGGTGCACGCTGCCCGCAGTGTGAAGAACGAGCCGGATCAGGATGCCGCGGCCGACCACTCCGGCGAGACTCGGTCGCACGTCTCCTTGGCCCAGGCGCTGCGGATACCGGGTGTCACCCTCATCCTCGCGGCGTTCTTCGCATACTGCGCACTGGAGAGCACGGCGATCCTGTGGGCGTCGACGTACCTGGTCGACGCGCGCGGCGTCGCCCCGGCGACGGCCGCCGCGTTCGCCTCGCTCTTCCTCCTGGGCATCACGGCGGGCCGCTTCCTCGCCGGCTTCGTGGCCGATCGCATCGGCGACCGACTGCTCATCCGCGGAGGGTTCGTGGCCATCGGGGCAGGTGTGGTCATGCTCGCCCTCCCGCTGCCGACGAACGTCGTCGCGCTCGCCGGACTTGTGGTGGCGGGCCTCGGCGCGGCTCCGATCTACCCGGCGATCATCCATTCCACCCCGGTCAACTTCGGTCGTCGCAACTCGCAGGCCATCATCGGCATCCAGATGGCCGCGGCCTACGCGGGTTCGACGCTCGCGCCGCCTGCGTTCGGTGCGATCTCGGGATGGACGGGTCTCTGGATCCTCCCGCTCACGCTGCTTCTCCTGGTCGCGCTGGGCCTGGTGATGTCCGAGCGGCTCAACCGGCTCGTCGAGCGCTCGCGATAAGCGGCGCCCCTCGCGACGTCGGAGGTGCACGGTAGCGTGGCTGGTCCGCGCCCCGGCACAGGAGAGGACCGCCGACCATGACCTGGCCCATCGGCTACATCATCACCGTGGTGATCGTGGGGTGGTGCACGTTCTTCGCGGTCGTGGCGCCCCGCCGCCCGAATCTGCTCGCGAAGATGAGCTGGTTCTTCGGCATGGTGGTGAACGAGCTGCCGTTCCTCGCGATCCTCTTCCTCCTCGCGGCCACGGCGCTCGCCGCCGCCGAAGGCGACCTTGCCTCGCCCGCGGGCCGGATCACCGGCGCCGTTGCGCTTCTGGTCATCGTGGGGCTCGTCGTCGCGGCCTGGCGCGGAGTGCTCAGCGATCGTGCCGTGCGGGCGGCGCTCGAGCGGCACTGGGGCCCGCAATGGCGGCAACAGGTGCACGCGCCGCTGCGCAGGCATCGTCCATGGTTGCGCATCATTCTGCTGCCGTTCGTGCGGTCACGGGCCGATGTCGAGCGGATCTCGAACATCAGCTACGGCGATGCCGGGCGCCAGAACCTGCTCGACGTCTATCGCCGACGCGATGCGCCGCAGAACGCGCCGGTGCTGATCTACTTCCATGGCGGCGGATTCACGTCGGGCAAGAAGAGCCGCGAGGCCCGCCCGCTCCTGACCTGGCTCGCCCACCGGGGATGGGTGTGCATCAGCGCCAACTACCGGCTGCGCCCCGAAGCGAGCTTTCCCGACCACCAGATCGACGGCAAGAAGGTCATCGCGTGGGTCCGTGAGCACGGCGCGACCTATGGTGCCGATCTGTCGCGGCTGTTCGTCGCCGGCAGCTCGGCGGGTGCGAACATCGCGGGCGTGTGCGCGTTCACTCCCAACGATCCGATGTTCCAGCCCGGCTTCGAGTCCGTCGACACGACCGTGACCGGGGCCGTCCTCCTCTACGGCTATTACGGGCACTACTTCGGCGCGCCGCCGGCGCAGACGTCACCGCTTCAGCCGCAGGGGTATCTGCGCACGGGCGCCCCGCCGGTCTTCATCGCACACGGCACGAGCGACGGCTGGGGCACGGTCGAAGGCGCGCGCGACTTCGCCGCCCGACTCGAAGAAGCGGGTGGCACCGTCGTCTACGCCGAGCTTCCGGGCGGTCAGCACTCCTTCGACGTCTTCCACTCGGCCCGTTTCGAGGCGGTCGTCGACGGGGTCGATGCGTTCACCGCGCGGGTGCTCGCCGATCGTTGACCAGAAGGTCGCGCGCGGTCAGCGCGGTAGCTCCACCACCTGCCCGGCATACGCGAAGCCGCCGCCGAACCCGAACAGCATCGCCTTCGCGCCGCGGGGCAGCTCGCCGCGGTGCCACGCCTTCGAGAGACCGAGCGGCACCGAGGCGGCCGACGTGTTGCCCGACACCTCGACGTCGTGGATCACGATCTGGCGGTCGGTGACGCCGAGGGACCGGGCGAGCGGCTCGATGATCCGCAGGTTCGCCTGATGGAATGCGAACACGTCGATCTCCTCCCGCGTGACCCCCGCGACCTCGAGCACGCGCTCGGCGATGCCCGTGGCATCCTTCAATGCCCACCGCAGGATCTGCCGCCCGTCCTGGGAGAACCGCTGCGGATCGCCGCTCACCTTCACCGCCTCGGTCAGCCCGGGCACCGTGCCCCACACCACGGGGGAGATGCCCGACTCATCCGCGGCCCCGATGACCACAGCCCCGGCGCCGTCGGCCGTCAGCACGCACGTCGACCGGTCGGTCCAGTCGGTGATGGCGCTGAGCGTCTCTGAGCCGATGACGAGCGCCGTGTCGGCGGAACCCGCGCGAACGGCCTGATCTGCCACGCCCAGCGCGTACTCGAAGCCCGAGCACGCCGTGTTCACGTCGATCGCGGCGGCCCCGTCCAGTCCCAGCTCGGCGACCACGCGGCCGGCGGTGTTCGGGCTGCGATCGGTGGCGGTGGTGGATGCCACGATCACGAGGTCCACGGATGACACAGCCGCGTCATCCAGCGCCGCGCGTCCGGCCGCCGCCGCCATCGAGGCCACGCTGTCGTCGGGTCCGGCGATGTGCCGCTCGCGGATGCCGGTGCGCTCCCTGATCCACTCGTCACTGGTCTCGACCATGGTCGCCAACTCGTCGTTGGTCAGCACACGCTCGGGCTGGAAGTGGCCGAAACCGAGAAGACGCGATCCGCGACGCTGAAGATCCTTCATGGGCCACACGCTACTGCGCCGTTCATGCCCGCGGGGGCATCTGCGAAACGCGCGCCGCATAGGCTCGTCCCATGCCCCCTGCACCGCCCGCTCTCCGCCGTGCCCGCGTCGGGGTGGCGATGCTGTTCCTGACCAACGGCGCACTGTACGCGAACATCCTGCCGCGGTACCCCGAGATCAAGTCGGCCTTGGGGATGGATGCCACCTCCTACGGCCTCGCCGTCGCCGCTTTCCCTGCGGGCGCGATCACCGCGGGCCTCGCCGCCGCAGCGCTGATCCGCCGGTTCGGTTCGGCGCACGTCGCCGTCATCGGCACAGTGATCACCAGTGTGTGTCTGCTGAGCGCGGGCATCGCGCCGAGCGCCGTCCTGTTCGCCCTCGCCCTCTTCGTCGGCGGTGCGGCCGACGCGATCACCGACGTCGGTCAGAACGCGCACAGCCTGCGCGTGCAGCGCGGATATGGCCGCTCGATCATCAACTCGTTCCACGCCATCTGGTCGGTGGGCGCCGTCATCGGCGGTTCGATGGCGGCCGGCGCCATCGCGCTGCACGTGCCGCTCGGCATCCACCTCTCGATCTCGGCGCTGGTCTTCTGCGTCGTCGCCCTCGTCGCGCACCGGCTGTGCCTTCCGGGTCGTGATGAGGCGGGGGATGCCGCGGCCCCGGTCACGAGCGACCAGACACAGGCCCGCCGCATCCCGATCACCACGATCGCCGTCATCGCCGCCCTCACGCTGATCGCGATCGCCGGCGCCGTGGTCGAAGACGCAGGAATGTCGTGGGCGACGCTGTATCTCTCGACCTCGCTCGCGGCTCCTGCCGCGCTCGCCGCCACCGGCTACATCGCCCTCGTCGGCGCGCAGTTCGTCGGGCGTATGATCGGCGATCGCTTCGTCGACCGGTTCGGCCAGCGCGCGGTCGCACGCGTGGGCGGCCTGCTCATCGCGGTCGGCATGGGGCAGGCGCTGGCGTTCCCGACGGTTCCCGGCACGATCATCGGCTTCGCGATCGCGGGGTTCGGCACGGCCACCCTGATCCCCGCGGCGCTGCAGGCGGCCGACACGCTGCCTGGACTGCGGCACGGCGCAGGCCTCACGATGCTGTCGTGGCTGCTGCGACTGGGGTTCCTGCTCTCGCCGCCCTTCGTCGGCCTCATCGCCGACCACGCGGGTCTGCGCGTGGGCCTGCTCGTCGTGCCGATCGCCGGCGTCGTCGCGATCGCGTTCGCGGGCGTGCTGACGGGGCGCCCGCAGCGTCGGTGACCGGCGGGCTCAGAATCCGCTCACTCCGAGCGCTTCCAGCCGCTCACGGCCGCGCTCGGTGACCACCAGTGCCCGGTCGTCGCGGCGGCGGCGCAGCCAGTCGTCGTCGAGCATCCCGTCCAGCAGGCTCTTGCCGAGCCTCCCGGCAAGGTGCGGTACTCGTTCGGTCCAGTCCGAGCAGGGGCGCACGGCGGGGCGGGGTGACCGCGTCCATGAGAGCCGCAGTCCCAGCGCGTCGGAGATCTCGTCGACGTCTTCGTCGTGCGGCAGCGCCCACCCGCCGTCGCGCTCGACGAACCAGCCTCGCTCTCGCGCGATGTCGGTGACGGCGACGCCGACGCGGCCGGCGAGGTGGTCGTAGCACGAGCGTGCCTCGCGCATCAGCGCGCGGCGGTGAAAGCCCGACAGCGAGCTGACCCGTGCCTCGTCCGACAGCTGCAGCAGCGCCTCGATCGCGGCGGCCACCGCGGGATCGGCGATGCGCACGAGCCGGCGCCGACCGTCGGGCTCGATGTCGACGAGGCCGGCATCGTGCAGTCGCGTCAGATGCGCGCTGACGGTTGACGGCGCGAGGTCGAGCCGCGCCGCGAGTGCACCCGCGGGCAGGGCGGGCCCGCCCAGAAGCTCCTGCAGAATGCGCAGCCGCGCCGGCTCGCCGACGACGCGACCGAGCTCGTCGAGCGGCAGACGCGGCGTTCCGCTCATGCCAGCGCCTCCCTCGCCGCGGGCGGGTCGTCGACGACGAGCACCTTGCGGTTGTCGTGGTCGGTGTACTGCGCGATCAGTGTCACCCCGGCGGCGGCGAGGCGGTCCATCATCCGGCCCAGCGCGCCCGGCACGTCCGCGTCCAGCGGTACGACGACCGCCTCGCGCACGTCGACGTCGGTGATCCCAGCGCCCCTCAGCGCGCGCCGGGCAGCCTCACCGTCGGCGACGAGATAGTGGGCGACACCCGCCCACAGCCCACCGCCCTCGAGCGAGACACCCGCTTCTCCCAGCACACGTCCAAGACGGGAGAGGGATGCCGCATCCGCCACAGCGACCGTGATGTCGTTCACGCCGCCACCTCGATGCTCGCGTCGAGCTGCACATCGGCGGTGAGCGTGTTGGCGATGTAGCACTGCTCGTGTGCGCGCTCGAGCAATGCGCGTGCGGTCCCTTCGTCGGTTCCGCGCACGGTGATCGTGGGCCGCAGGGTGATCTCGGTGATCCGCGTGGGGCCATCGCCCTGAGGCATGACGGCGTGTGCGGAATCCTCGTAGCGGATCACGTCCACTCTCTCGAGCGCCGCCAGCGCGAGGAACGACAGCAGCTGGCATGAGCTCGCGGCGGCCAGCAGCAGCTGCTCGGGGTTCGGCAGCGACGGGTCGCCGCGGAACGGGGCGTCGGCACTGAGAGTCATCGGCGTGGCTCCTACCGTCACCGCGTGGGCACGGTCATAAGCGCGATAGCCCGCTGCGGTGCTGCCGGTCCATTCGAGGGACGTCTCGTAGTCATGCGTTGCCATGCCCCCATCCTGACCCCGGAACGCTTCGGTGGCCGTCGAAACGTGGACGAGCGGCATCCCGTCCGTTCTCACCGTGTCGATTTCGCGCGGTTCCGCCGGCACCGCCCTATCCTGTTCCCAGGAGGGGGACGCGATGGTCTCTGAGGTGCAGGCGAGCGGCGAAACGCTCATCGCATCGGTGCAGCGCGCGCTGCGGCTGGTCGACATCGTCGCGAACGCGCCCCGCCCGGTGACGCCGAAGGCCCTCGCTCACGCCTCTGGTCTGACACTGGGCACGACCTACAACCTCGTGCGCACGCTGCTGCGCGAGGAGTATCTGTCCGCCGAGCCCGATGGACTGGTGCTGGGATCCCGGTTTCCCGCGATCAGCAACGTCAGCGCGTCGGGTGTGTTCCTCGCGCGCGTGCGTGAATCGCTGCACGACGTCGCCGACGGGGTGGGCGCCACCGCGTACCTGTCGCGGTACGCGGACGGCGAAGTCAACCTCGTCGACATCCTCGACGCCGAGTCGAGCCCCCGTGTGGAGCTGTGGGTGGGGCTGCACTCGAGTGCTCACGCGACGGCGCTCGGCAAGCAGATCCTCGCCGAGCTCTCGCCCGAGGAACGCCGCGACTATCTGTCGCGTCACGCCCTCGAAGAGCTCACCCCGTACACGATCCGCGACCGGCGCCTGCTGCTCCAGCAGCTCGAGCGTCCGGCTCCGGCGGTGCGCGATGAGCAGGAGTACGCGATCGGCTACACCTGCCTGGCGGTGCCCGTGCGTGCGCCGGGGGTGACGGCATCCCTCGCCGTCTCCCTCCCGACCGACGGGCCAACGCCCGACACGGCCGCGATCGCCGGCCAGCTGCGGGCGATCGCGAATCGACTGTCGCTGCGTCTGGGCGCCGAGAGCCTCGGCGGGCAGCTCTAGCGATTCACCATCTGAAATCCTGCGGGTGTCACCGCGGCGAGCAGCGTCATAGCGTGGTGGTACACCGTCGGTGAACTGTCCGTCGGGCGACAGGATGCGACCGGCATCCCCAGTGCACAGCATTCCGTCGCCCATCGGTTCGGGCAGACGGCGCCCGGGGGGTCGCCGTCACCGAGGTCTGTCCGCACGAGGCGCCGGATCGGAGTCCCCAGCTCCGCCGGCGCCTCGAGCACATCTGCGCGTGCTCGGCCAGGATGGGAGCATGACCCTTCCCGACCTTCCCGACACGACCGCCCTCATCGTCATCGACATGCAGCAGGGGTTCACCGACCCGTCGTGGGGCGATCCCGCCGACCTCGACGGATGCCGCGCCCACGTGCGTGAACTGGTCGATGCCTTCGAGAGCGCCGGGCGGCCCGTCGTCGTCGTGCGGCACGACAGCGACAAGCCGACATCGCCGTTGCGGCGGAATGCCGCGGGCAACGCGTTCTTCGACGAGATCGCCGCGATCGACCCGGCCGTGCTCGTCACGAAGTCGGTCAACTCGGCATTCCTCGGCAGCCCCGACCTGGGCGCCTGGCTGCGCGAGCGCGGGCTCGACACCATCGTGCTGTGCGGCATCCAGACCAATATGTGCGTGGAGACCACCGCGCGCATGGGCGGCAACCTCGGCTATCGGGTGGTGGTCGCGCTCGACGCCACGACGACGTTCCCGCTGGCCGGTGCCGGCGAGGCGGCCGATGCCGAGACACTCATCCGCATCACGGCGGTGAACCTGGCCGGGGGCGGCTTCGCCGAGGTCACGACGACCGCCGAGACCATCGCGGCTTGCACTCGTGGGCAGCATTCATGACGGCGCGCCCCTGGACCGATGCGCCCGCCGACGCCGATGTGCGTCTGGTCGTCTGCGACATGGACGGGACGCTGCTGGATGCCGCGGGCGACGTGCCTGCGGAGTTCTGGCCGCTCCTGCAACAGCTGCACGAGCGCGGCATTGACTTCGCCCCGGCAAGCGGGCGTCAGTACGCGACGCTCGCGAGGATGTTCCCGGGCGCCGACACGTACATCGCCGAGAACGGGACGATCGTCGTGCACGAGGGCCGGGTCGTGTCGACGATCGACATCGACCGGCCGACGGTCGATCGGGTCATCGACGCCGCGCGCACGACCGATCACGACCTGGGCCTGGTGGTCTGCGGCCGTGACAGCGCGTACATCGAGCGCACCGACGAGGCGTTCGTCGAGCAGGTCGAGAAGTACTACGTCGCCCTGCAGGTATTCGACGACCTGCACACGGTCGACGACGAGGTGCTCAAGCTGGCGATCTACACGTTCGATGACGCCGCCGTCGTCGCGCCCGAGGTGTTCGCGCCGTTCGAGGCCGACCATCAGGTCGTGGTCTCGAACACGAACTGGGTCGATGTCATGAGCACGGAGGCCAACAAGGGCCGCGCGGTGCGTGCGATGCAGGAGGCGTTCGGCATCTCATCGGCGCAGACCGCGGTGTTCGGTGACTACCTCAACGATCTCGAGATGCTCGGCGAGGGCGACCTGTCGTTCGCGATGGCCAACGCCCACCCCGACATCCGCGCGGCGGCGCGGTACCTCGCCCCCTCCAATGAGGACGGGGGAGTGCTCACGGTGCTGCGGCGCCTGCTGGCGCTGTGATCAGTCGTCGCCCTCGTCGTCGACGAAGGCGAGGGTGATCGTCAGGGCGCTGCCGACGGTGGCGCGCAGTAGCTCGGGCACCTCGAGCCTGCCGTTCTCGGTGCGCCGCAGCATCCCGACCTGTTCCATGCCCTCGAGAGTCTGTCGGGTGCGCGGCGTGGGGTCTGTGGGGGAATCGGACACATCGGAGCCGATCGCGCGCGCCAGCGCCGCGAACGCGTCGCCGGCTCGCGCCGCATCGGGGATGGGCTGCCCGCTGGCCAGGTCGGCGAGGATGAGGTGCGAGATGAACGAGACGGCGATCGTCTCGAGGAGTTTGAGCGAGGCCGCCTGGGCCGACCAATCGGCGCCAGTGTCTCCGGGGACGACGCGCTCGCCGCCGACGTCGATCACCGCGCCGTCTTCCAGCGACGCCCACCAGGCGCCCAGAGCCGGCAGATTCGACACCGAGTGCACGCGTGGTGCCGAGGGGATGCCGAGGATCACCGCGACGTCGGGAACATCGGCGCGTCGCAGGCTCCCGCGGACCGTCGTCGCCCGCCCGTCACCGAGCCATTCGAGGAACGCGGGGATCGCCGCGATCACGCGCGTCGCTGCCAGCGCCGCGATCCGCTCGGCGTCCGGCAGCGCCCGCGACGCCTCGAACGCCTCGGCGATCGACTCCACGACGGGGTGCTCGTCGCCGAGCTGCTGGAGGATCTGCTGCGCTTCTTCCCACGGCGCGGTGTCGTCGAGGGTGTCGAGCCGGAAGGCGACGTAGTCGTCGAGCGCCAGCAGCGCGCTGTCGGTCAGCTCGGTGCCGGCATGCTCTTCGGCGTTCAGGATGAGGTCGATGATCGGGTCGATCCCGCTCGCCGCGAGCGGGTCGATGTCGTGCGAGCGCGCGAGCATCAGAAGCTGCTGGAACATGCCGGCCTCGAGCTCGGGTGTCGGCGCCGCGATCTCGTCCTGTACCTGCAGCCACGCCGCGAACTCCGCCAGCACCGCACGGTCGGCGGCGCGCAGACCCGTGCCGCGGAACGACGCCGGCGTCGCCGGGCGCCGCGTGCGCGGCGGAAGGGAGGCGCGTGCCGCATCATCGATGAGAAGGTCGGCAGCGGCATCCACCACCGCCGTTCCGCTCTGCGCGGCAATGGCCTGCACCGCACCGGCGACCGCGAGTGCGGTCCCCTCGAGCACCGTGAAGCCGCGGTGCCGGCGGATGAGCCCGTCGGTCGCGGCGAACGCGCGGCCCTTGCGGGCGACGGCGAGAATGTCGGTGGCGGCGCTCCGCCCGGGCGTGGTCCACCGCGGCGCACGGACGGCGGGCATCGCCGGCTGCCGCTCGGTGAACCACGTGTCGAGCAGGCCGAGTCCGACGCCGATGACGTGTGCGACGGCGGCCTGGTCGTCGCGCTCAGGATCGGGCTCGATCGCGGCGATGAGGTCGTGCGCGACGTCGTCGCGACCGTCGGCGACGGCTTCGGCGATCTCGCGCAACACCGCCAGCGCCTGGTCGCGGACGACGCCCACGCCCGTCATCAGCTCGAGGTCCACGCCCGCGGCGGCCATCGCGGCGGCGAGTTCGGGGTCGTCGAAGGGAGAGCCGGGCATGTCACCAGCGTAGGCGTGCGGGTTCGTCTCTCGCCCGCGGGCCCTCGGTTTGCGACACTTGCCCTATGCGACTCCTCGTCCTCGGCGGCACGGGATGGCTCGGCGGCACCGTCGCGGCACAGGCCGTGGCGTCCGGTCATGACGTCACCTGCGTCGCCCGCGGCGAGCACGCCCCGGTCGGCGCGACGCTCGTCCGCACCGACCGCGAGCTCGACGACGCGCTCGCGGGGCCGGCGACCGAGCACTGGGACGCCGTGGTGGATGTCGCGACCCAGCCCGTGTACGTGCGCCGAGCGGTGCGCGACCTCGCACCCGTGGCGACGAAGTACATCCACGTCTCGTCGGTGAGCGCCTACGCCGACCAGGCCGAGAGCGGGGCGGACGAGACGGCGCCCCTGTTCACCCCGCTGACCGCGGATGCCATGCGCACCATGGTGGACTACGGTCCGGCCAAGGCCGCGTGCGAGCAGGCGGTGCGCGCGGCGTTCCCCGGCGACCGCCACGCCATCGTGCGCCCCGGACTCATCGGCGGGCCCGGCGATCGCACCGGGCGCACGACGTACTGGCCGCGACGGTTCGCGCATCCGTCGAATCCGCGCGGTCGGGTGCTGGTCCCGGATGCCGCGGAGCAGCCGACGGCGGTCATCGACGTCCGCGACCTCGCCGGGTTCATCCTCGCTCTCGCCGCGGGCGACGGATCCGGGGCCTTCAACGTGCTCGGCGCGCCGCTGAACTTCGGCGAGCACGTCGCCGTCGCCCGGCGCGTCGCGGCGCACGCCGGCACGCTGGCGCCGGCCGCGGCGGAGTGGCTGCATCGCCATGACGTCGCGGAGTGGATGGGGCCGCGCTCGCTGCCGCTCTGGCTCACGGGGCCCGAGGCGCACGGGATGAACACCCGCTCATGCGCCCGGGCGCTCGCGGCCGGACTCGATCGTCGCCCGCTGGCCGAGACCCTCGCCGATGTGCTCGCTGCAGACGGCCGCACCGTCGAGGGCGCCGGACTCACCGACGACGAGGAACGCGAGCTGCTGGTCGCGCTCGACACCGAAGCCGGCCCACCCCGGCGCTAGTGTTGATCGGTGACGACCGAGCAGGAGAAGACCGAGGAGTACATCCCCGACCCGCGCCGCTGGCAGGTGCTCTCGGTCCTGGTCGTCGTGCTGTTCATGTCGCTCATGAGCGTGAGCAGCATCAACGTCGCACTGCCGACGATCCAGCAGAGCCTGCACGCCACCCAGTCCGAGCTGCAGTGGGTGCTCTCCGGCTACGCGCTGACGTTCGGCATCGGGCTGGTCGCCGCCGGCCGCGCGGGCGACATCTACGGCCGCGGCCCGCTGTTCATCGCCGGCACGGCGATCTTCACGGCGTGCTCGATCTGGGCGGGCCTGGCCACCGACCCGCTGCACCTGAACATCGCGCGCGCGGTCATGGGCATCGGCTCGGGGCTGATCAGCCCGCAGGCGGTCGGCATGATCCAGCAGTACTTCCGCGGCGCCGAGCGCGGCCGCGCGTTCGGGATCTTCGGCAGCGTCGTGGGCGTCTCGGTGTCGATCGGGCCGCTGCTGGGCGGGCTGCTCATCCAGGCGGGTGGGGCGGATGCCGGGTGGCGCTGGACCTTCTTCGTGAACGTGCCGATCGGCATCCTGGCCATCATCGCCGCGTTCATCTGGATTCCCAAGCCGCTCCTGAACCGCAACCGCGAGAAGACGCTCGGCGAGGTGGAACCGGTGCGCGACCTCGACCCGATCGGCTCGGTGCTGCTGGGGCTGGCGGTGCTCGCCGTGATGTTCCCGTTCCTGGAGACCGGCGCGACGCCCCTGGTGTGGATAGCGCTGCCGCTGGGCGTGGTCATCCTTCTGGGGTGGATCTGGTGGGAGAACCGCTACAAGGACGGCGGTCGCGCCCCCATGGTCGACCTGCACATCTTCCGTGTCACGAGCTTCGCGAACGGCACGCTGCTGGTGAGCCTGTACTTCCTGGGGGTGACCAGTGTCTGGGTCATCGTGACCCTGTACATGCAGGAGGGACTGGGGCACAGTGCGCTCGAGGCCGGCTTCGTGAGCCTGCCGAGCTCAGTGCTGTCGGCGTTCGCCGCATTGTGGGCCGGTCGCAGCGTCGCCCGGCTGGGCCGCAAGGTCGTCATCGGCGGCCTGTTCAGTGCGGTGCTGGGCCTGGTGCTGAGCATCCTCGTGGTGTGGCTGCATGCCCAGGGCGTCGCGAGCGAGTGGTGGCTGCTGCTGAGCCTGTCGTTCGTCGGCATCGCGCAGGGCGCCGTCATCAGTCCCAACCAAGCGCTGACGCTCGCCGAGGTGCCGCTGCAGTATGCCGGCAGCTCGGGCGGCATCATGCAGACGGGCCAGCGCGTCGGCACGTCGATGGGCATCGCCATCATCACCGCCGTGGTGTACGCGGTGCTGGCCGTCACCTCCTGGGCGGGGGCGTTCATGGTGGGCTTCCTCGTCATCGTGGTCGTCGTCCTCCTCTCGCTGGGCGTCGCATTCCGCGATCTGCGCCAGCGGCACGGGAACGCCTGGCTGTGACATCCACCCTCGTCCTCCGCGATGAGCCGGCGCGGGATGCCGCGGCCGACCTCGAGTTGTCCGTCGAACTGCTGCGGGCCGTGGCGGCGGGCACGATGCGCGACGAGCGCGTCGTGCGGGTGTACGCGCCGCTGCCGACGGTGGCGATGAGCAGGCGCGAGAGCAGGATGCCGGGCTTCGCGGTCGCCGCCCGGGCCGCGGTCGATCGCGGGTTCGCGCCGGTCATCCGGCCCACCGGCGGACGTGCGGTCGCCTACGACACGTCGTGCATCGTGTTCGACGTCATCGAACGCGAGGCGGGGCTCGGCGATCAGAGCGCGTTCTTCCTGCGCGTCGGCGAGGCGCTGGTCGCGGGCATGCGCCGGCTGGGCGCCGACGCGCGCGTCGGCGAGGTGCCGGGAGAGTACTGCCCGGGCGAGTTCAGCGTCAACGCGCGGGGGACGGTCAAGCTCATCGGCACCTCGCAGCGCGCGGTGCGCGGGGCGCGCTTGCTCTCGGGCATGGTGGCACTCGGCGATGTCGCACACCTGGTCGACGTGCTCGTGGCGGTGAACGCGGCGTTGGGGCTGGAGTGGGATGCCGCGACCTTCGGCACTCTGCGCGACGAGGTGCCGGGCGGCGTGGCCGTCGCGCGTGCCGCCGTCGAAGACGCTCTGATCGGCGCGCTCAGCGAGATGTGATCACGTCGGTGATGAGGTCGAACGTCGCCGTGTCGAAGGCGATGATCCGCACCGCCTGAACGGCGGTCTCGACCGCTCGGATCGTGTCGACGGCCGCGGCTGCGGCATCCCGTTTCGGCCATCCGTACACGCCCGCGCTGATGAGCGGGAAGGCGATGGACTCAGCGCCCAGCTCGTCGGCCACCTCGAGGCTGCGGCGATAGCACGAGACGAGCAGCGCGCGATCGCGCTCGCCGGCGCTGAAGTTCGGCCCGACGGTGTGGACGACCCAGCGAGAGGGCAGATCGCCGGCCGTGGTCCACCCGGCGTCGCCGGTGGCGAGCCCGTTCGGGAAGCGCGCGATGCAGTCCCGTAGAACCGCGGGGCCGCCGGCGCGGTGGATGGCGCCGTCGACGCCTCCGCCGCCGCGCATGGCGTTGTTGGCGGCATTGACGACGGCGTCCACGTGCTGCGCGGTGATGTCGCCCTGCACGGCGATGGGTTCAGGCATCGTTCTCCTCGTCTCCCGGATAGGTGACGGTCGGTCCGTCGACGTGCGCGAATGAGGTCAGGGTCTCCTCGCGTGCCTCGCCTGCGCCGACGATGTCGAGCACGCGCACGCCGCGCACGATCAGCGCGTCGCCGATGAGCGAGCGGTGACAGCGCCAGGGCACGGCTTCGGCGCACATGATCGCGGTGGGGGTCTCGCTCGCGATCTCGAGCAGCTCGTCGACCCCCGCGGCGAAAGCGGGCGTCTGCATGTAGTCCGCGTAGCCGCGGAAGCTCGCGTTGCGCCAGCCGGTGTTGATCGAGTCCTTGCGTGTGTGGCGCAGACCGCCGAGCGCGCTCAGATGTCGGTACGGGATGCCGCGGCCGGCCAGTTCCGGGCCGAAGACGTCCTCGTTGAACTGGGGAGTGTGCCGTGAGCGCGGCACGGTGCGCACGTCGACGACGCCCCGTGCGCCGTGGGCGGTCAGCAGCGTGACGAACTCGTCGACCGTGCGCGTCGAGTGGCCGATCGTCCAGACGGTGAGCTCACCCATGGCCTCGACTCTACGACCGGAAACGGAGCCCGTGCCCGCTGCGCTCGGTAGGATGGCGGTCATGGCAACCGGCATCCGGGCCAGCCGACGAGAAGACGTGCTGCGCCTTCTCGACGAGGCAGACGAGCCGCTCACCGTGGCAGCGCTCGCCGCTCGCCTGGGCACGCACCCCAACACCGTGCGACTGCACCTGGAGAGGCTGGTCGCCGAGGGCCACGTCGAGCGCACCTCCGACGGCCGCGGCATCCCGGGCCGTCCCGCGCAACTGTACCGTCGCGCGTGCAAAGAGCCGGGGGCCGACCCCGGTCGGTATCGGATGCTCGCCGAGATCCTCGTGGACGAGCTCGCCGAGTCGCCGCAGCCGCAGCGCGCGGCGATCGAGGCCGGCCGCCGCTGGGGGCGTCGCGAGGCCGAGCGCGATCCCGCGCGCGAGCCCATCGAGGGGCTTGTGAACCTGCTCGAGCGCGTGGGCTTCCAACCGCGGGCGTGCACCGCCGACGGGCGCGTCGACGTGTGCCGCTGCCCGTTCCTCGAACTCGCGCGCGAGCACCCCGATGTCGTGTGCTCCGTGCACCTCGGACTGATGCAGGGGGCCTTGCAGGCGTGGGGGAGCGACTCGTCGGTCGACACCCTCGAACGCCGCGAGGACCCCGACGTGTGCACCGCGCATCTGGCGGCGCGCACGGCATGAGCGCATCCGACGCCCCGGCGCCGGGCCTGCTGCGACAGGTCGGTCTGCCCTATTTCGTGATCGCCTTCATCGCGCGCATGCCGTTTGCGATGATGGTGGTCGGCGTTCTGACACTCGTCGTGTCGGTGCGCGGATCGCTGTCGCTCGGCGGCCTGAACTCGGCGGCGGTGGGGCTGGGCACGGCGTGCTTCGGGCCGCTGCTGGGTGCGGCATCCGACCGATTCGGCCAGCGCCCCGTGCTGCTGACGGTCGGCATCGCGAATGGGATCGTGCTCGCGGGCTTCGCCTGGCTCGTCTACAGTCCGGCGCCCGACGCCGTGATGCTCATCGGGGCGTTCCTCATCGGCGCGACCGCCCCGCAGGTGGCTCCGCTGTCACGGGCGCGGCTCGTGACGATCATCGGCCTGCGCATCGATCGCGGCCGGTACGAGCGGGTCTTCAACTCGACGATGGCATACGAGTCGGCGGCCGACGAGACCGTGTTCGTCTTCGGGCCGTTCATCGTCGGCATCCTCGCCTCGTTCCTCGCACCCTGGGCGCCGCTGGTGGGTGCCGCACTGCTGACGGTCGTGTTCGTCACGGCGTTCGCCGTGCACCCGACGGCTCCGCCGCCGCAGACGCGGTCGCACGGGATGACGGCGGGTCCGGTGTCCGAGCTGTTCCGCCCGGCGCTGGTGGTCGTGGTCGTCGGCATCCTCGGGGTCGGCTTCTTCTTCGGCGCGATGCTCACCTCGCTCACCGCGTTCATGGACGATCGCGGCGCGGCCGAGCAGGCGGGCCTCCTCTACGGCGTGATGGGGATCGGCTCGGCGTCCCTCGCGCTGGGCGTGGCGTTGTTCCCCGAGCGGTTCACCCGCGGGTGGCGGTGGCTGGTGTTCGGTGCAGTGATCCTCGCGGGATCACTCGCCCTGCCGTTCGTATCGGGCCTCGGCGGCATGGCCGTCGTGCTGGCGATCATGGGCCTCGGCATCGGCCCGACGCTCGTCACCCAGTACAGCATCGGGGCCGAGCGCAGCCCGGTCGGCCGCTCGTCGACCGTCATGGCGATCCTGGGATCGGCGGTCATCGTGGGGCAGTCGCTCAGCTCGGCGGTCACCGGTGAGCTCGCGCAGAGGCTCGGGACCCCGGCGGCACTGATCGCGCCGATCGTCTCGGCGGCGATCGTCGTGGCCGCCGGGGCTGCGAACCTCGTGCTCTCCCGCGATGCTCACGCCTTGGCGCACACCCAGCCGTCGGGGAACGTGCCCGACTCGAGGAACGCCGCGAGCTGATCACGTTGCTGGCCGGTGAGGTCGGCGTCGGCGCGTGGGTAGACCACCGGCTCCTCCTTGCTGTTGTGGTCGTCGAGCAGCGCGAGCAGGCTGCGACAGGCGTCGCGCAGCTCCTCCGGGTCGCGCGGGGCCACCAGCGTGTGCTCGAGTGCGTCCATGCCACGCCACAGCTCGCCGTGCTCGCGTTCCATCACCATGATCGCCATCATGAGCCCGCCGGCCTTCAGCGGGGGGAACAGGAACGTCTCCTCCAGATAGATGTGCCGACGCAGCGCGTGCATGGCGGCTTGGAGCGGAGCGGCGTCGCCGCCGCCGGCATCGAGCCCCGCGAGGTACGTCTCGATGCCGGTGTCGATCTCGTGGTGCTCCGTGGTGAGCGCGTCGGCGAGGACGGTGGCGGCGCTCATCGCCCGATCACTGCTCGAGCTGCGCGTCGACCGAGATCGTCGCGCCGGCGAACAGCCGCGACACGGGGCAGAGCTTCGCGGCTTCGTCCACGAGGTCTGCGAAGGCCGCGGCATCCACTCCCGGCACCGTTCCGCGCACCGTGATGTTCGAGGTCGTGATGGTGGGGACGCCGTCGACCGGGTCGAGGTGGACCTCGGCGCTGACGACCAGGCGCGTCGGCGTGATCTTGTGCTCGCCGAGCGTCAGGGCGAGGGCCATCGAGAAGCACGACGAGTGAGCGGCGGCGAGCAGCTCTTCGGGGCTCGTCTTGCCACCGGGCGCCTCGGTGCGCGAGACCCAGGTGACCTCCTGGCCGTCGAGCGCGCCGCTGCTGGTCGAGCCGAACGTTCCCTTGCCCGAGGCGAGTGCCCCGTCCCACGTCGTCGTCGCATTGCGAACCGCGATGCTCATATCGCTCCCATCGTCGATGTTTTCCACAGTGAACACTGTGGAAAACACTCTATCGCGCGCCGGCACCGTAGGGGAGTGGGCCATTCATCAGATGCGATCGCTACGCTCGCCCCGTGACCTCGCACCCGCGGAACGCCACCCGCCGACGCCTCACCGCGCTCATCCTTCTGCTCTGCGCGATCGCGGCGGGCATCGGCATCCATTACGGGGCGCCGCAAGGCACGGTCTCCGATATCTCCGGCGACGTGCTCTACGCGGCCGCCGCGTACCTCGCAGTGGTCATCGTGGCGCCGCGACTTCGACCTCTCGCGACGGGCGCCATCGCGGCCGCGTGGTGCGTCGCCGTTGAGCTGTTCCAGCTCACCGGCGTTCCGCTCGCACTCGGCGCCGCCTTTCCGCCGGCCATGCTCGTGCTGGGCACCGTCTTCGACGCCCGCGACATCGTGCTCTACCTCGTGACCTCCGCGCTGCTCGCCGTCGTCGACACCGCACTGCTCGGCGTGAGGAGACGAGCCGCGTCCCACTCGCGGTAGAGCAGCCCCAGGGTCGCGGCATCCACCTCTCCTCCCGTCGCGTCGGCGTGGGCCTGCACGTGCCGGGCGAAGGCGATCTGGTCGTCGCGATCGAGGAATACACCGAACTCCGTCTCGAGCACGTGGGCGATCCCGCCCTTGCCCGACTGCGAGTTCACGCGGATCACCGCCTCATAGGTGCGGCCCAGATCGGCCGGGTCGATCGGCAGATACGGCACGCGCCACTCGAGCTCGGCTTCGTCGACCCCCGCTGCCACGGCCCGCCGGCGGTGCTCGGCGAATCCCTTGCGGATGGCGTCCTGATGCGTGCCGCTGAACGCCGTGTGCACGAGATCGCCGACGTACGGATGCCGCGGCCCTACCGGCATGCGCGTGCAGCTCTCGACGACCTCGCGGATCACGTCGATGTCCGAGAAGTCGATCATCGGATCCACGCCCTGTGCATGCAGGTTCAGTGCGAGGGTGGCCAGGTCCACGTTGCCGGTGCGCTCGCCGTTGCCGAACACGCATCCCTCGACGCGTTGCGCCCCGGCGAGCATCGCGAGTTCGGCGCAGGCCACGCCCGTGCCGCGGTCGTTGTGCGGATGCACGGAGAGGATCACCCCGTCGCGCCGAGCGAGGTTGCGGTGCATGTACTCGATCTGATCGGCGTAGACGTTGGGTGTGGCCACCTCCACGGTGGCCGGCAGGTTGACGATCACGGGCCGGTCGGGGCATGCCTCCCACAGCGCGGTCATCGCGTCGCATACCTCGAGCGCGTAGTCGGGCTCGGTCAGCATGAAGACCTCGGGTGAGAACTCGAACCGCACCCGCGGCAGGTCGCCGGTGTGTCGCAGGATCTCGCGTCCGCCGGCGACGATCAGCTCGCGCAGCCCGTCGCGGTCGACTCCCAGCACGGTCTCCCGCCACGTCGGCGCGGTCGCCGCGTACATGTGGATCACCACCGGATTGCGGATGCCGCGCACCGACGCCACCGTGCGCTCGATGAGGTCCGCCCGCGCCGGAGTGAAGACGACGATCGTCACGTCGTCGGGCGCGAGGTCGGTCTGGGCGATCAGCCGCACGAAGTCGAAGTCGGTCTGTGACGCCGACGGATAGCCGACTTCGATCTCCTTGTAGCCCATCGCCACCAGCAGCTCGAAGAAGCGGCGCTTGCGCGCCGGATCCATCGGCTCGGCCAGCGCCTGGTTGCCGTCGCGCAGGTCGACCGGCACCCACAACGGCGCGTGCTCGAGCGTGCGCGAGGGCCAGGCGCGCGCGGTCAACGGCACGTCGACACGCGCGAAGACGTCGCGATACCGGTCCGACGGCATGTGTGAGCGTTGCTGTCGGTTCCATTCGGGGGAGTTCGACGGGATGCCGCGGTCCGGTGTGGTCAGGGTGGGAAAGGTCGTGCTCATGGTGGTGCTCCTCGAAAGCGGGTCGAAAGGTCGACCGGCGCGATCGACGCCACGACGGGGAGCCGGTCGATCAGGCCCCGTCGTGGCGACGAAGGAGGAGGTGTATGCGCTGCGGCATGTCGTAGACTGTAGCAACTCCTCAGACAAGCTGACAAGAAGGAGATGAAGGATGCCGCAGCTGCAACGATCCGCACCGCTCGCCGAACAGGCGGCCGACGCGCTGCTCGCGCGCCTCGCCGCCGGGGAGTGGGCGCTGGGCGCCAAGCTGCCGGGAGAGACGACCCTGGCCGGGCAACTCGGCGTCGGTCGCTCGACCGTGCGCGAGGGCATCCGGCAGCTGGCCGGGCGGGGGGTCCTCGAGTCGCGGCAGGGGGCCGGCGTCTTCGTCCTGGCGCTGCAGGCGCCCGAGGACTGGGATCAGCTGCTGCGCCGGGCCGACATCGTCGCGGTGCTCGAGGCCCGGACGGCCATCGAGGCCGAGGCCGCGGCCCTGGCCGCGACGCGCCGCACCCCGGTCGAGCTACGCGCACTGCACCGCCTTCTCGACGCCCGCGACGCGCACGACGGCGATGTCCCCGCGTACGTCGACGCCGACATCGCCTTCCATCGTGCGATCGTCGCCGCAGCACACAACGAGGTGTTGGCGCAGCTGTTCGACGGATTCGTCCCGCGGGTGCGGCGTGCGATGATCGACATGCTGCGCATCCGCCCCGCGCATCGCGACGCGGGCGCCGATCGCGATGTGCACCGCGGGATCGTCGACGCGATCGCCGAGAAGGATGCCGCAGCCGCGGCATCCCGCACCCGCTCCCACCTCGCCGACCTCGCGGAGAACCTGGCATGACCGTTCTGTCCCTGCACGATGTGACCTTCCGGCGCAACGGGCGGCTCATCCTCGACGACATCACGTTCGAGGTCGCGGCAGGGGAGCACTGGGCGCTGCTGGGCCCGAACGGCGCGGGCAAGAGCACGATCCTGAGCATGTGCGGCGCGAGCGCGCACCCGACCAGCGGCACCGTCGATGTGCTCGGTCACCGGCTCGGACGCGTCGACCTCCAGGAGCTGCGGCGGCACATCGGGCATGTGAACCCGCGGCATCCCATCCGCTCGCCGATGACGGTCGAAGAGGTCGTGCTCACCGGCTTCACCGGCACGATCGACACGCCGCTGCGCTGGGAGCCCACCGCCGCCCAGATCGCCGCGGCGCGCGAGCGCATCGCCCAGGTCGGGCTGACCGAGCGTCGTGACGCCGTCTGGCCGACGATGTCGCAGGGCGAGCGCGGACGCGCCCTCATCGCCCGTGCGCTCGCTCCCGAACCGCAGCTGCTGCTGCTCGACGAGCCGACGACGGGGCTGGATGTCGCGGCCCGCGAGCAGCTGCTCGAAACCGTCGACCACCTCTCGGTCGAGATGCCCGAGCTCGCCTCGGTACTCGTGACCCACCACCTCGAGGAGCTGCCGGAGAGCACCTCGCATGCGCTGCTGATCGGACGCGGCCGGATCGTGGCATCCGGACCCATCCACGAGACCGTCACGACCGAGACGGTCACGCGCGCGTTCGAGCACCCCATCGGCGTCGCGCACCACGACGGACGGTGGAGCGCCCGCGCGCTGCGCGCCGCGCGCAGCATGCTCTGAGGGGTGGATGCCGCGGGCCCCGCGTGTGCATGCCAGGCTGGAACCATGCGACACAATCCCCTCTCCCGCACCGGCCGCGACGTCTCGTCCATCGGACTCGGCACCTGGCAGCTCGGAGCCGACTGGGGCGCCGTGCGCGAGGAGGACGCGCTCGCGGTGCTCGCGGCATCCGCGGATCACGGCGTGACCCTGTTCGACACGGCCGACGTCTACGGTGACGGGCGCTCGGAGTCGCTCATCGGCCGCTTCCTCGCCTCCCGCCCGGGCCACGGCATCACGGTCGCCACGAAGATGGGCCGCCGCGTCGACCAGGTGCCCGAGAACTACACGCCGGAGAACTTCCGCGCCTGGACCGATCGCAGTCGCCGCAACCTCGGTGTCGACACGCTCGACCTCGTGCAGCTGCACTGCCCGCCGACGGCGGTCGTCGAAGCCGATGCGACCTACGAGGCCCTCGACGCGCTCGTGGCCGACGGCGCGATCGCCGCGTACGGCGTCTCCGTCGAGACCTGCGCGCAGGCGCTCGCCGTCATCGCACATCCGGGCGTCACGAACGTACAGATCATCGTCAACCCGTTCCGCCTCAAGCCCCTCGATGAGGTGCTGCCGGCGGCGCGGGCGGCAGGCGTCGCGATCTTCGCCCGCGTGCCGCTGGCCTCGGGACTGCTCAGCGGCAGGTACACCGCGCAGACGACGTTCGCTCCCGACGACCACCGCACGTTCAACCGCCACGGCGAGGCATTCGATCGCGGCGAGACGTTCTCGGGCGTCGACTTCGAGACCGGGGTGGATGCCGCGCGCGAACTCGCCGCGGCCCTGCCCGACGGGGTGAGCCTGCCCGCGGCATCCCTCGCCTGGATCGCCTCGCGACCCGGTGTCACCGCCGTCATCCCGGGCGCCCGCAGCGTCGCCCAGGCCACCGCGAACGCCGAGGCCGGCGCGCTGCTCGACGACGGGTTCGACACCGACGCGTTCGACGCCGCGGTCCGCGACGTTTACGATCGTCGCCTGCGCGCCGACATCCACCCGCTCTGGTGATTCACCCGGCGTAGACGCCGCGCTCGAAGGCCGCGACACCCTCCTCGGCGATCGGGTCGAAGAACGGCAGCAGCTGCGTCGCCCACACCGCGGCCACTCCGGACGCGCGGTCGATCCAGTAGAAGACGTTGGCCAGCCCGGCCCAGGTGAGTGACCCTGCTCGCCGGCCGCCGGGCACATCGTCCTCATTGCGCAGGAACGAGTACGCCCAGCTCTTGCGCGCACCCGGAAAGAAGTCGGCCTCGCGGGTGAGCGCCGGGATCGCCGACGGCAGAGGGGTGACGACGACTCCCGGCGCAGCCTGAGTCGCCCAGGCGAGCGTCTCGGGCCGCAGCACGCGCCCGCCGGGTGCGGAACCGTCGCCGAGCCACACGCGCATCAGCGCGAGCATGTCGGGGACAGTGGAGAAGAGCCCCTGCCCGCCCATGTCGAGTTCGGGGGTGTCGGGCGGTGACACCTTGGTGGCGACGATCGACCCGTCGCGCTGATGGCGGTAGACAGGTGACAGTCGGGTGCGCATCGCGGGGGTGACGTCGAACGAGGTCGAGTGCATGCCGCACGGGGCATAGATCCTTTGGGCGAACACGTCCTCGAGGCGCTGTCCGCGCACGGCGGCGATGATCAGACCCATCCAGTCCATCGAGGTGCCGTAGGTCCACCGCTCGCCCGGGTCGTGTAGCAGCGGCGTCTGGATCGAATCCCACAGGGGAGTGGCGGAGGGATGCCGCATCCGCTCGCGCGCGAGGAGGGCGTAGCGCTTGTCGAACATGTCGTAGGCGAGCCCGGAGGTGTGCAGCAGCAGCATGCGCGGCGTGATGTCGCGGATCGGCGGCCGGGTGCGCACGGTGCCGTCGTCACCCAGCTCCTCCAGCACCTGAAGGGCGGCGATCTCGGGCACGTACCGGCGTGCGGGCGCATCGAGGTCGATGAGCCCGTCCTCCACGCACTGCAGCGCGGCGGTCGCGGTGAACGCCTTGGTCGCCGAGTAGAAGGCGAGCACGGTGTCGGTGTCGGCGCGCCCCGCATGCAGGTAGGAAGTGGAGTCGGGGCCGGTGACGCCGGCGATGACCAGCGGGGCGCCTGCGTCGACGGCGGCGTCGACGGCGGTGTCGAGTTCGGATGCGCGCACATGTCCACTCTGCCATGTGCTTGACGCCGAAGATGAGATCCCTCTAATCTTCTTATGTGGGGACTGTGTCCGCGTGGGGCCCGACGACATGTCCGGGTCCCGCGCGAGACGCACACGGTGCGGCCTCTCGCGCGGGGTAATCTGGCGTTTCTGCAACTCGTACCGGAGGACTCGTGATTCCCGCACCCGCGCTCGTCATCGCGCTGGTGATCGTCGGACTCGTGGGTGTCGCCGTCGGTTCGCTCGTCAACGTCGTCGTGACACGCGTGCCCGCGCAGGTGCCGGTGGCGGGTGGTGTGCGCCCCCGGCTGGTCCCGTTGGCGACCGGAATCGCCTTCGTCGGCGTCGTCGCGTGGCTGCTGGGCAGCGACCTGCCGGGCCTCGGCGCGGCCGACGTGGGCGCCGCGAGCGGCTGGGTGGCGGCATCCCTCGTGCTCATCGCCTTCCTGTATCTCGCCGCCGTCAGCGTCGCGCTCGTGCTGATCGACCTCGACGTGCACCGCCTGCCGGATGTCATCGTGCTGCCGTCTTACGTGGTCGGCGTCGTGCTGCTCGGCGCCGCGTCACTGATCGAAGGGGATGTCGCGGCCGTCGTCCGCATGCTGATCGGCGGCGCGGTGCTCTATCTCTTCTACGCCCTGCTCCGCCTGATCCAGCCCGGGGGCATGGGCGGCGGCGACGTCAAGCTCGCGGGGGTTCTCGGCATCCACCTGGGGTGGGTGGGCTGGCCCGCGCTCGTCATCGGCGGGTGTGCGGCGTTCCTCTTCGGCGGCGTCTTCGGCGTCGTGCTGCTCGTCTTCCGACGCGCCACCGGGAAGACCCGCATCCCGTTCGGGCCATGGATGATCGCGGGAGCATGGATCGGCGTGATCGCCGGACCTGCGCTGACGGCGTGGTACTCGGGGCTCACCGCACTGACGGCCTGAGCGGACGGCGCGGCCCCCGGCTAGGGTGAAAAGCGTGCGTGAACGGGTACGGAGGATCACCGCGTGGGCATTGTCGCTCAGGCTGGTGCGGACGTACCTGCACTACAGCGAACGTCATGGGCCGATGCTGGCCGATGCGATCACGTACCGCGCCCTCTTCAGCGTGTTCGCGGCGGTGCTGCTCGGATTCAGCCTCGCGGGGGCATGGCTGGCGGGCAACCCCGACGCGATGGACCGGCTCACCGCGACCGTCGGCGACGTCATCCCCGGGTTGCTCGGCGACGACGGGCTGATCACGCCCAGTGCGATCACGGCGCCCGGCGCGTTGACCGTCGCCGGCGTCGTCGCCGTGGTCGGCCTGGTGGGCGCGGCGCTGGGCGCCATCACGTCCACCCGCACGGCGCTGCGCACGATCGCGGGTCGCAGTCACGACGACGTCTTCTTCGTGTGGGTCCTGCTGCGCAACATCGGCGTCGCGCTGGCGATCGCGGTCGGCATCATCCTCTCGGCGGTCGCCACCTTCGCGGTGGGTGTGCTCGCCGACGCGGTGCAGGATGCCGTGGGTCCATCGATCGCGTCGTTCGCCGCCATCGGCACGCAGGCTGCGGCGATCCTCGTCATCTTCGTGTTCGATGCGGTGATCGTGGCGGTGGTGTTCGTGGCGCTGTCGGGTGTGAGACCGCGCCCCCGTGCGCTCATCGGCGGTGCCGTGCTCGGAGGAGTCGGGCTCACGGTGCTGCAGCAGCTGTCGACGCTGTTCGTCCGCGGCGCGGCATCCAACCCGCTCCTCGCCTCGTTCGCATCGCTCATCGCCCTGCTGCTCTGGATGAATCTCTCGGCGCAGGTGCTGCTTCTGGCGGGGTCGTACATCGTCGTCGCCGTCGACGAGCAGCACGACCGCGTGCGCGCACGCTACGGGGCGCCCACGATGGCGCACCGGCGCGTGCAGCAGGCGGAGGACGCGGTGGCGCTCGCCGTCGATGAGCTCGAGCGGGCGCGCACGGCCGAGCGCGAGGCGGATCAGAAGGAGTCAGGCGGCTCCCACTGACCGCACATGCGCGTGCAGGGCCTCCAGCGTCGCCGCGACCGCCGTCGTACGCGGGCCGTCGCGCACCACGGCCCAGTACGACAGCGGATGAGCGTACGCGTCCCGCAGCACCGGAACGAGTCGTTCGTCGGCGTCGGCGAGGAAGTCGGGAAGCACGCCGACGCCCGCGCCCGCGGCCGTCGCCTCGACGTGCGCGAACACGCTCGTCGAGCGGATGGACGGGGGAGAAGCCGGCAGTCGCTGCACGGCGCGGTCGAGATCGTCGACCTGCAGCGACGATTCGACGTAGTAGATGACGGGATGCCGCGACAGCTCGTCGATCGATGCGGGAGCCCCGTGCCGCTCCAGATAATCGGCGCTCGCATACAGCCGCAGCGAGTAGTCGCACACCGGCGTCGCATACGCGCGGTGCACCTGAGGCCGTCCCACCACGACCTCGAGGTCGACGCCCGAGCGATTCTGCCGCACCCGCTGCGTGGCCGCGAGCAGCTCGACGGCGAGTGTGGGATGGTCCCGGTGCAACCGCGCCACCGCGGGCACCAGGAACGCCGAGGTGAACGCCTCGGGAGCGGCGATGCGGACCATGCCCTGCACGGGGTCGCCGCCGGTGTCGGTGCCCAGCGCGCGCAGCGACTCCTCGATGCTCTCGGCGGCGGCCATCGCCCGTCGGCCGAGCGGGGTGACCTCCCATCCGCCCGACGTGCGCACGAGCGTGCGGCCGCCCATCGCCGCCTCGAGAGCCGCGATCCTCCGTGACACCGTCGAGTGGTTCAGGCCGAGCACCTCGGCGGCGGCCGTGTAGCGGCCCAGCCGCGCCACCGCCAGGAATGTCATGAGGGCTTCGGGCTGCAGTTCGCGGGTCATGCTGACAGTGTGCATTCACGCACAGGGAGCGTGCAACATTCTCTCGTCTTTGTGCATTGAACTGCAGTGCCGGGCGCGCCTATCCTGGCGGGGACACGACGTCGACGGAGACGCCGTGCGACACCTTCGAGGAGGCAGGATGTCGACGATCGCCTGGATCGGACTGGGGCACATGGGGGCCCCGATGAGCGGAAACCTCGTGGCCGCCGGTCACACCGTGCGCGGCTATGACATCTCGCCGGCCTGCATCGAGGCGGCCGCCGCCCGGGGCGTGACCACCGTGGCCTCGGTCGCGGACGCGCTCGAGGGTGCCGACGCCTGCTTCACCTCGCTGCCGATGCCCGCGCACGTACGCAGCGTCTACGACGGCCCCGACGGCATCTGGGCGCACGCATCGGCCGGCACACTGCTGCTGGACACCTCCACCGTCGACGTCGAGACGTCGCGCTGGTGCCACGACGAGTCGACCGCACGTGGTTTCACCTTCGTCGACAGTCCGGTCTCCGGCGGGACCGCCGGCGCCGAGAAGCATTCGCTCGCGTTCATGCTGGGCGGGGCGCCGGCCGACCTCGAACGGGCGAAGGCCTTCGTCGAGCCGATGGCCGGCACCGTCATCCTGTGCGGCACGGCGACGGCGGGCATCGCGTCGAAGCTCGTGAACAACATGATGCTGTTCGTCTCGGCCGTGGGCGTCGCCGAGGGATCGCAGCTGGCGGAGCAGCTCGGGCTCGACCCGAACGTCTTCTGGCAGGTAGCCGATGCGGCGTCGGGGCAGTCCTGGCCGCAGCGCACCTGGTATCCCGTGCCGGGTGTGGTGACCACGGGAGCGGCCGACAAGAACTTCGACGCCACGTTCTCGCTCGACCTCGCCCGGAAGGACTGCTCGCTGGCACTGCAGGCCGGCGCCGGCGCGGGCCTGCACCTGCCGGCAGCCGAGCTCGCCCTCTCGCAGTTCGAACAGCTCATCGGCGAGGGACTGGGCGCCAAAGACACCATGCTCATCACCAAGCTCGTCACCGCCGACGGCTCCCTGCGCGGCTACGACCCGTCGCTCGACGGTCGTTGAGCGAGCGATACGCGTCGAAACGAAGAAGAAGGAACCCCACCATGACCACCGTCACCGAGACCACCCTCACCCAGATCCCGCACGTGATCGGCGCGCAGCGCGTCGATCCCGGCGAGCGGCGCGGCACCGTCTACAACCCGTCGCTGGGCGTTGCGGCCGGCGAGATCGGCCTGGCCGACGCGGCCCTGGTCGCCGAGGCCGCGCGCGTGGCCGCCGAGGCGCAGAAGGCCTGGCGCGACGTCGGCCTCGTCAAGCGCGCGCAGATCATGTTCCGGGTGCGCGAGATCATCACCGCGCGTGCCGACGAGCTCGCCCGCATCATCACCGCGGAGCACGGCAAGACCGTCGCCGACGCGCGCGGCGAAGTGGCGCGCGGGCTCGAGAACGTCGAGTTCTGCACCGGCCTCATGCACCACATGAAGGGCGAGTACTCCGAGCAGATCGCCACCGGCCTCGACGTGCACCAGGTGCGCCAGCCCCTGGGCGTGGTCGCATGCATCACGCCGTTCAACTTCCCCGCGATGCTGCCCCTGTGGATGGCGCCGACGGCGATCGCGGCGGGCAACGCCGTGATCCTCAAGCCCAGTGAGCGCGACCCCTCGGCTTCCGTGTGGCTGGCCGACGTGTTCCGCGAAGCGGGCCTGCCCGACGGCGTGCTCAACGTCGTGCACGGCGACAAGGGCGCCGTCGACGCGATCCTGGCCGACCCCACGATCAAGGCCGTCTCGTTCGTCGGCTCGACGCCCATCGCGAAGTACATCTACACCGAGGCCGCGGCCCACGGCAAGCGGGTGCAGGCCCTCGGCGGGGCGAAGAACCACATGGTGGTCATGCCCGACGCGGATCTGGATGCCGCGGCCGACGCCGCGGTCTCGGCCGGGTTCGGATCGGCCGGGGAGCGCTGCATGGCCATCTCGGCCGTGGTCGCCGTCGGCGGGGTGGGCGACGAGCTGGTCGCGAAGGTCGCCGAGCGTATGAAGGGCCTGAAGATCGGCGACGGCTTCGACCCCGACAACGAGATCGGCCCCCTCATCACCGAGGCCGCGCGCGAACGCGTCCGCGGCTTCGTCGCCGGTGCCGAGCCCGAGGGCGCTCGCCTCGTCGTCGACGGACGCGAGCAGCGCTTCGACTCCGACGGCTACTTCCTCGGGGCGTCCCTCGTCGACGAGGTGAAGCCCGGCATGGCCGTGTACGACGAAGAGGTCTTCGGGCCGGTGCTCTCGGTGGTGCGCGTGGACAGCTACGACGAGGCCGTGCAGCTGATCAACGACAATCCGTACGGCAACGGCACGGCGATCTTCACGCGCGACGGCAAGACCGCCCGGCAGTTCGAGTACGACATCCAGGTCGGCATGGTCGGCATCAACGTGCCCATCCCGGTGCCGGTCGGATCGTTCTCGTTCGGCGGGTGGAAGAACTCGCTGTTCGGCGACACGCACATGTACGGGTCGGAGGCCTTCAACTTCTACACGCGCCGCAAGGTCGTCACCTCTCGCTGGCCCGAGCCCAGCGAGAGCCAGATCAGTCTGGGGTTCCCGACCCACTGACGGCGCGGGCCAGTTTCGAGTCGGATGCCGCCACCCGGCCGCCCGCGGCGGTCACGAGTGCGTCCACCGCGGCGAAGAACGCCGCGTGGTCGGTCGGGGCGGCGGGTCCCAGCTCGACCTCCCACTCGCGCCAGCTCGACGCGGTGCCGCCGCGCTCGGCGGTGGCGTGCACGTGGTCGTCGACCACCTCGGCCACGAGCCGCCCGGCCTCGTCGCGCAGCGCGTAGGCGACGCGGTCGTTGCGGATGCGGGCAAGCGGCAGGAACGGCCCCGTCGCCCAGCGCGCGAGCGCCTCGACGACCGCGGCGGGCATGTCCTCGGCGGGGTCGTCGCCCAGCGGCCAGTGCCACTCGTGCTTGCCTTCGGGGGCCGACGCCTTGATGTGCCAGCCCGCGTCGGGCCCGCCTTCGCGCCGCCGGACGGCGACGCCCGCGCGGCCGAGGCTCAGATCGGCGGTGTCGAGGTAGCGGGCGTCGAGGGCACGGTGCTCCGCGGCATCCACTCTCGCCACATCGGGCAGCGTGGTCCACTCGGGCAGCACCGCCGCCTCGTCGACGTCGTACTTGCGCTCGACCTCGAGGGAATGGTTCGCCTCGGCGCTCACTCGTCCCGGCCGTCGGGGTCGGGGTTGATGTCCTCGGTGGCCTCGTCGTACACGAACCGCGCCTCGGTGGGGCCGTCGTGCGGTCCGGTGTTCTCATCCGCGCCGGCACGGCGGTAGATGAGCTGCCCCTCCCCGTAGGGGACGATGAGCGAGTCGGTCACTCCCGGTTCGAGCGGGATGATCTGCCCGTCGAGCGGGCCTCCTGCGAGACGTGCGATGGCCATGCACACAGATTACTGTCTCCGGTCCCGAAAAGAACGACGCCGCCCTCGGCTTCGAGCAGGGCGGCGTCGTCGTACGGCGGACAGTCTAGAGGTTGATCATGTGCCCCACCAGGCCGTGGAAGCCCTCCTGCAGCGCCTCGGACAGCGTCGGGTGCGTGTGCACGTTGCGCGCCGCCTCGAGAGCGGTGAGGTCCCACTTCTGCGCGAGAGTCAGCTCGGGCAGCAGCTCGGAGACGTCGGGGCCGACCATGTGGCCGCCCAGCAGCTCGAGGTGCTCGCCGTCGGCGATGAGCTTGACGAACCCGACCGGCTCGCCCAGGCCGTTGGCCTTGCCGTTGGCCGAGAACGGGAACTTCGCGACCTTCACGTCGTAGCCGGCGTCACGCGCCTGCTGCTCGGTGAGGCCGAACGAGGCGACCTGCGGCGAGCAGAAGGTCGCACGCGGCATCATCCGGTAGTCACCGAGCGTCATGGTCTCGGCGCCCGCGATGGTCTCGGCCGCCACGACCGCCTGGGCCTCGGCCACGTGGGCCAGCTGCAGCTTGGCGGTCACATCGCCGATCGCGTAGATGTGCGGCACGTTCGTGCGCATGTGGTCGTCGATGTCGATGGCGCCGCGCTCGGTGAGCTTCACGCCGGTCTTGTCGAGGTCGAAGCCCTCGACGTTCGGGGCGAAACCGACCGACATCAGCACCTTGTCGGCCTCGATCTGGCCGGCCGAGCCGTCCTTCGCGGTGTAGCTGACGGTGACCTTGTCGCCCGAGTCCTCGACCTTGTCGACGCGGGTCGAGGTGAGGACGTCGATGCCGTAGCCCTTGTACTGCTTGGCGATCTCCTTGGAGACCTCCACGTCCTCGTTGGGCAGCGCCCGGTCCAGGAACTCGACGATCGTGACCTCCACGCCGTAGTTGCGCAGCACGAAGGCGAACTCCATGCCGATGGCCCCGGCGCCCACGATGACGATCGACTTCGGCAGGTCGCGGGAGAGGATCTGCTCCTCGTACGTCACGATGTTGCCGCCGATGGTCACGCCGGGCAGGCTACGCACTGTCGAACCGGTCGCGATGATCGCGTTGTCGAACGTGACCTCTTCGGTCGACCCGTCGGCCTTGGTCACCGTGATGGCGTTCGGGCCGGTGAAGGCGCCGCGGCCCTCGAACTCGGTGACCTTGTTCTTCTTCATGAGGAAGTGGATGCCCTTGACATGGGTGTCCGCGACCTTGCGGCTGCGGTCCCACGCCACTCCGAAGTCGAAGTGGACGTCGCCGGAGATCCCGAACAGGTCGGCCTTGTGGAGCACCTGGTGAGCGAGGTCGGCGTTCTTCAGGAGCGCCTTCGAGGGGATGCAGCCGACGTTGAGGCACACACCACCCCAGTACTTCTCTTCGATGATGGCCGTATTAAGGCCGAGCTGGGCGCTGCGAACGGCCGCGACGTATCCGCCGGGACCGGCGCCGAGGATGACGACGTCAAAATGTGGCATGCCTCAAGCCTACTGGTCGTCGGGACGTCGTGAACGGGTCACCAGCAGTACGACGACGCCCGCGACGACCACCAGCAGGACGATGCCGCCGACGATCCACGGCACCGGCGAGCTCTGCGTCGTCGCGGCGGACGAGGACGTCACATCCCCGGTCGCGCAGGGAGTGGGGGATGCCGCGGCCGCCGCGTCGCCCACGGTGAAGGTGAACTCTCCCGAGACGGGGTGCCCGTCACGCGAGACGACCCGCCAGAGCACCGTGACGGGGCCGGTGGCGTCTCCGGAGATCTTCTGGGTCACCACGTTGTCGGC